>JYMV01014419.1_pt1 | contig 20189 bp, 16 predicted proteins | sample 338911 | NCBI WGS metagenome assembly JYMV01 (sample SAMN03354496, study PRJNA234377) | hydrothermal vent metagenome | biome: Deep sea; feature: Hydrothermal plumes at the Eastern Lau Spreading Center, Western Pacific Ocean; material: Seawater | place: Tonga | collected 2009 | depth 2000 m m
ATTCATGCAAAGGGTCTATAATTCTATAAAAGACTTTGTGATTTTCGTGGAAGTGTAGCTGAGCAAGCTGCCTTCTTTCCAATATTTCTCGTCCCCGTGTGGAAAGCCACGTATCCAACACGAATGATGATTCAATAAATCCCCCTCACCCACCAGTGGAGCGGAAACTACTTACAATTGCCACACAAGATACGTAATTGCAATCCCACCCATAAATAGTAACCCAGAATACGACAAGATCCGCATGGCGCGGCCAGGTTGGTGTTCGGGTAGGACATCATTTGAACACACTGCCCGCAGATTCAGATAGCCGAGAATCGGCGCGGTCAGGAACGACATGATGGTCGCAAAATCTATCATTGCGGTCATGTTGCCGATAAACAGCTCTAACACCAGCACAGTGACCATGGCAAGCACAACAAGGATGATCCAATATAGCGATCCAATCTGACCCTGTTGTTGATCTTGCCTGTCTGGGAATCGCAGGCTTCGGATGGCATGGTCGAGGGCTCGTGGAAAGCCGTCGATGACGGTGAGCGATGTGGAGAGCATGGTGGTGAGTACGGCGACGATCACAATCGGGCGAATCCATTCACCGAGCGCCACGCTATACAGCTCGATCAGTTGGGTTGAAAACACCGTCCCTTGTGCGCTAAAGGCCTCTCCCGTGCTGTGCATGACTCCCGCGCCGATGATGACGAACGCAAACGCGAGAATGCCGGTTCCGAAATAACCAATCTGAAAATCTAGGCGAGCCGTGGCTACGTCAGTCTTGACCCCTGAAGCTCTGTCCTTCGCCATAGTCCACAGGGAACTCCATACCGATAGATCAATGGGCGCTGGCATCCACCCGACCAGTGCGAGCAGAAACGCGAGCGGAACGATCAACTCGGCTCCATCAAAGATCCAGAGCCCAAATGTTGAGAAGTCGACTTGTGGGACAGTCGCCACGGCTGTGGCCAATGTGGAACAGGCAAGCAGAAACAAAATGACCTTGATGCTCTTGTCCAGAATCTGAAACCGCCCAATCCAGAGCAGCAGGCCACAGGCGGCACACAACAACCCTCCCATGATTGACAGGGACAGAGTCAATCCAAAGACGAACTGAATGAGATAACTGGTAAACAAGACCACCGCCGCTTGGACAATGACGGACGAAAAGGTGGTGAGTACAACATAGAGCCAGAGCGCCCAGCGTCCGATGCGTCGATAGCCTTCGATGAGACTGAGACCGGTGGCCGCGGTATAGCGAGGTGCAAAATCGAAGAAGGGGTACTTGAGGACGAGGGCAAGCACGATGACCCCGGAGAGGGCCAATCCGGCCATTGCTCCAGCTCGCGTTGATTGAACTAAATGCGAGACCCCAATCGCGGCTCCCGCAAACAGTAATCCAGGCCCGAAGTATTTCCAAAAGTGGGAAGAGTTCATGGGAAACATCCTGCTCTAGTTCTGCATTTTCGTTGTGGTTTGTGTTATACCTGAAGAAGTCTCATCTGCTTACTCGGCACACAACCGAACTCGTAGCGGGGAGAATATATATAAAGTTATTGTTTATTTGCTACTTATAACTTGTTATGAAACAAGGAATTTTTCTATTATCAATAATCGCTCTCGTATCCATCGCACCGCACACGAGTGTTGCAGAGAGTAATAGAACTAGCCCAAACGTGCAATGGAGTGCTGATGAACTCGCGCGCGATGTCACGGTCAAAAATCTCGGCGCGACGGCGCAAGCCAGTTTCCATTTTGTTCGCCTCAAGATGGCTGAAGCACCCCATGTTCACGATCGCCATGATTTGACCGTATTTATTTTCTCAGGAACAAGCGTGGTCCATTTCAAAGATCGCACCGTTGCAATGGCTCCAGGCGATCTTGTTGAGATTCCTCGCGGCGTTTGGCACTGGGCTGAAAATCTTGGCCAAGACCCGACTCACGCCTATGCAATCTTCTCCCCTCCGTTTGACGGGAAAGACAGACGGCTACAGGAGCACCCGTGATGCAGCCAAAAAAACGTGCGCGCCGCGGCGTGAAATCAGCGAAGAAGCTGCCATGAACGTAGGAGCCGCATTCTACTCAGACGGACGGCGGGTTAATAACCTGCTTGCCTACCCGGTGATTTTTAAGGGCGCTATGGACGCACAAGCCACGCGGATCAATGACTCGATGCTCTTAGCGGTCGCGGACGCCCTCGTCAACGAAACGCATGCTGGAGAAACTATCCCCGATCCACTCGATCTCCACATCCACACGTCGGTCGCCCGCGCAACAGCATATGCGGCAATTACGAGCGGCGTGGCACGCAGGACCTTAGATGATGACTATTTTATTGACTACCGCTCATGAATAGCCGCACTGACACACTCATCTCTCTCCTGAAACAACGGATTGTGGTTCTCGATGGCGCCATGGGCACCATGATTCAAGGACATACACTTGGAGAACAGGAGTTCCGTGGCCAACGGTTCGCGAATCATCCCTGCGATCTCAAGGGAAATAACGACCTGTTGGTGCTCACCAAGCCCGAGATTATCACAGGTATACACCGTGCATACTATGAGGCGGGAGCCGATATCGTCGAGACCAATACCTTTAATTCCAATTCCATTTCGATGGCCGATTATCAGATGGAACATCTCGTATACGAGTTGAACTTCGAAGCAGCAACGTTAGCGCGAACCGTCGCCAATGAGGTGGCGGAACACACCGGACAACCACGGTTCGTCGCAGGTGTGCTCGGGCCGACCAACCGAACCGCGACGATGTCACCTGATGTGAATAATCCAGGTTTCCGAAACGTCACTTTCGACGAGCTTGTCACCACCTATGCTGAAGCAATTCGCGCACTTGTCGCAGGAGGAGCTGATCTTCTTCTCGTCGAAACGATTTTTGACACCCTGAATGCCAAGGCCGCTCTCTATGCCATTGCCCAATTCAATGATGACAGAGACTACCCATTGCCCATCATGATTTCTGGAACCATTACCGACGCGTCCGGACGCACACTCTCCGGTCAAACCACCGAAGCGTTCTGGAATTCAGTGCGTCACGTCAATCCGATTTCAATTGGTCTGAATTGCGCGCTAGGAGCCGCACAACTTCGACCATACATGCAAGAACTCGCTCGTATCGCCGATACCAATGTGAGTGCCCATCCAAATGCCGGACTTCCCAACGAATTTGGTGAATACGACCAAACGCCAGAGGAAATGGCTAGGCTCATCAAAGAGTTCGCTCAGGAAGACCTGCTCAATATCGTAGGCGGGTGCTGTGGCACCAGACCAGAATATATTGCAGCCATTGCCGAGGCGGTCAAAGGCAAGCCCCCACGCGCCATTCCCGAACTACCACACGTCTGCCGTTTAAGTGGTTTAGAACCGGTCACCATTTCCCCAGACTCCTTGTTCGTGAATGTCGGAGAACGAACGAACGTCACTGGCTCCGCCCGCTTTCGTACGTTGATTGAAGATGATCAGTATGAAACCGCGCTCGACGTCGCACGTGACCAAGTTGAAAACGGTGCGCAACTCACCGACGTCAACATGGACGAAGGCATGTTGGATTCAAAAGAGGCCATGGGGATGTTTCTTCGACTGATCGCGTCCGAGCCCGACATCGCGCGTGTCCCACTCATGATCGATTCTTCGAAATGGGAGGTGATCGAGGAAGGCTTGAAATGTGTTCAAGGGAAACCAGTGGTTAACTCTATCAGCCTCAAAGATGGGGAGGAGCTCTTCATCGAGCGGGCGAAGAAGATTCGCCATTATGGGGCCGCTGCCATCGTCATGGCCTTCGATGAACAAGGGCAAGCCGCAACGAAAGAAGACAAGGTCAAAATTTGCACTCGAGCCTACAAGATTCTGACTGAACAGGTTGGCTTCCCCGCAGAGGACATTATTTTTGACCCGAATATCTTCGCGGTCGCGACCGGAATTGATGAACACAACAACTACGGTGTGGATTTCATCGAAGCCACCAGGGAAATCAAGGCCACCCTCCCCTACGCGATGATCAGCGGTGGGGTGTCCAACTTCTCCTTTTCGTTTCGAGGGAACAATCCTCTCCGTGAGGCCATGCATTCCGTGTTTCTGTACCATGCGATCAAGGCAGGCATGACCATGGGGATCGTCAACCCAGGGCAACTCACAATTTATGAGGATATCGAAGAAGAATTGCGGGAACGCGTTGAAGACGTCGTATTGAATCGCCGCACCGATGCGACCGAACGCCTCCTGGAAATAGCAGAGCGATATAAAGTTGCCGGGGATTCTGAGGAGAAACAAGACGACCCATTATGGCGTCAGTGGCCAATCGCAAAGCGACTTGAACACGCCTTGGTCAAAGGTATTACGGACTATATTGAAGAAGATACGGAAGAGGCGCGCCTACAGGCAGAGCGTCCTATTCAGGTTATCGAAGGCCCACTTATGGACGGGATGAACGTCGTTGGCGATCTCTTTGGATCTGGAAAGATGTTTCTTCCTCAGGTAGTCAAATCCGCACGAGTCATGAAGAAAGCGGTGAGCTACCTCGATCCCTTCATCGAGGCAGAGAAATCAGCTGAACCTCAATCAAAAGGGAAGGTGCTTCTCGCAACCGTCAAAGGGGACGTGCACGACATTGGAAAGAATATCGTCGGCGTGGTGTTGCAATGCAACAACTATGAGGTCATTGACCTCGGTGTTATGGTTCCATGCGAGAAAATTCTCGATGCCGCCCAGAAGGAGAATGTCGGTATCGTTGGATTGTCCGGCCTCATCACGCCTTCATTAGATGAAATGGTCCACGTCGCATCCGAAATGGAGCGGATCGGGTTCAACATTCCGTTGCTCATCGGTGGAGCAACGACATCCACCGTCCATACCGCAGTAAAAATTGATCCCAAGTATCACGGGCCAGCCGTATACGTAAAAGACGCCTCTCGCGCCGTGGGCGTTGCACAACAATTATTTTCACTAGACGCTAAAAATGATTTCGTTGGAAAAGTAAAAGAAGAATACGTGACGAAGCGTGAACAGCACGCTAATCGGAAACAAAAGGTCAGCCTTGTCACCCTCGAGGCCGCGCGCGCCAACCGACTACAAACGGACTGGACCGCATATCAGCCTCCAATCCCAACCATACGTGGCGTGAAGGCATTTGATGATTACCCGCTCAACGATCTAGTGGAACGAATCGACTGGACCCCGTTCTTCCAGACATGGGAACTCGCCGGCCGTTTTCCCACAATTCTTGAGGATGCAAAGGTAGGAGAAGCGGCCCGGAAACTTTATGAAGACGCACAAGCCATGCTGGATCGCATCGTCAATGAGAAATGGCTCACTGCCCGTGCAGTCGTTGGATTCTACACGGCAAACTCAGTGAGCGATGATGACATCGAGATATATACCGATGACACCCGTTCCACAGTTTTACTCACACTGCACCACATCCGCCAGCAAATGGCGCGATCAAAAGATACGCCAAACCGTTGTCTCGCCGACCTTATTGCACCGAGAGATAACGGCAAAGCGGATTATATTGGCGCATTTGCCGTCACCACCGGAATTGGTATCGATTCGCATGTCACGAAATTCAAGCAAGCACACGACGACTACAGCGCAATTCTACTCCAAGCCCTAGCCGATCGATTAGCCGAGGCGTTTGCCGAGCACATGCACGAACGCGTCAGGAAAGATTTTTGGGGATACGCACAGGATGAGAGCCTGTCAAATGACAAACTGATTGGAGAGGAATATCAAGGCATCCGACCGGCACCGGGCTATCCAGCCTGCCCGGATCACACTGAAAAAGCCGCGCTCTGGACATTATTGGACGCCGAGAAACACACCAGCATCCAACTAACCGAGAGTTTTGCCATGCTCCCTGCGGCTTCGGTCAGCGGGTTCTATTTCTCTCATCCCGAAGCCAGATACTTCGGCACCGGAAAAATAGGTCGGGATCAAGTCGAAGATTTGGCAACAAGAAAAGGGACGAGCGTCGCCGAATTAGAACGCTGGCTCTCCCCTATCCTCGCCTACGAGAGCTAAAAGAGGATTGACGACACACGTTCCCGAACCAGCACCTCAACATCCGGAGGAAGCGGTGAAAAGCGCACGACAAATCCTGAGCCGCGCTTCCCGTCCGGCGTCACGATTTCCATCACCTTGGCATACGCATCCCCAGGAACAGCCTCCCCGGTCGCGCGAATAAGCTTAAGCTTGATATTGGTTAGCGGTGGAGGAAGTTCATCGCTTTCGATCTGGCCCCACTTCAGTGAAAGCTGAACGCATTGGCCATTGGCCCACGTATCTTCACGTTGACTCCCCTCGACAACGGCAAACCTCAACGATACTGGCTGATCCAGCCGCACGAGCCCGCGTTCCTCTTCCGGTAGCATCAATCCGTAGTTCCCGGTAATACCACGAACATCGTAGATGGGCACGGGATAATCGATGCCCTTCGCACGAATTTCCATCCTTGATTCAATGATCAAGTCACACCCGACGGCATCCCGCGTCGATTCGGAGATTAACACCTGGCCACCCACTGTATACGACTGAATACGCGCCGCAAGGTTCACGTGTTTTCCAATGACGCCCCACTTCATCCGTTTCGTAGAACCAAGATTGCCGATCACGACGTCACCCGTGTTCAATCCGATGCCCATCTCAAGGTCCGGCAGATTGCGCTGCCGATTCTGTCGGTTCACAGCATCCATCGAGAGCTGCATGTCCATGGCACATGCCACCGCACGCTCCGCATCGTCCTCTTTCAATTGCGGCGCGCCGAACATCACAAATAATCCATCGCCCATGAACTCATTGAGTGTGCCTCCATAGCGGTCGATGGTTTCAATCATCACATCCAGATACTGGTTGAGAACGGTGACGACATCTTTTGGTTCAAGACGCTCCGACATCGCCGTGAACCCCCGAAGGTCGGACATCAAGACCGTGACCGTGCCCATTTCCCCACCGAGATCGAGCCCATGCTTCTTATCCAGCAACTCGTCAACCACCCCAACCCCAAGAAACTGGCCGAACACTCCTCTCACGAACCGCGTGTTTAATCCCATCGCGACACCGGTTGCCACAATTGCTCCATATAGAGGAGGAAGAATGGGCAACACCACTCCAGCAAATACAAAGGAAGCATGAGCTACACCAAGATAGGTGATGCCGGAGGCCTTCACACACACCGTTCCCTTCCAGCCCGGTCGCCAGAGCACGAACCACGCCGCAAGCGCTGACAACGCAAACGTCAACAGCGCCCACACGACGTGAGGCGTTTCCTTCAGCCAGAGTTGCATCAGAATTGTATTGATAATGTTGGTATGAATAAAACCTCCAGGAGCTTTGAGCTCAAACGGTGTTTGCCGCTTATCCCCCTCAAGCGCGACTGGAAGAACGACAACAATATTCCCGTTCACCACACGTTTCAGATCGTCACTCTGTCCACCCATCACCGCATCCCACACATCGACAAATGAGAAGTAGGGAAACGGTGAATGTTCCCAATCGCTGGCATAATTGATCAACATGTTCCCAGAGAGATCAATAGGAATCACCACGTCCTCAATCTCACCGTTGGGAAACCTCGCCCTGTGCAGCGTCACGTTTCGACCCGGCTGAATGGTGATACGCTTTGGAGGAACATCCAGAAATGTCGCGGCCACGGCTAATCCAAAAGAAGGAAACAACGCTCCTTGGACATCAACATACAATGGCACACGCCGAAAACCTCCATCTAGATCAGGCACAGCCCAAATGTGCCCGAGAGCAGCAGCATGGGTCGTAAGCTCTGGGAGAAGCCCAGTGACGATGTTGGCAGGTCGAAACGTGCTGATCGATGCTGAACCAGGTGGAGACAGTTTCAGCACACGTTCGCGAAGACTCTGATCAAGTTGAACGATCGTGACCGCATCATTCGGTTCGCGTGACAGCGTCGGAAGCGGGAATACGATTCGCCCGTTCGCAGCAGTCGCCTCACGAAGTGCGGTGTCGCTAGCTTCTCCTCCGCGTCCAGGCGGACTCTGTCCAACAAAATAAAAATCCGGTGCTACCACTGCCGCCCCAGCCTTTCCAAAGGCTTTGAACACCTCGGCAAACATTGTGCGATCCCAGACGCCAACACCAAATCTCGTGACACTTTCCATATCCCGACCAACCATCACAAGGTTCTCGCTCGCGGTCGTCGCAGGATGTAATTTGAGCCGCCAGTCATACGTTGTCCATTCCCATCGATCTAACATGTGGGGCGAGAAGAACCAATGACCCAACACAACCAACCCGGCAAATACACCCAGGAGACACGCCACAATCGGTTTATATTGAAAGACTTTCATCCACACCCGTCCCTGGCTCTCTGTTTTGAGCAGCTCTCGCGGAGGAAGCGAAAACTTCTGTAAGCTCGTTTTAAGTTTGTCTAAAGGTCGTCCGGTGCTTTTTCGATTCCATCAGGTCACCACCAGTACCCTAAGGGGCTGTCACTATGCATAGATCAAGTCGCCGCAATACCCTGCGGTACTCCCCAATAGCCCCGGCAACATCCTGATTGCCTTTGCGCTGGTTCCACCCTACAATTTCACCACAAGGTCGATGATGACAATACCTGAAGCCGTTCAACCCCTCATCACGCTTTTCAACGACCATCGCACAACAGTCATCGCTGTTGTCGGTGGCCTGCTGGGCCTGTGGCTTCTCAGTATACTGTTTGGGGGAGACGAAGACTCTGGGAAAGTTATTGCTCATACAGACCGCCTCACCTCAGGCTGGTGAGAGGGAACGAAAGGCAAGGTGCGAGGAGGTCTCGACCGTGGACGCATGCGAAGCCGTGAGGCCATGGGGAGAATCAGAGAACGCGTCGATAGAGGAAAGGTTCGAGGGAGGGAAGCCATCGGGAGGCTCAAAGAACGGGTTGATCGAGGAAAGATCAAAGGACGCGAAACCATCGGCCGAATTAAAGAACGCATCCCCCATAGAAAAGAAACCTAACAACGCTCTTTCTCAATTACTACATCACACCCGCGCTTCTACGGTGATGTCGCACGTGTTAGTCCAGCGGTATTACGATAGCACCGGCACCTTCGTACCCTCGCGATACACATGGAAATCCGTTTAACGTGCGCAGCATGACATACGCATCACCAGCATTTTAGAACTGGGCCGTCACAGATAAAATTGGTCCCCAGGTAATATCATTCGCCTGTTGTGCCGGAATAGAGGCATTCTGGAAACCTTGGACGTTGCCAATGGGTGCGGATGTGGTGGGGCCGAAGTTCTCTGTAATGATCTGACCTCGAAACCCAAGCTGAAGTGCGGGCGACACTTTCCAGAATCGAGGTCCCGCGATATGGACACCGACTTCGGTCGAGTACCCTTGAGCCGCATCAGTTCCACCGCCGCCAGGCGAATCGAAATCTAACATCGCAAACCCGAGGTTGCCATAGAGATTAAGTCGTTCGGCAACTCGCGCCGCGCCAAATGCTCCGATGACAGGTCCGCGCAGGCGTTTGGTGATAAACTGCGTGCTCGCGTCGCCCAATCCAGCGAATCGGTCGGTAAATTCTTGTTTGTTGTCGTAGTAGGAGGCGAACATTCCAAACCCTTTCCAGATCGTCACCCCAGCGCCAATTGAATAATCTCGTCTGGTTGCAACAGAATCTCGCACGGTTGCGCCGAGAGCCCCTGGAGATCCCTCAAGCTGAAATAGCGTTCCCGATTCGCGAAAATCAAACCCTGTTTGTAACCAGGTGAAGGTGGTAAACACCCTATTAAACCAATCGCCCTCACGTAATTGATACGTCACTGTGGCGACTGGCCCATTCATGACCGAGACTTCTGAATTGTCTTGCACGACCTGCGCATCTGCCTGGTCGAAAAATGGACTCTCCCACTTCGCAATCCACATACTATATCCAACCGTCAGATTGAGTCGATCCCCGAGCAGGCTGGCACGTTCTTGCGCGAGACTGGGGCTCGCGGTCATAATCACTACCCCCATCACCAGCGCTGCTCGCCACGTATTCCGCATACCAGGTCCACTTCGCGTAGATGCCATAACCGCTCCTCCTTTCAAAATGCCGGAGTTGTTACGATGACAGGGGGGAGGAATTCCGTTCGCTTTCGAAGTGATACGACGGTTTGCTCAAGATTCTCAATCGTGTTCACATGTCGCTTTAACTCTTGAGCATGGGCCTGTTTAATCTGCTCGATCTTATTTTCTAACTCACGAACTCGTGAGAAATGTTCCCTCGCCTCATCACCACGAACGCGTTCCGCGCGCGCACGGTCCGCAGCGAAGACATCCATTTTTTTATTTGCCTGAGCCAGTTCCTTCGTGAGGACGGCTACTAACGTCGTTTTCGTTTCGGTCGCCTGAAGCTGATCCTCCAAGTCCCCGATTCTGAGGAAATTCGTTGCCTCTTCTTTCGCTCGTCCTGTTTCTTCCTCTGCTCTCACCCTGGTGAGGCTTCGCATCCGGACTTTTGTTTTTTTCAATTCGTCCTCGACAGGAGTTGCTCGTTCCTTGTACTCATTGCTTCGATCAAACCTCATCGTAAGCGCGTCGATCTGTTGCCGTTGTTCCTCCAGTTCACGTCGGAGGTCCCGTTTTTCGTTTTGTGCGGAGGTCTCCTTCCCTCGCAGCAAAGTCAAGGCCTCACTCAACGCGTTTTGCAATTCTCGAATTTGTTCCGTCACTTGCAGACTGTCTACCGGCACCTCTGTTGATTCTGATTTCGGAACATAGGAGGCCAGGCGCAATAAAAACTGTCCGCCTTCATCACCCGCCCCATACAATGGCTGGCTTCGAGGGAGTTGTTCCGACACGCGTGTCACCAGCGGAATCACGGTATCTGCAATCCCACTCGGGACTACATAGGGATTAGTATTCTCGTTGAGAAATTTAATGAAGTGATAGGCGAATATGCTATGACCATCTTTGCCGCCGTCGGCGACCGGTTCAACCCCACCCGAGGTAAACCCCCAGCGAGATCGCTGTTCGCTCAACCTCCGATAATATTTATCATCGATGGTATCGGCGCCGAAGTTTCCACGGGTGCTCGCAAATAAGGTTCCGCTAAAACAAGAATCGGCGATCAGGTAGACATGCCGCGCTTGCATCGCTCCCAAATAATCTCGAATCGTGGCATTGTTAATAAAGGTTCCACGCGTTCGTCCCCGAGCTTCTGACGGTACCCACCACCCAAGCCGATTGCTGCTACTATATTGTCCGTGCCCCGCGTAGTACACCAACACGCTGTCCTTTTCACCCGTTTGTTCGCCCACACGAAGTAATGCTTCTTCGATATTTATTCGCGTGGCGTCATCGTTCAGCAACATGACGATGTTTCGAGGTTTGAAACCATATCGTTTGGTCAAGACGTCCCGCACACCCTCGGCATCTTGCACGGCAGTCTGTAGCGTCGGAATGTTCTGGTCCGCATATTGATCAATGCCGATGATCAACGCCCAATAGGTCCCGGCTTCAGGAGAGCCTATAGGGGAAATCGGAGGAGTGGAACGTGATACAGAAGGCATACTGCGGGTGAGACCAACCGCTTTGGGTGAGGGCACATTCTGCGCAAGCGGTTGCACGCTAATGGGAGCGGTTGGCTGGCTTGTTATGTCAGCACATCCGACATACCCCACTACTATCAGGGTCACAACGAGCCAAACATTGAGCCGCCACACAGTAGCAACTTCCTTTTTACGAACTCTCATACAGCACCTTTCTCCATACAGTATCATCTTATTTCATTGCGGGGGCACCAAGGATGTCAGGAGACTCCGCTGGACGTTTTGGTTGAAGCAGACGTCCGGTTGGCCCCAGCTCGCCGATTTCCTGCGCAAACGCCTGGAGCGGATCAAGCAAGGACTTTTGCGTTCGCTGCGCATACGACTCCAGTGACCGCGTCCCAGAATCCCCCGTGCCCCCAAGTGACTCCCGCATGCGGGGATCTGCTTTTTCGAGCAAGCGTTCTTCAAAATCCTTTGCCACACGATAATATCCTTCGAGATCGCGGAGACGATCACGATATTCGCCTCTGTCGGCATTCCCAAGGTTATACCGCTGACAGAGTTCAACATAGCGTGTCAGAAGGCCCTGCGAGATGCGGTTCCATGTCACTCTTTCTTCTTCAAGGTCCGATAAATCTGGGCCGGTCGCAAAGGAAAAATTTGCGGCCTTTCGCGCTAACGTCAGATCCGGTTGCAACACCTCAGTAACAGTACAATCTAACAGCTTGTCTGGCGGGTCCGCTGCCAACAGCGGCGACGCTGACATTATCGTCCAAGCAATGCACCCGACAGCTATCCCAGCAGTCCATACCACTCGCTCTAGCAATTCCATAAATTGAGAACAGGCATCACGACTCATAGAGTGCCTCCATTTCGAGTATGAGGTTGGTTTTCTCGACTTTCATCCAACCGTCTCGATGGGCCTTGAATATCTCTATTCCTCATATAATGGCAACTCCTATTCCCCATCATCTCCTCACGTCAGATATGTCGATTCAAGATGAAAGTTACGCTAAATTAAACATTTCTACAATATGGGCGTGCGGCGGGGAGGATAATCGCGCGGACTGGGGAAGCACCCGCAAAAGAGTGGCATGCGGGGATGTCCCAGCACCACCGTAGGTGCGTACATATTTTCTAAGGATTCGTCGACACCAATCTGAAAATGTGCCCTCCATTCTCAACGATATAGATTTCCCCTTTCTGATCAACGGACAGCGAGCGCACGAGCAGAGCGAATTGCTCGGTGCCGTGGTCATGACCTCCTTCCACAAGTACGGTTTGCACATAGGCTCCTGTAACGTCAGTTGAGAGCCCCATGATGGCACCACTGCAAAAGTCTGAGAACAGATACACACCTTCGAGTTCGGGAAGTTCGGTGCCACGGTACACATGCCCACCGATAACCGCGCAACCATTGTCATGACTATAGGTAAGAATTGGATTGACGAGTGTCGACGTATCACATGGGAGAAAACCGGCGCACTCCTTCCCTTCAAGGATTGGCCAACCGTAATTCCCCCCCGGAACGATAATATCGATTTCCTCCCAACGACGATTGCCAACATCCCCTAACCATAAGACTCCCGTCTTAGGATCGAAGCTCCATCTCCAGGGATTTCGTAATCCCGTCGCGTAGATTTCCGGACGACCATCTTCTCCAACGAACTGGTTGTCCGATGGAATTGCGTAGGGTTCCCCTCCATCCACATCAATACGAAGTACCTTCCCCAGCAAACTATCTCGATCCTGGCTTTGGAAACGATCCCCACCGTCCCCGAGGCTCAGATAAAGAAAGCCATCCAGCCCAAACGCGAGCTCACCACCGTTGTGCCGTGTTCTTGGTTGCTCCACGCGAATCAAAATCTCCTCCGAGTCTGGCTCGATTGTTGTGCCTTGGTCAAAACTGACAAAACGTGAAAGACGGGATTCGATGATGCTGTTCATTGCAGCGGTGTAATAGATATAGACGTTTCCATTCTCGGCAAAGTCGGGATGAAAGGCCAACGCAAGCATGCCAAGTTCAAGATTAAGCTCGCTGACGGGTTCCACGACATCACGAAGGTCGAGAACAGTTGTGACGTCGCTTGCAGTCGGCTGATCGAGAAATGTGCGAACGATCCCCGCCCGTTCGACAAGAAACCAGCGGGTATCGTCATCCGGAGCTTGAAGCAACGCAACAGGATCTGAGAATGACAGCTCGGGAAACACACGCTCTAATTTTAGGTTTAACGTGGTCGGCGGCGGGATTGAAGAAAGTCCGAGCGATGGACCTACCGAGATCGTGAGGGAGATAGGGACGCTTTTGTTTCCCAGACGGTCCTTGGCCTTGATTCGAAACGTACGCTGCCGGGGTGTATTCGTGTCGAGGAGGATGTGTGTAGTGAAACGTCCATCGTTGGCCACGGTATCACCGTTCTGTCCATCGTCGGAAAACACTGCAACCGTTGGGTTTTTCTTTCCAATCCTCACTTTTTTTAGCTTGACACTCTGAGGATCAAGATCAGCATCGTCGTCGATGACCATCACGGAGATGGTAACCCGCTGCTCGCCCTCCCCAAGCATCAGATTGGCTGGATCTACGGCCACATCCGACAGGCGTGGTGACTCGGAGGCGAATCCCATGCCCTCCATTATCACCAGTACAACAATGACCATGACACAGCACCAAGTGATATATACGTTTTTCTTAGGCACAACGATACTCCGAGATACTCCGCCAGAGGCTCAGAATGACCGATTTACCGCGCAATATAGCATCATCGCCGTTTATGATGGCTATTCCTTGACAGGCTTTCTGCTGGAAACCTATAATCCGCCACCTTACGCCTAGGAAAAATGATGGAAAAACAAGAACTTCAAGACAATGCCATCGCCGAAGACTCGGAAGATCTCAATGCAGATACCGAGGTCGTTGCCGTTGTTGGGGCAGGTGCCTGGGGAACTGTCCTCTCCTGGCTTCTAGCCGAACAGGGGTATCGGGTCAATCTCTGGTGCTATGAACCTGACTTGGTCATGGCCATCCGAAATTCCCGTGAGAATCTAGGATACCTGCCCGGAGTACTTCTTCCGCGTAACGTGCTAGCCACCTCCTCTATGGAGATCGCCCTGGAGGATGCGAATTCGATCGTCTTTGCTGTGCCATCGCATGCGGCACGCTCGGTGTTGACTCAGATGCTCGAGTTCCTCACCGAGCCCCTCCCAATCCTCAGCGTATCCAAAGGCATTGAAACTGACACACTCATGCTCATGACCGAGATCATGATGGACGTTCTTCCCGCATCCATGCATGACCACATCGCTGTTCTCTCTGGTCCAAGCTTTGCCCAGGAAGTTCGGAGACGGCAACCGACTCATGTCGTGCTCGCGTCTGATCATCCTGATATGGCCGCAGAATGGCAGAAGAAACTGATGACACATTTTTTCAGGCCGGTACTTTCCACTGATGTACTTGGTGTTCAGCTTGGTGGTGCCGTGAAGAACATTATTTCCCTTGGAACTGGAATGCTTGATGGGCTTGAACTCGGCGAGAATACTAAAGCTGCATTCCTCACCCATGGCATGGATGAAATTATTCGGCTTGGAGAAGCGATGGGTGCTGATCCCAAAACATTTACCGGCTTGGCGGGGTTGGGTGATCTCATCCTCACTGGGACTGGATCCATCAGCCGAAACCGCGACATTGGGGTTCGGCTTTCGCGCGGTCGCTCACTCGAAAAACTCATGGAAGAACGCATGTCGGTCGCCGAGGGCGTGAATACGGCAAAGGCTGTAGCCGAACTTGCCAAACGTCATTCGGTTGAAATGCCAATTGTTGCGGCAATGAACACCATCATGTACGAGGACGCAGACCCACGGAGCACCCTTCTAAGCATGTTGGAACGCCTCATCCCAGATCACGTAGAAACTGCCACGGCCAATCACGCCTCCTGATATCCCGCTTCCGTTTACCCACCCGACGCCTCGTGAAAAGGGGTTGTTCGGAACACTATGGATCGCAAGAAACTCCGACGCCTGCTACGAGATTTGAAGCGCGGGGATATCACTATCGATGGCCTGTTAACACAGTTACAGTTCCTGCCGTATGAAAACACCGGGTTCGCATCAATCGACCATCACCGCAACATCCGCCAAAATATCCCCGAGGTCATTTTCTGTCCAGGAAAAACGATAGAGCAGATCGTCGCAATCGCATCACGTTTACATCAGCACGGTACTCCAGTTTTAGTGACGCGAGCGGACGCCGCAATTGCCCGCGCATTACACACGGTCAACACTCATACCAGGTATGATGAGCAGAGTCGCACTGTGGTGGTTGGACGTGTCGCCACGCGAAAAACGGGACAGATCATCATTGTCACTGCCGGCACCTCTGATATTCCCGTTGCGGAAGAAGCCAAAGTCACGGCGGAAGTCTTCGGGAGTGCGGTGACAACAATATACGATGTTGGCGTTGCTGGTCTCCATCGACTTCTCGATCGCTTACCCGAATTTACCAAAGCTCGGGTCTTCGTGGTTGTTGCCGGAATGGATGGCGTGTTGCCAAGCGTGATCGGCGGACTCGTCAAACAACCCATCGTTGCAGTTCCGACAAGCCGAGGGTACGGAACAGGAAAAGACGGCGTTGCGGCACTTCATACCATGCTCAATTCATGCGCTCCAGGGATTGGAGTGATGAACATCGATAACGGATTCGGAGCCGGGTGTCTCGCGCACAAAATTAACCAGCTTGGAAAGAAGAGATAGCCGAGAATGAAAACCGCCTACTTTGAGTGTTCCTCCGGTATCAGCGGAGACATGATTCTCGGAGCACTCGTTGATGCGGGCCTCCCATTGGCAAAACTGTCTGCGGGACTCAAATGCCTTCCAATTAAAGGGTTTTCCCTCAAGGCCAAGAAGGTTCACCGATCAACCATTGCCGCTACAAAGGTCGATGTCATTATCCAAGGCACCCCCACGGCACCACGAACCCTCAAGGCCATGGTCGGGATGATCAACAAGGCCTCCCTTCCACTGTCGGTTGCCAAACAAAGCATCGAGGTATTATCCCGTATGGCTCACGCAGAAGCTCGTGCGCACGGAATCATAGCCGAAAAAGTTGTATTCCATGAAATCGGTGTCGTTGACACTATTGTCGACGTCGTGGGCGGACTATTGGGATGTGCCATCCTTGGCATCGAACAGGTAACCGCATCACCGTTGAATCTTGGATCAGGCTTGGTGAAAACTTCCCACGGCACTCTTCCGATTCCGGCCCCCGCGACAGCCCAACTTCTCAAGGGTGTGCCTATCTACACATCGGAAATCCAAGCTGAATTGACGACGCCAACGGGAGCTGCGCTGGTGACTTCAATCGCCACTGACTTTGGGTCGATGCCGGAAATACGAGTGCAATCGATTGGGCACGGAGCTGGAACATGGCAGATCCCCGGCCACCCAAATCTCCTCCGCATTTTTATCGGAGAAGGGGAAAGTACAACCAAAGCCAATAATTGTGCAGTGATGATCGAGACAAACCTTGATGACATGAATCCTCAGATCTACGATCTATTGATAGAACGCCTTTTGCATGCTGGAGCGTTGGATGTCACGCTCACGCCAGTGATAATGAAACAAGGACGGCCAGGCATCATCCTTGGGGCTCTCACGACGCAAAATCACGTCGATGCCGTGACCGAGTTAATCTTTCGAGAGACAACGGCCTTAGGAGTGCGATTCCATGACGTCGCTCGTACGATCCTCGCACGCATTGAAACAACAGTGAAAACCAAATATGGTTCAGTCGCTGTTAAAATCGCGACGTTAAATGATGGCACACAGCGACGATCACCTGAATATCGTGACTGCAGAAGGATAGCGCAACAGACTGGAACGCCAGTCCGCGATGTGATGGACGAGGTGCGCCGCACAATGGATCGCGCACAGCGCACAAGCGCATCAAAGGGCAACCGGAAGAAACATGGCTGAACGTCCCCTCATTGGAATTACCATGGGCGATCCTGCCGGGATCGGACCGGAAGTTATCGTGAAAGCGCTAGCTGGAGACAACGGCAAAGACGTGAGATCCCAAGCGCGTGTGGTCATCATCGGGTCCTATCCCGTCATGGAACACATGTCCCTGACTCTTCAGCTTCCATGTTCCGTTCAGCAACTTGATCATCTCGGCAATCACACCACAAGTGAAAACATTATCCACGTACTCGATCCCCTCCCAGCTCCATTGTCTGCCGTCGTTCATGGGAAAGCTTCTGTCGCGAACGGACTCGCTCAGGTCACTTTTGTCAAAGAGGCGGTCCGGCACGCGATGAAGGGCGACCTCGACGCCATCGTGACCGCTCCCATAACCAAAGCGGCCATGGTCATGGCGGGGTATGACTATCCTGGCCATACCGAGTTATTGGCTGAACTCACCGGAGTGATTTCATCAGGCAGAGAATCGGGCATGATGCTGATCGGTGGCCCGCTACGAATCATGTTCGTTACCACACACACTGCTCTCCGCAATCTTCCTTCCTTGATTCAGATTCCCAACGTGATGAAAGCTATTCGGTTGGCTGATTTAGCAGGCAGAGAGATGTTTGGAATTTCACACCCACGAATCGGAGTCGCCGGACTCAATCCGCACGCTGGCGAAGACGGCTTGTTTGGCATGGAAGAAATTCAAGTCATTACACCCGCGGTAGAACAATCACACACAGCAGGGATAGATTGCTCAGGACCATTTCCGGCGGATACCCTGTTTCAACGTGCGTCAAAGGGCGAATTTGATGTCGTCGTCGCTATGTATCACGATCAGGGACTCATCCCATTGAAACTAGTATCGTTTGGACAAGCGGTCAACATCACCGTCGGCTTACCCATTCTCCGTAGCTCCGTCGATCACGGAACGGCGTACGACATTGCCGGCAAAGGAATTGCAAACCCTGGGAGCTTGATCCAAGCTCTCCATACCGCATCACAGATATTGGAACGCCGAACATCGGTCAAGGCAGGAGATACACAGTGAAGGGCATATGTTTTTTCGTTTCAGTATGTATGATCGGGTTAGGGATCGCAGGAACGACGTCTGCGGAGCATGAATTCTCGGAAATCCGTCCAATTGTTCTCACAGACTATTCAGAATTCCCTCACGCCTGGAAAAGTCGCAATGATCACCCTGCAATGCAGGACCTCTATACCGTTGAGCACGATGAGCATGGACCTTATCTCAAGGCCAAGATTGGACCACGCCCGCAACGCATTTTTAAGAAGACATCGTGGGATCCGTTCACCCACCCCATCATCGCCTGGAAATGGCGCCTACGCACCATGCCGACAGACGGTGAAAAAACGGTTGCGGTGTATGTCTCTCTCGGAACCGATATTATCGGCATCCCAAAGATCGTAAAGTACCTCTGGAGCAATACCCACCCGGAGGGAACCGAGCTCAATGAAGGATTCTTCAGACCCCATGAAGTCGTCGTCCAAAGCAAGACAACACCCATCGGAGAATGGGTGACGGAATACGTCGATGCGTCAGAAGACTACGAGCGCTTCTTTAGCATGGAACCAGACGACGATACCTATGGAATTGGATTTCTCGTCTCACCCGGAATTGAGATCGATTTATCGCCGGTGGTCGCGCTTCCGCGAGAGTAAAAATAACTCAATCACTGCCGCAGGCGTTGGATGACAGTACCTGGATAATAGTACTGCAGGATGGCATGCTCATTGAGGCCGGATTCAGCAAGTTCTTTTGCTCCCCATTGGCAGAGACCAACCCCATGCCCTGCGCCTTTTCCGTGAAATACGATGTTCTTGCCAAAATGCTCAATCTCAAATTTGGTACTCAACAACGCGGTATATCCAAGGGCTTTCCGAAAGTCTTCCCCTCGAATGACGAGTTCCCCTTTTGAGTGAAGAACCCTGAGTGATCCGACACGCTCAGACCGAGTCATCACCATCGGGGTAATCGAAGCGACAATCCCAACCGCATGCCCATTGTTTCGTAGTCGCTGTTCTAATGTCGTGACAGGAATCTCCCGTGTCCAGTCATAGAATTTTGACTCATGATCCCAGGGACACGCCACTCCCTTGAGATAGGGAATATCTTCCGACCATACCTGCAAAGCATCCTCGGTCTGACCCGCGGCAGTCGAGTGAAACGCCGCCAGAATCGGCTGTCCGTTAAAAGCTACAAATTGTCCTCGTGTTGCGTTCACGGCTTTGACAACTTTCGCACGTGAGCGGCGCTCAAAGGCCGTTGGGTTAGGTGGTGCTGCACCCGTAAAGACTTGATCCATGATCGTCGCCACGAGATCATAGTGTAAGTATCGCTCCTTTGCTTTCTGATAGAGTGCATAAGTTCTCGACGCAATTGCCTGGACTTTCAAGACTTCCAGAGGCCATGCCGATGGGACTTCCCCTAAGAGAACTCCGACAAGATACTCCTCGATATCAACGCTATTAACGACAAGAAGCCGCCCGCGTTTCTTGATGAGCTTGACCGATCCTTGAACCCAAAGATCATTGACTTTCAGCGTCTCTGCTTTGCCACGAATCGTTAGCGCCTGCACTGAGTATCGTTGTGTATTGACCTGAATGCCTCCTGGTACGGAAAGGACTTTGAGATCCCGGTTGTACTGACTCCACGACTGGTTCCTTGGCTCCTTGACGAGGACTCCGGCGGGTGCAGAGATAGTCACAGACGAC
>JYMV01035315.1_pt1 | contig 20185 bp, 20 predicted proteins | sample 338911 | NCBI WGS metagenome assembly JYMV01 (sample SAMN03354496, study PRJNA234377) | hydrothermal vent metagenome | biome: Deep sea; feature: Hydrothermal plumes at the Eastern Lau Spreading Center, Western Pacific Ocean; material: Seawater | place: Tonga | collected 2009 | depth 2000 m m
GTAAACTATCCAAACATCTTTTTATTCATCCTCTCCAATACGGTTGCTTTATGATCCTCTGATAGATGACTGTATCGTTTCACCATCTGCAGTGTCTTGTGTCCTAGTATATCAGCAATTTCTAATAGTGACGCTCCGTTCATGGCCAAGTAAGATGCGGTCGAGTGGCGAAGGTCATGAAACCTAAAGTCAGTTATGGCAGATCTTTTTATAGCTTTTTCCCAAGCAGTGCGAATACAACAACTTTTGGTTTTATCTTCAGGAGAGTGAAATATAAAACCATCCATAGAGTTAAAGTCATTGGCTTTAAGTTGATCGATAAGCTGTAACGAAGTTGCAACGAGAGGCACGGCTCTTCGTTCACCGTTTTTTGTTTCCTGGATAACTATACGTCTGCTATGAAAATCAACGTCTCTCCATCTTAATCCAAGAATCTCACCCTTTCGCATGCCAGTGGATAAAGCAAGAACAACAATTATGTAAAGAAAAGAACTTCTGCTTTCTCTGCATGCCTTAAGCAAACGTTCTCGTTCCTGCTTATCAAGAAACCTTACCCTGCCTCTGGGTTCTTTAAGTTTTCTGGTATTCAGTACTGGATTAAAATTGATCCAGTCCCATTCTTTCCAGGCAATCGTAAAGGCATGACTGAGCACTGCAAGATACCGGTTGACTGTAGCAGCTGATCGCGGAGTGCCGTATTGGGTTTGTCCCTTTTTAAGTTCATCTCTGCACTCAGAGATCATAGCCGAGGAGACCGCAGATAACCTGCAGTCACCAAGGTGGGTTTTCCACCAGTTGAGTTGGTGTGTTTGTATCGCAATATCTTTTTTATCTGGCATGACCTGCGAGACATATCGATCGACCAATTCTCCCAGAGTGTGCTGTTCGTTTTTTATACTGCAGGTGAGGTTTGTTGACCGAAGTTCTTCTTCTTTTCTTTGACTCCATCTACGAGCATCGGAACGCCTGTCAAAGGTTGCCGATTTTGTAGGGGAGCCCTTGATTCTGACAAGAGCACGGTAAGTGGTTCTGCCTTCTTTAGTAATTCTTTTTTGTATGGAAGCCATTATTCCTCAAGGTTTGGTGTACCATAACTGTACCTTGAGGCTGTTTCCGGCTGGAAACGGTGGGTCTAACGGGACTGGATATACTTGCTAAAGACTTGATTCATCTATTGGTGCCGAAGGACGGACTCGAACCGTCACGAGGTTGCCCTCACTGGATTTTGAATCCAGCGCGTCTACCAATTCCACCACTTCGGCTCGTTACCCATTGCAATAAATATCAAAAAACTTCTGAAATGCACTATTTCAACATCTATTCTAAAAACTGCGGACCCACTCAACAATAATTTTAGAGATTATATCAAATTCGTTTACAAATACATATAATCAATGATTGGTGTTACCAGTCATAATAAAAATATTTCTAACGAGTAAAAAACCACTGATTATTGTCTCGAACTAATTAAATCCTCGAGAGGAAAATAATTTCAAGTCATTAACGTCTTATTTATTTTTTAATTGGTTTTCTAATTTGCTTGATTAGAGTTTGGATGTTGTCTGCCTCTTTTTGATTTGGATCGATAGAAAGAGCTCTGGAAAAATAGACTGCTGCTTCTTCAGGTTTTTTTAAATGAAAATAGTAAATAATACCAAGATTTCTCATGCCAAGAGCATAATCAGGTTTAATCTCGACAGCCCGTTTCAAATGAAATTCTGCCAGTTCAATTTGCTTTCGTTGCAGATATATTTCTCCAAGTAATCCATGAACCTCTGGCGTTTTTGGTCTTATCAAAGCTGCTGTCTGTAACAACCGTAGCCCGTCTTCCTCACGACCTTTTTCAAGGTAAAGATTAGCCAAGTTATAGTTTGTTGCAAAAATATTCGGATTCAAAATTAACGCTTTTTCATAATACTCAATCGCTAAATCAAATGTTCCAACCTTTGTATACGCCTGTGCCAAGTTGATTACCGGACGAATCTTTTGGGGTGATTTTTTTAACGTGTCGGCCCAAAGCGATACTTCACTTGCCCAAATTTTATTTCGCTGTATGGTCAGCACAGAGAATATAACTGATATAAAAATACTGACTGCCAGCGCAATATTTCTACTCTTTTTAGGATGTGCTGAATAAACTAAATGCGACACCTTGTATACACAAAAGGCAACTGCCGCATAAAATGAATACGAAGCAAGATAAGTCCTATGTTCAGCGGCCAAGTCTCCGAGGGTAATGATTGATGAGGAGGGTGATAAAACGATCAGAAACCAGAAAATAAAATATAATAAAAAGAGCTTTTCTTTGGCTCGGCAGGAAAAGTAAATTAGCCCCGCGATTCCCGTCAACGCTGTAATAAACTTCCAAGACCACCATTCAGTTACTAATAAAATATCAGGGTCTATATTTAAATTGATCGGAAATACTAATAGCTTGACGTAATAATAAACAATTACGGAGGGCTGGGTCAGCATGTAGTTTAATCGCCCGATGTCTTCGCCAGCGGATGAAGGTCCAATTAAGAATGATTCGTCAGTTAATAGTTTATAAAATAACAGAATGATTCCAACTAAGACAATAAATCCTATTTTCCACTTCCATTTATTTAACCAACGAATAGAGGAGGATTCTGGTTCTTGTCCGAAAAGAAAATATAGCAACAACATCAATGGAAGAGTTATTACCGTCTGTTTAACGCTAAATCCTAAAATGAAAGCGATAGAAATGATGAATAAGACTAAAACTTTAAATCCTGTTTTTATCGGACGATCCTTCGCAAGGTAAACCTGGAATAACAAAAAAGCACTTAGGTAAAATGTTCCTGCAAAGACTTCTGAGCGGCTCATTATATAAACAACCGATTCCGTCTGGATGGGGTGTAGTAAAAAAAGTATCGCCGTAAAAAGGGCTACAAAACGTTTTTCAGTTTTCGTCGATTGACAATCCATTGACCTGAAATAGCACCACATCCTGCACGTTATAAAATAAACCAACAAAGAATTAATTAGATGTAATAATAAGTTAATAAGGTGATAGCTAAACGTCCGAAAACCATCCAAATGAGCGTTAAAGGCAATGGAAATTTGAAGTAATGACCGGTGGAAAAAGTCTTCCAACAGATAATTTATATTCAGTTGTTCATTAATGTTATCCAATCGGTGTTCATTGACTATGTATGCAACCGTATCAAATTGAAAAGGATTCTGTAAATGGTTCCCATAAACAAGACTCCCAAGAACCAAAAGAAAGACACAGCATCTAAAATGGGGTCGATGATATAATGTGTTTCTCATTAAAGTTCTCATTGTGTTGGAGTATCTTTAATGATTTCGACTACGTGAAGTAAACTTCGAGTCCGCGAATCATCGGGGTTTCTTGCTATCACAGTTTTTAAATGAGAAATTGCCTTGCTGAACTTTTTTTTAGCGATATATAGATTTGCTAGATTTTTATGAATAGTATTTTTATCTTCCATCGCGAGTGCCTTTTTAAATTCCACCTCAGCTTTATCTAAGGCTTTTAAGTTCCAAAAAATTACCCCAATATTATTTTGTGCCTCAACGTGATTTGGTTCCAATTCAAGAACCTTTCGATATGATTTTAAGGCTGAATCATATTGTTTCACCATTCGAAAGGCATTCCCTAGTTCCTGATGATACAAAGAACGATGGTTTTTAATTTTTATTGCTTCTAATAAAAAAGGTACCGCTTCTTCAGGTTTATTAAGCTTTAGCCTCATAAGCCCGGAATTAAAAAATGCCTGCGAGCGGTTTGCTCCTAGTTTCAGAGCAAGATCGTATTTCAACTTGGCCTTATCCCATTCCTCATGTCGAGCGTGGATATGCCCCATATTTATATAAGGTTCTGCGCTGGAAGGAGAAAGGGCAGATGAAACTTCAAATGATTGTCGTGCTTCTTTCAATCGTTTTTTAGAAAGATACGCTGTCCCTAAATTATTGTGCGCCATTGACTTATACGGCGACTTTTTAACGGTATCTTCCCAGATATTTATTTCTGATCGATAATCAAGACTTCTTTTCATAGTCAGAAGCCCATAGATAACCAAAACAATTATAAGTGTTGGGTGCATTAACCTGCTAAGAGAGGCGGTTCTTAAAAATAGTATTCCCAATCCCATGCTTATTCCAATTCCGGATAAATAGGTTCTATGTTCCGTGGCGATTTGTTTTAATGGAATAATACTGGAAGTGGGTAGTATCGTAATAAATGCCCAGATAAAGGCGCATTTTAAAAGAATTGATTTTTGATGAAATATACCAATGGCAAGGCCAACACCTATTATAAGAGACGCAATCCATTCCCAATCGAGGACCCCGGATACTAGTCTTATGTCCGGTTCAAAATTAAGATTGATAGGGAAAATTAATTTAACGAGGTAGTAGGAAATAACAACCTTAATTTGGGTCAATATATAAAGCCCGCGATCGATCATATATGAATATGGATCATTTCTTATAACAAGCAGGTTCCCCATTTGTACGTAGCGGTATAAAAGGTAAATGATTAGAGGAATTAGAATCATGGCTAATTCGGGAAGGAACTTGTGAAAGCTTTTTGTTGGGGACTGCAACCATAAATACAGGACTGCCATAATTGGCAGCGTAACAATTATTTCTTTAGTGCCCAGCCCTAGATAAAATAACAATAGCGCTATTAAAGGATAGTGAAAATTTTTCCATTTATTGTTTTGTTTTTCTTTGGAATTAATAAACCTTATAAAAAAGTAAAAAGAGGATAAATAAAACAATGTGACTAACACGGAGGAACGACTCGATAGGTAGGTAACCGATTCTACACTCATCGGATTAAAAAGATGAATCAAGGATGCTGCCAGAGGAAGCCTTTGAAATGTAGATGTAAGTGTGGGTTGTTCAATTTTCAAAAGCTCCCGCGTTAAAAAATAAAGGATTATTCCGACACACAGATGTAACATAATATTGATTAGGTGATACCCAAATACATCCACCTGGCCTATGGCATGATTCACCGAGAATGTGAAAAGTAAAATAGACCTATTAAATATATTTTGAACCCCAACCATTTGTTGAAATTTAGATAGATTCTTTATATAGGGGTTATCTTCAATGGCGTGAGTATCATCATATAAAAATGGGGAGTGCACTGTTGCAAAAAAAATAACGACCCCACAGAAACAAATCAAAGCTAGGGCCTTGACTCTTCTTGAAAAATGGAAATTATCAGTAGTATGATCTGCTGAGTTCATAAATCTAATAAGCCGATAGTTTTTTTAATAACTCATTCAAATCATCTGACTGAGTTTGAGGTAGACCCTGTTTTAAAGCTCGTTCTATATAGGACTGTGAGATTTTATATTTCCCAAAGCGATAATTAATTTTGGCTAAATTAATTAAAGCGGCTTTATGGGTAGGCTCATAACTCAAAACTTTTTCGTATAACATACTTGCTTGCTCTATATTCCCAGACATCAGATTATTCCATGCTATTTCTGAATAGACAGAAGGGTTGGGGCCTTTTATTTTAATAAATTCATTAAATGCCTCATTAGAATTTATCCATTGTTTTTTATTTTGATAAACTCGGGCCAGGTTAAACAAGGCCGGCTCATGGTTTGGGTTTAGTTTTAAACAAGTCTTAAAAGAAAGTTCCGCATTATTATAGGATCCCGTAAGCATGTATGCTGTACCAAGATTATAATGTGCCAAAAACATAGATGGGTTAGCCTTTATTGCATGGCCTAATTCAATGATGGCTTCGTTATAACGCTGGGTCTTTCCATAAACTTCTCCAAGGTTGAGCCGGGCAAGAGCATAATCTGGCTGGCCTGTTGTTTTTTTCATCAAAGTTATTGAGTTTAGAAAATGGTCAATCGCAAGGTCATACTCCTTTTTCATGTTTTTCACTGAACCCATTCCAAATTCTGCTTCATAATAATTGGGGCTTAGTTTTAAGGCGGATTGATATTGAACCTCTGCATCGTCGAGTTGTCCAAGATCTAAATAAACACTCGCCAAATTAAAATGTGGTTCAGAAAAATCGGCCTTAACTGAAATATTTGTGTTATCTGAAAAACTGTACCCTTGAAAAGTCTTATTGATAATTTCTTTTTCTTTAATAAAATTTTTTAGATTTTCTATATTGAATTGCGCCTTAATATACTGTGGAATGCTGGACACGCTTTTTTCAAGGTGGGTCCGTGCAGTTTTAAGTTTTCCTGCTTCATAATAGGCCTTGCCCAGATTATTGTGAACTCTTGGTGAGTTTGGATTCTTTGTTACTGAGTCAGACCATAATGAAAGTTCATTTGTCCATACTTGGTTTCTCTCCGCAACTAATATTCCGAAAATCAATACCATGAAAACAAAAGAAAACATTTGAGTCGTTTTTTTAGAACTACTTATGAGCCATCCCGTAATGAGACACAAACCCAGTGATATAGGCAAATACATTCTATGTTCGACTGCAAGATCATTTAATGGAATAATACTGCTTGTTGGTAAAATCGATAGAAAAAACCATGCGCACCCAAGTTTAATCCAAATATTCCCCCACTTTAAAACCACTAAAATCATGGTGATAATCAGGAAAATTGAAAACAATATTTTCCAGTCCGTTGCAAACTCCGTAAAAGGAAACCCACTATCCACATTGAGGTTGAAAGGTAAAATAAATTTATTTATGTAATAAAAAATGATTACCTTGAATTGGATTAATAAATAAGGAACTCCTCCGAAAAGTTTCGATCCCTGATCTCTTGGTGAATATAGAACGTCAAAATAATGAGCGCTTGATATCAGAATTATCCCACTGCATCCAAAAAACAAAATCATTTTCGAAATCGTAAAGTATTTTAAATAATCCGGAAAATACTTAGGAACATAAATTATCAAAAAGAAAAATATAAGAACCACAGGCAAAGTTACTGCTATTAATTTGGAGGCTACGGCCAAATATATTCCTGGGATAATCAGTAAACTAAAAATAATTCGGTGTTTCACTGTTCTGGAAGTCAATAGTGTCTCGATAAAACAATAAATCGTTAGAAGATAAAAAAATGTTGCCAATAAACTTGAGCGTGATGAAATATATGCTACAGAATCCGTATTCATTGGGTGTAACGCAAATATTAAGGAAGTGGCAAACGGAAAAAATAAGGCGCCGGTTATTTTATGATTTACTAATTTCTGATTTTCTTTTTCATCGCAAATGTATCCTTTTAATATGATATTTTTGATATGAATAAGAATTGTAAAAATTAGAAGAGTTACCAGTATGTGAAGTATTAAGTTTGCGAGGTGAAAACCAAACGTATGTTTGCCGTCCAAATGGTTATTTACCGCAAAACTCCATAGCAAAATTGGTCGAGTTCCAACCGACCCCAAACTAACATTTGTACTAAAACTATCTAGGTCTGCTATCCATTCCTTATTTAATAGGTTACGGTCATCAAATTGGAACGTTCCTTGTAACGAATTGAAGTAGACGATTGATGGCAAAGAAATAAGAATTAGCATGCAAGCAATTTTAGATCGGAAATAATTGCGTTCAGAAAATAAATTCATCAGGTAAGTATATGATCGATGGATTGGTGCGCTGGAAAATCTGTTTAGGTTTGATATTTTTCTTCTATATACTATATATCACTTGAAACAAAATTGTTCTAGGCGAAAAGTAGGTTGATTAGGTTATAATAATTTAAGAAACAGAACGTGAACATAAAACTAACCCCCGTTCTAGTAAAAAATTTAATCCCCATTTTCAATTGATTCCTCTTCATAACAGGCTTGCTATCCATTAAAAATAAATCATGCAGACCAAGTACCAAAAAGTTATTAAAATATCCTTAATTTTTATTATTATTCTTGGGTTTAATTATGGTGTAAGCTTTCAACAGTTTCTTCATTATGATTGGGCCGACCCAAGAGGTTTGAGTGATTCATCAAGCTATCTGGCTATGTCAAATGGAGATTATGCTATCTCTTCAGGTCATCGTTACCGTGTTATCATTCCCTTTCTTACGAGCCTGGTCAGAGATTTGGTGCAACCATTAGTTCCACCTGAACAGTTACATTGGTTTGGAGGCGTTGATGCATTTAGCTTCTATATCGTTAATTATTTCTTTACAAGCCTTACCGGTTTGTTCTTGTATTGTTTTCTCGCTCAGTTAAAGTTTGATCCTAAATTATCATTATTGGGGGTATTTATATTTTTAGGAAGCCGAATCACTGTTCTGACAACTGGCGCTCCCATTGTTGATTCCTTATATTTTTTATCAATTATTATAATCATTTATTTTTGTTCAACCAAAAATACTACTGCGCTGACCATACTCGCCCCTATATTAATCCTTACTAAAGAAACCATAATACCTTTTTTATTTCTTCCTCTTTTTGTTAAACAAATAAACAGAAAATTTTTTGGGGTTTCTGTATTGGTTTCGTTCGCAATTTTTTTTGAGGTAAGGAATACTATTTCTTCTTGGTCACCCAATATTATTGAGAGAAGTGATCCAATATTTGATGTTGTTAAAAATCACCTAGCAGCAGGATTTGGAAATATTGCCCATACTTATTTTTCCGTGGGAGGTTGGCATGGAATTTTTTCAACATTTTCAATCTTCTGGATTGTTGCTGCTTTTGGAGCTTGGCTTAGTTTTAAAAAATTGAATACATTTTATCAAATCCCTCGTTTTCTGTTGTTTATTATTCCTATTACGTTTGGGTTTACCATTTTAAGTTCTAATGTTGGACGTATGTTGCTTAGTTCATTTCCTATTGTCATTCCCTACACCTTGATTGGAATTGATTATCTTTTTTCCAAACGAGATACTGACCATTTTAATCCACCAACTTTATAAAATTGTTTACGGTTTTTAAGTTTATAAAATAACTATAATTCTTAAGTTTTTATGGTTCCTATCGTCGCTCTCCTGAAAGGAATCTGTTAATATACGTTCCCTCAGAATTTATTTTTTATAAAATTTTAATTAACACTATCTTTGGAAAGAGTCAGTATGGGTATTATTGATGGGAAAAGGGTTGCCTCTCAAATTAAAGAAAATATTGTTGCTGAAGTTAGATCGCTTAAACAAAAAACAGGGAAAACACCTGGACTTGCCGTGGTTTTGGTAGGTGATGATCACGCATCCGCTGTTTATGTTCGAACCAAAAATAAAACCTGCAAAAACCTTGGGTTTCAATCATTTGAAAATATTCTTCCCGCGAATACAAGCGAATCAACCTTATTAGGCCTTATTGACGAACTAAATAAAGATGAAAGAGTTAGCGGAATTCTTGTGCAGTTACCCCTACCCAGTCACATCTCTTCATATAAAATTCTTGAAGCAATTAATCCACAAAAAGATGTGGATGGATTTCATCTCGAAAATATTGGCCGACTTGTCACAGGAAACGCGACTTTTAAACCATGTACTCCGGAAGGAATCATCCAACTTTTGGATCATTACAAGGTCGATATTGAGGGGAAAAATGCGGTAGTACTTGGGCGGAGTAACATAGTTGGTAAACCAATCTCCCTTTTGTTACTTGAAAGAAACGCCACGGTTACTATTTGTCATTCTCGTACCAAAAATTTATCAGCAATTACGAAGTCAGCCGATATTCTAATCGCAGCTATCGGAAAACCAAATTTTGTTACCGACGATATGGTCAAAGATGATGTAGTAATCATTGATGTCGGTATAAATCGAGTTAACGATAAACTAATCGGCGATGTCGATTATCAATCAGTTTCAAAAAAAGCCTCACTTATTACACCTGTCCCGGGTGGAGTAGGCCCCATGACCATCGCCGTGCTCATGGCAAACACACTCCAAGCTTTTAAAAATTTATGCCATTAAATTTAATTGGTTTTTTACATATATTATTTTTTATTGGATGAAAATAAATTAAAACTGAGCGGTACCTGCTTCTCATAAAAATTATCCAATATTTTTCGAATGGATTCAGAAAAAACAACACCTCAAATTTACTCCGTTTCAGAGATAACCGGTGACGTAAAGTCCATTTTAGAATCAGCGTTTGATTCTGTATGGATCGAAGGAGAAATATCCAATCTTCGTATTCCTGGTTCTCAACATGCTTACTTTATCCTTAAAGATAATCGCTCGCAGATACGTTGTGTTTTATTTAAGGGTTTCCGAGCCGGATTAAAATTTCAACCTGAAGATGGTGACCAAGTTCTTTTATTTGGGCGCATTACGGTATATGAATCTCGGGGAGACTATCAGGTAATTGTAGAACGTATTGAACCCAAGGGCTTAGGAGCATTGCAAAAAGCTTTTGAAAAATTAAAAGCTCGCCTGATGCAGGAAGGACTGTTCAATGAAGATAAGAAAAAGCCTATACCACCATTTCCATGGAAGGTTGGTGTAGTAACATCAGCCACGGGAGCAGCAGTTAGAGATATCATAAACATTATTCACCGACGCAACCCCAAGGTTTCAGTACTGGTTTATCCGGTAAAAGTCCAAGGAGAAGGCGCCGCGGAAGAAATATCGGAAGCGATTCAACAAATGAATAAGATCAATGATTTGGATGTTCTCATTATTGGAAGAGGCGGTGGATCAATAGAAGATTTATGGGCTTTTAATGAAGAAGTTGTTGCTCGCGCCATATCTGAATCTACCCTACCTGTAGTATCGGCTGTTGGTCATGAAATAGACTTTACCATCGCTGATTTTGCTGCAGATTTACGTGCCCCAACTCCGTCAGCAGCTGCAGAGCTTGTGGTCCCCATCCTGGATGAAAAATTACAAAAATTAAGCATACTATCGGAGCAACTCTTATTAGTTTTACAAAATAAAGTCGACAAGTACTCTGATTTATTAAAACGCTTCATTGAGAGACGTTTTTTTAAAGACCCTATGTATATTATGCAGCCGCAAACTCAGCGGTTAGATGATTTGAATAATCGTCTATTCCGTGGGTTGGAGCAATGGATTTTACTGCAAGAACAAAAATTATCGGGGATGATTCATCAACTAGTTCACCTTATCCCTACAAAAAATATTTATCAGCTAAAAGAAAAAAATACTCTACTACTTCACCGTTTGGTTCAAAATGTACACTCTACAATTCGTTTGGATAGAGAACGATTCGATGGGGTATCCAGAAATCTCAATGCTCTCAGTCCACTAGCTATTCTAGATCGGGGATATAGCATTACAAGTTTTCAAGGAAAATCCCTGACTAAAAGTAACCGAATTAAACAAGGCGATTCTATAAATGTTCGGCTAGCTAAAGGTCAATTAGATTGTATAGTTGATAAAGTCATTCCGTCTAAATGAAAATAAATGAACTTTAAATATTAGAGGTCGTTATGTCCGAAATGAAATTTGAAAAAGCAATGTTTCGATTAGAAAAAATTGTGGAAGAATTAGAGCGCGGCGACTTAGATATTGATAAATCTCTTGAAATTTTTGAAGAAGGGATCAAAATGTCACGGTTATGCTCAAAAAAACTTAACGAAGCAGAAGCAAAGATAGAAAAACTTACCAAAGGTAAAAAGGGAGAATTAATCACTGAGTTATTTCCAATAGAAAATGACAAACAAGAATAAAAAATTTCGTTTAGATCAATTACTCCTAAAAAAAAACTCGTCTCATCGCGAGAACGTTCAAAAAGCTTAATTTTAGCGGGTAAAGTTATGATAGCTGATAAAATAGCCGACAAACCGGGAAGTATTTATGACCTAGAATGCGAAATACGAGTCATAGAAGATGTCCATCCTTATGCGAGTCGCGGCGGGATTAAGCTTGAGCATGCTCTCAATGAATTTAATGTGTCTCTTACGAATAAGGTTGCAGTAGATATTGGTGCTTCAACAGGAGGGTTTACCGATTGTCTTCTTCAGCGCGGCATAGATAAAGTATTCGCGGTTGATGTTGGATACGGACAGCTGGACTGGAAACTACAGAGCGACTCAAGGGTAATTACTCTAGACAGAAAAAACGCTCGTAATCTGGATAATACCGATATTAAAGAATTAGTGGATTTGGTCGTAATAGATGTTTCCTTTATTTCTTTAAAGCTTATAATTCCCGCTGCAATTAATGTTCTAAAACCAGAGGGAAATTTGATAGCCTTGGTCAAACCCCAATTTGAGGTTGGAAAAGATGAAGTTGAAAATAAGGGAATTATTAAAAATCCAAAAAAACATCTCGATGTACTTGTTGAATTGAATTCTTTTACAAAAAAGCAAGGTTGGCCCATAAGTAATATAACCGTCTCACCCATAACCGGCCAAAAGGGAAATCGTGAGTTTTTGATTCATTGTCTGGCTAAAAAAAATTCTCGAATAATTGAAGACGATCATATTCGTAACATGATTAATAAATAACCATCTTAAACGAATGTGAACCAACGTATCGGACGATTGAATTTATTTTAAAAAAATTATATTTCATCCTTATAAACTATAAAACAGTCACGTGGATAAACAAGATGAGTTGCTCCTTTTTGTTTTGGTGCTCCAAGTTCCCACTCCGTTTCATCTTCCAGCGGTTTTATTCGAATTCCCCCGGTGCCCCCATATATGAGAATAGCAACCCCATCTCCCGATTCTTCAACCTGACATGCATAAGCGGCGCAAGTTGATTGTTTTTTTTTGTCCCAACCTACCACCTGAACAGGAGATTCTTCGCCTTCTATGTTATATTTTATGCAGTAAACCTCTCGCGACTTCGAAACGTCGCGGTAAAGCATACTGAAGCTTTCATGGATATTTTCATTGGCTTCTACATCGACATACATTGCTAGGGCTCCAAATTAATATGTGTAAACCATAATATCACTATTTCTAAAATGTTTTAAAATTCTTAATTTATCTCTGGAAACCTTAATACACTAAGGTTAATATTTGTTGTAACTTATTTACAAAATTTTTTATAGTTCACTTTTGCATTCGTTTTTAAGTTACCCAAGATATCGATTTTCTATGAAAATATTTACCGTTTGCTCACACTTTTTAATCGCATCAATTAAAGCTCCCTTTGAGACTGATTGGTCCTACGGAGAATAGTTTAATGCATAAATTGGTCTTATTACGTCACGGTCAAAGCCAATGGAATCTTGAAAATAGGTTTACTGGGTGGACCGATGTTGATCTTACTGCTCAAGGAATGGTTGAAGCAGGCAATGCGGGAATTTTACTTAAAAATGAGGGATATCATTTTGATGTTGCATATACATCGGTTCTTAAACGCGCGATTCGCACATTATGGATTGTTATGGACAAGATGGATTTAATGTGGATACCAGTCCACCGGTCATGGAGGCTCAACGAAAGACATTACGGGGCTTTGCAAGGACTCAATAAGAAAGAAACAGCGGCCAAGCATGGTGCTGACCAAGTCAAGGTTTGGCGGCGTAGTTACGATATTCCTCCTCCACGTTTGGAAAAAGGGGATGAACGCCTCCCCGATAATGATCCACGCTATGCGCTTGTTCCCCCTAAGAATCGACCCCGATCGGAGGCTCTTAGTCATACGGTGAATAGATTTTTACCTTACTGGAAGGATACTATTGTGCCCTCTTTACAATTAAAAAAAAATATTCTTATTTGTGCCCACGGTAACAGTCTTAGAGCTTTGGTCAAATATCTCGATAATATGAGTGAAGAGGCCATTGTTCAGTTAAATATCCCAACTGGTATTCCACTTGTCTACGAACTTAATGATGATTTAACTACAAAAACTCATTATTATTTGGGAGATGCCGAAATAGCTAAAAAGGCTGCTAATGCCGTCGCGGAACAGGGGAAATAAACTCCAAAAATTTGTACTTAGACTACTGTTAAAATTTTCTGAGGATTATGATGAAATTTTTTTTATCTCTTGTTTTTACTTTATTAGCTCTATCTTCTTGCGTCTCAGAGGATACGAAGGTTGATCCTGCTCAATCCAAGATTCACTATGACCTTGCTCTAGAATTAGCTCAATATTCTCTTTATCAGAATGCACTTGAAGAGTTTGATTTAGCCATCCAGTTTGATCCTGGCAACAGTAATGCTTATCGAAAGAAAGGATTAGTGAAATTTGGACTCAAGCAATATGAAGAAGCTGAAAAATTGTTCAAAAAAGTAATTTCACTCGACCCAGAAAGTGTGCAAGCTCATATCAATTTAGGTATGGTTAAATACAGCATTGGGGATAAAGTTGATGCAAAAAAATTGTGGGAAAAGGCGATCAATATAAAAAAAGATGATGATGATTCCAAGGCGATAAATAATATAGCTAACTTGTATAAAGAAGAAAAAAATTATGACAAGGCCATTGAACATTATCGGCTCGCTAGTAGTAATGACCCTAGCAATTCAATGTATATGAACAATCTAGCTGATGCGTTGCGTTTAAATGGTAAACTCGACCAAGCCGCGGAAGTTCTTCAAGATTCATTAAAATTAAATCCGACAGGAATGGGAACTTATTTCAACCTAGGTATGGTTTATAAAGATCTCAAGGAAAATAAAAAAGCAATCAACTCCTTTGAAAAATCTCTTCAGACAAATTCTTCCCTGACGAAAGCTTACTATCAAATAGCACAAATCCACTTCACAACGAAAAATCATGATGCTGCTCTTAAATCTATTGAAAACGCCATTAAATTTTCTCCCACTAACCAGACATACCAAAAGTTTCAGGAAAAAATTATTGTTTCGCAAACTAAATAACCGAATGAACCAAAATAACCTGAATTAGCAAACGGGTTTGACAATTTTTTCTTAAATTATATTTTCTAGCAAATTAAACGTCATATTCAATCCAAGCAATTTGATGGGAAAAGAAATATACAATAATCAAACTTCTCTACATGTAGTTTCTAAAAATGACTTAAAAAGTATCCTCACAAATCATTCTTTATGGGTAAATTCTGGTGAAACAGAAGGGAAACCAGCAAATCTAGCAGGATATAATTTACGTGGTGTAGTACTTTTGGGAGAAAATTTAAAAAAAGCCAATCTTAAGGGTGCTTACCTTTACGGGGCCTATTTAAAAAATTCAAACCTTGAACAAGCCAATCTTTCAGGTGTCAATTTACGCGGTGCTAACTTACGGTGGGCTAATTTGCAAGGCGCCGACTTATCTGGAGCCAACTTAGTGAGGGCTGATCTTCATGAATCAAATTTAAAAGAAACAAATTTGATTGGTGCCAACCTTCAAATGTCCGATGGATTGACCCTGAAACAAATTGATCAAGCCCAAACAAACGAAACAACCAAGCTCCCAGATTCATTAGAATAATCTTTATATTTTATTGCATTGCTACGCGTGCGGAGGCAAACATGTTCCTTAGGCTGGCTGTAGCATCTTTGACTGCCGTTGCTTCATAACCGCAATGGGCTGTGCAGTCAGCGCATTTTAGGTTGTTCTTGTGTCCATAACCATCCCAATTCGTCGTATCCATCAATTCTTTAAATGATTCTGCGTAACCATCATCCAGTAAATAGCATGGTTTTTGCCAACCAAGAACTGAGTAATTCGGATTACCCCATGGGGTACAGTCATAATCACGCCGGCCTTGCAGGAATTCCAAATAAAGTGGGGAATGCGATATATCCCATCGACCTTTTTTATTTTTCTCCAATAACTCCTTAAAAAATTCCTGAGTTCGTTTGCGACCAAAAAAATGATCCTGATCCGGTGCATCAGGATATCTGAAAGCGGAAGATAGGGTCACCCCATCTATACCTAGAGGATTTAGAAAATCAAGAAATGTTTCTGCTTGCTCAATGGTTGTTCCTTCAAAAAATGTTGTAGCGCTGGTCACCCTATATCCCATTTTCTTTGCTTCTCGAATAGATTCTACGGCTATTTTAAATACTCCTTTTTGATCGACGATTCGATCATGGTCATCTTCAAGACCATCTAAATGAATAGACAGAGTAAGAAAAGGTGAGATGGGCAACTTGCCAAAAAAATTTTTAAGTAAAAGTGCATTTGTACAAAGATAAATATAGCGTTTTTGCTTTATAAGACCTTCAACAATCTCAACAATTTCTGGATGCATTAAAGGTTCACCGCCGGCAATCGATACTACCGGAGCGCCACATTCTTTAGCTGCGTTAAGACATTGAGCAATCGTGAGGTTTTTGTTTAAAATCTCATTTGGTTTTTGAATTTTTCCACAGCCTATACATTCGAGGTTACACCGGAACAATGGTTCCAACATCAAAACCAAAGGATATCGTTCTCGGCCTTTTAATTTCTGCCGCATAACGTATGCACCAATCTTTATAGCCTGTTTTAATGGTATTGGCATATATTCATTGTTTGTTAGATTGTGTCATAATAGGCTGATAAAAAAATCCGCGACGAATTATTATATTGCAGTTTATTTATGTTGCAAACTCTATATCATATAGGATCAAAAAGGTTTGTCGTTGCCGTACTATCTTGCAATCGTTTTCCATTTTATCTATTGAAAATGGATAGTGAAATTATAATTACCAATGACAAGAAAAAGTCTTTTATTAGTGATGATAGTGGCGTTCGCTATTTTTATTGATGGGACTCTAGCCCGTGACATTTTCGATTACCGACTCGATTCTTTTTCAAAGTGGGCAACCGTCCTCCTTATTTTAGGCATTTTCGTATCTATATCGTGGCCTAAAACTAACAAAAATAGCAAAGATAAAAACAACCTTTAGTGAAAAATACTAAATAATAGACCTGTATTTTTATATCTTTCATGCATCTTTGATATTTATCAATCTTTAAGAAACTAAGGAAGGAACTGGCGTGTTGATAACGCGACTCAAGAGAGCAAAAGGATCAATCTGACCTTCCGTCTTGATCCAGACAGTACCATTTCCCCCATGAGCCACTTGCAACGCTAACCCACTTTCGTTTTCCATAGCAGATATCTGAAAACGATATTTATTTTGTGGTGAGATATATTCTATTTCATGTCCGACCTCAATCCTATTTTTAACATCCACTTCCATCCAGCCCCCAGCCCGCTCATCCACAATTTTCCCAGCATATATCTGTGGTAAATTGTCTTCCTGGGGCGAATTAAATCGTTCGGTAGCTTTTTCAGATACCGATAGAAGAAACGCTGTAGTAAATCCACGATTGGCGGTCTTTTCAGTTTCTCCCAGCAATTTTGGATCAAAAGGCTTGTTAGCCACAATATCATCAATAGCTCTTCGATATGATTTTGTTATCAATGATAAATAATAAATTGATTTTGTGCGACCCTCGATTTTAAACGACTCGACTCCCGCTCTCCATAATTCATCAAGATGTTCTATCGCTCGAAGATCTTTTGAGTTCATTATATAGGTTCCGTGTTCATCCTCTTCAATGGGCATAAGATCTCCATCACGCCCCTTTTCCTCGATCAAATATTCTCCTTGGGGGCTTTGTGTGGCCTTTTCTCCTTCTGGTAGTTCCTCTTTCACATTGTATTCCCAGCGACAACTATTAGTACAAGTGCCTTGGTTAGCATCCCGATGATTAAAGTAATTAGATAGGAGACATCGCCCTGAATACGCAATACAAATGGAACCATGAACAAACGACTCCAACCCTATGTCGGGAACTTGTGTATGAATTTCTTTTAGTTCTTGCATCGATAATTCCCGCGAAAGAATGATTCTTTTTACTCCATAATCCCTCCAAAATGCCACGGACATCCAATTGATTGTATTTGTTTGTACCGATAAATGAATTGGTAATTCTGGAAATTCCTTTCTCACATATTGAATCATTCCGGGATCAGACATAATTATTCCATCAGGTCCTGCTTCAGCGATGGTTGCAATAGAACTTTTGAAAGATTGAAGTTTCCGATTTTGGGGAAGAATATTTGCCGTGACATAAATCTTTTTACCTACACGGTGGCAATATTCTATATCTTCTTTTAAGGAACGATTGTTGTAAGGATTTTCTTTGGCTCGTAAGGAAAAGCGAGGAAGCCCCGCATATACAGCATCGGCTCCAAAAGCTAAGGCATACCTTAATTTTTCGGGACTACCTGCCGGACACAATAATTCTGGAACTTTAGCCACAAGATCTCCCTGCTTGAATTGAGTATTAGTATAAGACCTTACACTACTAGTAGGTTATACCGCAACGGATTTACTAGTCTATTTTAGATTTTGTCTTAAATAAACGAGGGAGGGAAAAGCATGAGTATAAAAACTTAGGAAATCAAAATTTTAACAGAAACTATTTGAGCGCAGCTTCCTTGGCAACCGAGCTCCCGTGGTCGTTACCACTTTTTTGTAAAGTTCCTACCAACTCAAGAGTAGATCTAAGACGCCTGACCAACACTTTGAAAATGGGTATGAGCGATTCCGGGTTATGGTCAGCTAAATTATTGAATGTTTCTTTGGTAAAGACACAGACAACACAATCTTCCAGTGCTGTAACGGTGGCAGAACGAGGTAGCCCGTCTATCAGTCCCATTTCACCAAAAATCTCACTTTTCTCTAAAACAGCTAATACTTGCTTTTCCCTATGCGGACTTAATTTAGAAACCTCGACAGACCCCTCCTCAATGATGTAGGCGCAATCCCCCAACGTTCCTTCCTCAATGATGTCCTCACCTTTTTTAAAATTAATTATATCCACTAAAAAAACAAACTCCTTTTTTTAAATTAAAAACTAATATTTGCTGAAAAAATATTTTGTATTTTAAAAAAATTTATCGACAAAAACAAAATTTATCAATAGATTATTATTTACGCGTGATTTGGAGTGCAGCCCACTTGATTCAAGGTGGACCGCAAACGCGCGGCCAATACTTTGAAAATTGGGACCAGTGCGTCAGGGTTATTTTTCGTCAGCGAGTTGAACGCTTCCTTGGTTAGCACCTTGACCGTGCAGTTTTCTAAAGCAGTCACTGTCGCCGATCGAGGCAAACCATCAATCAACCCCAATTCTCCAAAAATATCATTTTCCTTGAGCCGACCCAGAATCTGTTTATTGTTTTGATCATTGATCTTTGATACTTCCAAACTCCCAGCCTCAACAATATAGGCCCAATCCCCCAGGTCGCCCTCTTCGATAACTTTAGTATTAGGCTTGAAATAAAGTCTTTTCATAAAAAATTTACCTCCTTACTACACTACAATCTATATATTAAACCGAAAAAATTACTTCCTTAAACTAAATCCGCTGAGACTGTTCTGACCGGTCTTGGAAAAAGACCCGTCCTCAGTAGAGCTTGAATTATTTGAGGTGCTAAGGAACACCGTTACTCCAATGATAGAAATAGCTCCGAAAACTGCCTTCCATGGAAATGATTTTGACCCATTAACATTTTTTCGTGTGCCCATGCAAAACCCCCAGTATGTTGAATTTTAAAAAAATCAATACACCATAGGATTATGCACAGATTGTGCCAATGATAATATAATATCGATAAACCGTGAAATCCTTTTATTTATAATAATTTATGGAGTCGTCTCCGGTGGGTGCATTTTGGGAAAATAGAATTACAATCTCAAAGTGACACTATTTATCTCCAATTTGATACTTTTTTATTTTTCTGTAACAAGTGGCCCGACTGATGCCCAGTGATTTGGCTGCTTGCTCAATATTCCCGCCGGAAATTTGTAAGGCTTCAACAAGAGCATGCTTTTCCATTTCTTGAATGGTTACCGTGGTTGTTACAGACGTTTTAGACTCCGGGGTGGCGAAAACCATGGTACCCGCCTGAGTGGTAGGCTGGTGCAAACCATGGTCTTGAGTAATGGAGCCATGAGCACGGTGTTGCTGAATCTCGCTAGGCAAATTTTCAATTTCTATGGTTTCTGTTCGGGTTGACACCATAGCCCGGTAGATTATATTTTCTAATTGACGTACGTTACCCTGCCAATCGTATCTCATAAGGGCTTCCATTACAGAGGAAGAAACGGTGGTAATTATTTTGGGCATTTCATTTTTATATTTTTTAAGAAAATGATTCACCAGAAGAGGAATGTCCTCCTTTCTTTCCCTTAATGTAGGCATGGTGATGGGATATACAACCAAACGATAATAAAGATCCTCGCGGAATTTGCCACTTGCTATGTCTTGTTCCAACTTACGGTTTGTCGCAGATATAATACGAAGATCCACGTTTATCCTTTTATTTATAATAATTTATGGAGTCGTCTCCGGTGGGTGCATTTTGGGAAAATAGAATTACAATCTCAAAGTGACACTATTTATCT
>JYMV01047061.1_pt1 | contig 20185 bp, 16 predicted proteins | sample 338911 | NCBI WGS metagenome assembly JYMV01 (sample SAMN03354496, study PRJNA234377) | hydrothermal vent metagenome | biome: Deep sea; feature: Hydrothermal plumes at the Eastern Lau Spreading Center, Western Pacific Ocean; material: Seawater | place: Tonga | collected 2009 | depth 2000 m m
TGGCGACTTTTCTTCCACCATCCCGTCGAGGGCACACCGATGCGCTTTCATGCGCCTCTTCCGGCAGATCTACGCCCCTTCTGGGTCGCTTCGGTGCCGCTAGAGGGCGCCCTCGAGGAGGGCAATCCCCCCCCCTAGAACCACTCTTTCGTTGCAGGAGATACCCTCTGGCTATATCGTTTGCCCATCTTCAAAGGATCAGGCCGGGGTCGTAGTCGAGACTGAATCGGTCGATTCCAGGGAGAAATGGAGCCCCCAGGATGCCAACAGAATATGTCGAGAGTTTTCAGCGAGTCCCGCTCTTTGATGGCCTGAGCCCGTCCGAGATCGCCGATCTCCTCCGGATCTCCGAGGATGTCGAGACGAAGAAGGGGGACACGATCGTCCTCCAGGGCTCCCCCGGCGATGGCTTCTACGTCATCGGCGCCGGTTCCTTCGAAGTTCTCAAGTCGGGGAATCGAAACGAGGTTCTCGCACGACTGGAGGACAACGCCTATTTCGGCGAGATGTCCCTCGTCAGTGAAGACGTTCGTTCCGCCACAGTGATGTGCATCGAGGACGGCCGCCTGAAAAAGTTCGCCAAGGAACCCTTCAACCAACTTCTCGATGAAGGCGATCTCACCGCCTTCAAGGTGGTTCGCAACATGGCTCGCATCCTCGCTCAGCGCCTCGCTGCTTCGGATGAACGACTCGTCTCCTAGGCCCGAGATGGTCAGGGGCGCCCTACTATTCCTGGTCCTCATTTCCTGCCTTCTCCTCGGCGGGTGCAAGGGCGGCCCGTCCCCTGTCCCGACGGCAGACACCCCCGGGGGAATGGCGTGGATCCCCGGTGGCACTTTCCGCCAGGGGAGTGACGACGGTGCCGCCGATGAGCGCCCCCAGCGAAGCGTCACCCTCGACGGCTTCTGGATCGATCGCACCGAGGTCACCAACGATCAGTTTTCTCGCTTCGTCTTGGAAACCGGGTACGTCACCGTGGCGGAACGTCCTCTCGATTCGGCGGAATTCCCCGGCCTCCAAGCCAAGTTTCTCGAGCCCGGCTCTCTTGTCTTTCGCTCACCCGAGAAGAACAGTCGCGAAACGTGGTGGCAGTGGGTCACCGGTGCCTCCTGGCGATCGCCACTGGGGCCAGGGAGCGACCTCACCGGCATCGGCGACCACCCCGTGGTCCAGGTCGCGTGGCAAGACGCGGTCGCCTTCGCCAACTGGGCGGGGAAACGACTCCCCACCGAAGCGGAGTGGGAATACGCCGCAGGAGGTGAGGAGAGAGAGCGCTATCCGTGGGGCCCGTCGATGCCTCCAGCGAACCGCTCGCCCGCGAACATCTGGCAGGGTGCGTTTCCGTGGCAGAACGACCTTGCCGACGGCTTCGCCGGGACAGCCCCCGTCGGTACCTTCGAAGCCAATTCCTTCGGACTCTCCGACATGGCAGGCAACGTCTGGGAGTGGGTCTTCGACCTCTACCGACCGGATGCCTATCGCCTCGACGGCCCGTCGGTGAGGAATCCCCTCGGACCCGACAGCTCCCATGACCCCCAGGAACCCGGGGTCATCAAGCGCGTGATGCGAGGAGGCTCATTCCTCTGCAGTGAGGTCTACTGCACCGGATATCGAATCAGCGCTCGCATGAAGAGTTCCGCCGACACCGGTCTCGGCCACACCGGATTTCGCTGTGCCCTCACAGTTCCAGGGCCTCAGCAGCGGCGTTCGACGCCTTGAGGGGTCGCGATCACAAGATGCGCATCGGCGGTGGAACACACCGGGGTCGCTCGCTGAAAGTACCCCCGGGGCGAGAGGTCCGGCCGATGCGATCGCGAGTGCGAGAGTCGCTCTTTGCGATGATCGGTGATCGGATCGTCGGTTCGAGGGTTCTCGACGTCTTCGCCGGATCGGGCGCCCTGGCGATGGAGGCGATCTCCCGGGGAGCACGTCGGGCGACGCTGGTCGAACGGGACAGCAAGGTCATCGCCCTGATCCAGAAGAACCTGCGCACCCTCGGACTCGAGGCGCAGTGCGAGGTCCTTGCCGCCGACGCCTATCGACTCTTCGACAAACACCCTCCCGAGGAACCGTTCGACATCGTCCTGCTCGATCCGCCCTTCCCCGATTTCGCCCGCGACCCCGACAGGACTCCGTGGCAACTGGCGCGCAGACTCGGCGCTGAATTCCTCGCAGAAAATGGCGTGATTGCCATAGAGCACCCGACGCGGGGCCCCGTCTCGACCCCCCCCGAGGGGCTGGAAGGTCTCAAGGCCCATCGCTACGGGGAGACCAGCCTGACCCTGTGGCAACGGATCTCGGGCTAGTAGCTCAGATCCACCTCGTGGGCACGGTTGAGGAACTCCACCAGGAGGTCGATGGTCGCCTGGAGATCAGGGACGTCGACCGTCTCAACGACGGTGTGTACGTAACGACAGGGCACCGACAAGGTGATCGCCGGAACTGCGCTGCCACCACGCTGGATCCCGCCGGCGTCGGTCCCGCCCCTCGTCAGAACCTCCATCTGGAAGGGGATGTCCTTCGCCCGCGCCAGTTCCCGACAGAAGCGAACCAACTGAGGGCAGGAGATGGAGGAAGAATCGTGCACCTTGATGGCGACCCCGCCGCCAAGAGCCGAGATCTGTTCATCAGGCTTTGCTCCGGGGGTGTCGCAGGCGAGGGTCACGTCGATGGCGATTCCGCAGTCCGGCTCGATGCGATGGGACGCCGTCATCGCACCGCGCAGCCCGACCTCCTCCTGGGAGGTGGCGACCAGATATGCGCTGACATTGGGATTGTCGATCCGCTTCGTCGCTTCGATCAAGGTGTAGATCGACACCCGGTTGTCCATCGACTTGCAGGTGACTCGATTTCCGTTCTGACTGAAGGACTGGTGAAGAGTCACCGAGTCGCCGATCTCGATCGTTTCCCGCGCTGCTGGTCCATCGAGCCCGACATCGACGAACAGTTCCGGCACTGTCGGCATCTTCTTGCGATCCTCGGGGGTCATGATGTGAGTCGGTTTCGATCCGATCATCCCGATCAGGTCCTCGCCGGAGGAGGCGCGCACACAGACCCTCTTGGCGATCAGTGTCTTGGCGTCGAAGCCACCGAGGGGGGAGAGGCGCAGGAAGCCGTTGTCATCGACGTGCTTGACGACGAACCCGATCTCATCCATGTGGCCGGCGACCATCACCTTGACCGGTGAATCGGTACTGCCCTCCTTGATGGCGATGACGTTGCCGATGCCGTCGGTTTCGATGCGATCGACGAGGGGAGCCATCTCCCTGCGGTAGATTTCACGGATCCGGTCCTCGAATCCCGGTGCGCCGTACGTCTCGCAGAGTTCCTTGAGCAATTTCATCGATACTCCCGTTCTCGCCTGAAAAGTCGGCTGTGGTTGTCTTGCAGCTCAACAGGGCGAGCGAGCCGCGACCACTCACCATCAACAACGGCAGCGGGGCCGTCAAGGGACCACTCAGTAACCCCCTGGGGGTTCCCCATCGCGACCATCCCGTCGCGACAGGTTGACCGAGCCCGCGCGCTCGGGACGTCCCCCGGGAACTTCGAATCGCCACCACTCGACGACCCGATGGTGCTGGGGGGAGAAGGGGTGGGGCCGGGGGTGCCGGAGAATCCCGAAAACTACCGCGGCAAGCTCCCCCTCCCCTTCCTCGATCTCGACGATGTCGACTCGTCCCCGATGGGCGGCCTTGAGGGAGGTTCCTTCCAGCCGTGAAGGGTCATCGAAGAGGGCTGCAAGTTCACGGCGTGCGACCGATCGGAGATGCCGACGGCGCCACCAGCTGGCCATCGCCGTCAGAAACCTCACTGTTGCCGCCGTCGCCGATCACTGATCCGTTGCAACTCCTCTTTCTCGTCGGCACTGAGAGACTCGAGTCCGTGCTCGCTGACCTTCGACAGCAGGTAATCGAGGCGCGAGTCCTTGCGGTCACTGTACAGCCCCTCGGAGGAGGGATAGAACTCCGACGGATCCCGCCGCTTGCCACCGGCAGCCCGGGCTTTTTTCGGGCGCCAGACGATCAGCATGAAGATAAAGGCAGCAACCACCCCCCCGAGGTGTGCCGCGTGGCCGATGTCATCGCCGCCACCCCCCTTCTGACCGAAAAGGCCGTAGAGATCCCAGGCGCTGAACGCCGCCACCAGCGCCCACGCCGGGGTCGGCACGATCCCCCACAGCAGCAGGATCTGTTTCGGGTAGAGGATGGCGAAGGCGGTGACGACCCCACAGACCGACCCGGAAGCCCCGAGAGCCGCAGAGTCTGGAAAGTCGAGAAAATGCATCCCGCAGTGGACCAGCGAGGCGAAGATCCCGCAACCGAGATAGAAGACGAGGAACTTTCGGCTCCCCCAGCGCTGTTCCAGCGCCGGACCGAAGGAGGCGAAGACCAGCAGGTTGATCAGGATGTGCCAGAACAGGTTGTGCGAGAACACCGAGGTGAGCAGCGTCCACAAGCGCCAATTCTCGAGCTGGGAGTAACTGACGAGAAAATTGTCTCGCATGAAAGACCGGTCACCGAATTGCCACAGCAAAAAGACGGCGATGTTGAGTGCGACGATCCCCTGGACCGCAGTCATACCCCGGAGGATGGCCCCGCCGCCCTCATTGCGCATGTAGTCACGATCACCTATCCCCATCGGTCCTCTCCCTGAAACAGCCTTGGGCACATCCTACCCGGAACCTGCGATCGAAATCACCGGTCGGTTTCACCGCGCGCGATAGACGGCGATCTGGTTGTGATGATCTTGCCTCACAACCCACAGAAAATCTTCGGTCGCGCTGCTTTCACCACCGGAGGGCCCTTCAGCAACTTTTTGCAATACCCCGACCTTGAAGAGTGAGTCTGCCAGGGCGCTGTCAAACTCATCCGGCGAGATGCCCTCGGGCAACTCGGCCTGAACCATCCCCCACAGGTGAATTCGAACCTCGGAGAGGAAGGTACCCCAATCCTGCTGCAGTCCCAGCGTGCCATCCTTGCGCGTCGACCAGTGCAGGATCACCGGCAGGGCGTTTCCCTCGATCAGGATCACCTCGAGATCGAGATCGTGGCGCGGCTCCACCAGCGGGGGGTCGGTCGACTCGCCTCCAGGCCTGGAGGTGACAGCGACGTCGTGCAGGACCGAGCGGTAGATGACGGTCTTCTGGGTGTTGCGCCCCGAGACGAGGGCCATCGTCACCACGATCAACGCCACCGACGCCAGCGCGGCGAAGATCGCCAGCACGGTGAATCTCGACCCGCCTTCCATCGGCCACCCTTCCGCTTCGGAAATGGCTCACCACGAGTGCCGTTGACTCGCGATGGGACCCGCTTCCCCTAGCCGAAAACCTCTCCGTAGACCTCATCGTGAAAACCGACGATCACCGTCTTGCCGGCGCGGATCGTCGGCGCACGAAGATTGCCGCTGGGGCCGATCATCCCCTTCAGCAGCGTCTCGTCATCGGGCGCATCTTTCTTCATGTTGAAATCGAGGACCTTCTTGCCGCGGGCGATCAGCACTCTGTTCGCCGCCCGCGCGATCTCGATGGCATCGTCGGCGCCGCGACGATCCTTCATTGCATCGACTCGCTCCCGGACGTCGATTTCGCAATCTCCCAGGAACTCCCGGGCACGGGTGCACGATGTTCAGCCGTTTCGGTGGTACCACCAGTCGATTCGTTTCATCCGGGACTGCCCCTCTCCACGCTTTTCCCTCGAAAACCTCAGGGGGTTATACCCCAAGGCGACCTGCCACCCAAAGGTGACCGCTGATGGGAAGGCAGGGGCTTCTTTGCAACACGGGAGATGGAGATCAGTTGACGATGGTGCTCGACGTTCGCCGAGGAAGGATCAGGGAGAGGAGGTTGAGGTAGGCAAGGAGCACCGGCCCGCCCTCGCGGTCGACCAGTTCCTCGGGACCGGGGTTGACGAGGTAGACGACGGCACGAATCGCCCCTTCCGACTTCACCGGCAGGATCGCCAGGGAGCCGATGTTGTGGCTGTAGAGGCTTTCGTATCCCTGAACCCGGGGGTCATCGACCACCCTCGGAGCGAGCACCGCCCGCGAGTTCTCCCACACATCTTCGAGAGCCTCGAGGCAGATCAAGTGGGCGCAGGAACGCAGCGGCTCACCGTGGCCATCGAAACCGGAGACGACCCGGACCGCATCGCCGTCGCGCGTCAGCAGAAATCCCGCCTCGGCCCGACATGCGCTGGTGAGACAGTTCACCACCTTGGGCAAAAAGGCACTGAAGTTGCCGTTCTGCCCCACATCCTGGAGTAGAGAGGCGACTCTCAGCAGTTCCTTCTGCCTGCCGGTGAGATCGGATGTTTCCTCGCGGGTGACCGTCTCGGCGGTGGGAACCACCTCGGGTGCTGGCGGAAGATCAATCTCGCGGACCTCACTGGCGCCACCACGAGGGAGAGAGATGCGATGACGAGAGAGATAGGTTTCTCTCATCCCATGAGAGAGCCGATCGGCAACCTCCCGGATGTGATCCTCTGCTGCCTGGTACCAGCGGCGCGCCTCTTCCAGATCCCGACTCTGAACGCTCAGTTCCGCACGCTCGATGTCGACGGCAGCCCGGAGTTCCCTCAACCCGGTGGACTCCGCCATGGGAACCAGTTTCGCCACCCTTTGGAGCAGTTTCTCGAACGATTCCCTCTTCGAGGTCCTGTCGATGGTGATCTCGAGAAGCAGTGCGCGAACCTCCAGGATGGGGTTCCCCAGAGTTCTTGCCGAACTCACCGCTCGCCCGATGCTGTCGATCGCCTTGTCGTACTCTGTAGCGAGGCACTGCAGGTCGGCGAGCTCGAGAAGGCACTCGACCAGCCCTTGCCCGACTCCCTGGCGCGCATAAGCTCCGAGAACCCGCAGAAGGTCACTTTCACCTCCTGAGTGATCCCCGCGCTCCTTGCGCAGCCTACCCCTGAGAAGGTGATTGCGCAGGGTCAGGAACCTCATCCGGAATTCCCGGGAGAGCTTCAGGGAAACCCCCAGGAATCGATCTGCGGTGTCGAGATCTCCCAGTTGCAGATGGGTGGTGGCCAGAAGATTGAGGGACATCGCCCGCCCGAAGGCATCTCCGATCTCCTCGGAGGCAGCGAGAGCCTGATCGATCTGCTGGAGTGCTTCGGAGTACTCGGCCCCTGCCAGGTAGGCCTCTCCCAGCCGATTGAGGGAGATGATGATCTCGGGCGTCTGCTCGAGGCGCTCGCGGATCTCCAGCGCTCTCTGATGGAACTCGACCGCCTGGTGGATGTTCCCCTTGTAGAGATTTGCGCTTGCGATGGTGGTGAAGATCATCGCGTGCTCTGCCTGCTCGTCGAGCTGGTCTGCGAGCTGGAGCGCATCGGCACTGATCTTCATCGCCCGGTCGTATTGACCGAGGCAGACGTTGATCCATGCCAGAGAACTGAGAGCCTTGACCCTTTCCCTCTCCCCCTCGACGTTGTCGACATTCTCCGTCTGATCCACCGACTCCCGGTAATGGCGCAGTGCCTTCTTGTAATCCCCCTGAATCTCGTCGAGTTTGCCCATCTTTCGAAGGACTCGAGCGCGGTCCCACTCCCCGGAAGTTCCAACTCCAGGCGCCTCGCACTGGAGAAGCTCGTCGTAACTCCCATGAGCGGTATCGAGATCTCCACGGATGGTGGCGATGTCACCAATCCGCTCTTGAGCACGCCACCAGACATCGAAGTGTTCCGGCTTGCCATTGACCTGGGCAAGAACGTGGCTGTAGTGTTCGATCGCGCGCTTGTGGGCGAAGATCGCACTCATCGATTCCGCTGCCTGGAGGGTGAGTTCGAGGGCTTTCTCCTGGCGGTCGGAGAGTTGGAAATGATAGGCGAGGTCCTCGAGGATCCCCTCGATGTCTCCTTCGTGCTCCCCGGCGAGGGCTTCACCGAGCTCGCCATGGAGACGCTTGCGGAGTGAATCGCTGAGGTCCTCGTAGACCATCTCGCGCAGCTTCGGCTGATTGATGGAGAATGTGGTCTTGCCGCCATCGAAACTCTTCGAGACCATTCCGCGATTCTCGAGTTCACGCAGAGGGGACCTGGGATCGGTGCCTTCGGAGGCGGTCAGGTGTTCGATGAGGCGCAGGGAAGTCGGCTTGTCGTGAACCGCCAGGAACTGCAATGCTGCGCGCTCGGCGGAGTCGAGGGAGCGCACCCGACGCAACAGGATGGCGCCGATACCGTGGGGCATCTCCACCCGAGAGAGGTCTCCGCCGTTGCGAATGCACCACACCTCACCTTCCCTGGCGATGATCCCCTCTTCCTGGAGCGACTTGAGCGTCTCGACGATGAAGAGTGGATTTCCGCCGGTGCGTTCTTCCAGACGGTCGAGAATCTGAGCAGGAATCTCCTCGACCTGAAGCATGTGATGGATCAGTTCGGTGATCTGGGCGCGGTTGAATCGCCGGAGTGAGATCTCCTCGATCCCCCCTTGCTCCTTGACGCGAGAGATCAGCCCACGCAGAGCTTCCGGTAGGATCTCGTCCGATCTGAGGGTCACTACCACCAGGGGAACCACTTGCCCCTTCCGCTTGCGCCTGGCAACGGTCTCGATGAACTTTTCGAGCAGGGAAATGGTTGCCTCGTCTGCCCAGTGCAGATTGTTCAGGCAGATGACTCGGGGAGAAATCCGCGTCGCATCCAGGAGGAAAGCCGAGAGCTTTTCGATGAAATAGAGCCGCTCCTTGTCCTCTCGGGATCTCATCTCCTCATCAGCGCCCTGTTCCTCACCGCTCTCTCGAAGTCTCGGGCAGAGTTTTCGGATTGTCGCGGCATTCTCCATGAAAATTTCGGAGTCCAGCCCGACATCGATGGCAACCTGCTCGAAAATCTCGCGGAAAGCCTGATATGGGTCGTGAGAGGTCTCGTAACAGTTGCCGATATGGAAGGGCACTTCTCGCATCTTGAGGAAGTGGTCGAACTCCTCGAGAAGTCTCGATTTTCCGCAGCCGATCTCACCGGTCACCAGATGAAGTATGGGGGACCCGAAGGCCTCCATCTCAGCCTCATCGCCGCCCGGGGAGCAGATGTCAGCTGGCGAAGTCTCCTCCTTCTCGAGGAGGAGCGTCTCGGCAGCTTCCTTCAGCTGATTCAGTTCCTTGCGCCGTCCGATGAGGCGGGAGCAGTGCAGGTAGGAGACCTGGGTTTCGGGGGTCTCGATCTGATAGTGCCGTCCTGCTCCGGCGTTGAGGGTCTGGATGATCTCCCGGGAGGAGGAGAAACGTCGATCGGGTTCATGGTCGAGAAGACGCAGGACGATGTCGATGAGGTACTCCGGCTGTCCGGCAAGAGACCGGCGCAGTTTCTCCCGCCAGTTCGTCCGGGCCTGTGGAAGAGACGTCCCCTCCTCGCTGACGAAGGGGAGTTTTCCGGTGAGGATCTGGCAGAGCGAGACGCCGAAGGAATATAAATCTGCTCTGCGGTCTGGCGTTCCTCCAGCGATGATCTCAGGAGCCACGTAGTGGAGGGTTCCCTTGATGGCAAAGGCGAAGGTGCCGGTGATTCGCTCGGCGAGACCGAAGTCGATCAACTTCACTCTCGGAGGACCGCTGCCCTTGTCGGTCGATCCGCCAACTTTCTCCTGCCACTGTACCTTCGAGGTTCCATCTTCACCGATCGATCGCTGGCGGGTGACGAGAATGTTGTCCGGCTTGATATCGAAATGAATGTAGCCCTGGGTGTGAATGTATTCGAGAGCCCTGCAGATCTGAACGATCACATCGTTGAGTTCTTCGAGGGAGAAATCTTGCGAGGCTGTGAGAAGATCCTCGCCGCGGATGAACTCGCTGACGATGTAGAAGTCGTCGCTCTCCCGCACACGACCAAAATCGAAGACTCGTGCGAGATTCGGGTGACGGAGGCGGGTCAGCGCCTCGTACTCTCCCTTCGACCACTCCTCGGAGTCGTCGACGTTCTCTGCATTGAGGACCTTGAGAGCGACCCGCCGCTGGACCTTGAGCAGATCCTCTGCGAGATAGACGGTGCCCATAGCCCCCTTGCCGAGGGGACGGACCACGCGATAACGGCCATTGACAAAATCATCTGTCGAGAAGGATCCCATGGCACCCCAAGGAACTATCGACCGCATTCCTCAGGCGACATGCCGGAGATCAAAGGGTTCCTCGCTCCCGGGTAAAGATACAATGGCGGCGGAGAGAGCGCCGTCTGAGAGCCAAAAAAATAGCTCCAACCTATTGAAAATAAACTACTTGCGATCTTCTTCCCGGCCTCGAGTCAAGCGCTGCCGTTCATCGCTCCAGACACCCTGCAACGCGCCTCTCACCGACACCGCCCTGACGGTGGTCCCTGCCCCCACCTCGATCCAGACCCATCGGGGCTCGTCGGAGTCGACCGCCCGTAGACTTTGCCCCTGGTCACCCGTGCCACGAAGCCACACGTCCCCCTGCCTCTTGAGGTGAAAGAGCCAGCCTCCTTCGACCTCGATTCCTGGTGCTGATTCGAGGGCGACGCTGTCATCTCCCCATCCGAAAACAAGCGGCGAGGAGAGATCTCCCCCGATCTCCACCGAAACTTCCTCGAGCAACCGGAAAGGCAGGGAGCACTCCATCCGAGCGGTCTCCTGCCGCGGCGAGATCCCACCTTCGGTGATGCGCCAGTCGCGACCTCGCCAGCGCCACTCGCGGTTGAGGGATTCGCCGGTAGACCAGGAGAACCGGGTCCCCTTCCCCCATTCCCCCTCGACCTTTGCCGCCAGTACTCCGGAACGAAGAAAGGCCCCTCTTCGAAGTTGATGGCGCCATCTGTCGAGAAGCCCCGAAACCGCTCGAGCAGCGACTGTTCGCGACAAACGACTGCCGTCGTCGAGTCCTTGCCACTCATCGAGCCCCTCCAGATTCCACCTCTCTGCCAGAGCCAACCCCCTTCTCAGAGATCTGGCGGCCTCTCTCTCGTCGACGGGGTTCACACCCTCGCTCCTCGATGAAACGAGGGGTTCCAGCAGCGGCCACAGATCGAGGTCGATGTCAGCGAGCAGATTGGTTTCGTGGAGCCTCCATTCGAGGCTTCCTTCCGTCGCTAGAAGTTCCTCGTTCTCCGAGAGGAAGAGGATGGCCACCTCCTCGGGGAGTCGATCGCCGTACCGGAAATCCGGCCGTGGTATCTCACCCTGAGCAAGGGACCTGCGCACCTCCAGTGGCCGCTCCACCCGGTCGATCATCGCCTCGGTCAGCAATTCCTCGATGGCGGTGAGGAAGGGAAGCCCCCCCATCTCGACCACCATCCTCGCCCTCAGATTCCGTGTGTCGGGCGGGTCCAGCAGTTCGAGTTCTCGCCACAGTTGCCAGCGCGAGAGGGTATCGGGCTGCGCTTCCATTTCGAGGAGAGAAGAGGCGAGTCGGCGGTCGAGGGCAGTTTCGATCTCCATCGACAGCTTCTGATGCTCGATGTGAAATCGGCCTGCACGCAATCTGGGGGGAAAGTCCGCGGCCTTGCCCCTGGCGGCCATCAGTTCTCCTTCAGCGAGGTGACCGCTCACCTCCTCGTCGATGGTTGCCCACGCGGGTGCTGCTTCGGTCTCGAGATCGGAAAGGGCCCGATCGAGCCACTCACCCTGTCGGGGATCCTCGAGAGCAGCGGAGAGGAGCCAGGCGAAGAGTTCCCTGTGATCGCGGGGGGTGAGAGCAGCCCGCCGCTGCCATTCCTCGCCAAGGGGTGTGGTCGCAACCACCGTCTCCTCGACAGCGGGTTCGAGTCGTTGCTCTGGCTGATTTTCTTCGGGCTCCTGGCGTAACAGAAGCAGGGATACGATGACCAGGGCCAGGAAAATCCCGGTGACCCGTCTCCTCTTCCCTCCCGTTTTCCTCACCTGTGCGGAAGGCGGATCGAACCGGCTTCTCAGGGCAGGGAGATCCTTGGGCCTGCGGTTCCGGTCGAACTCGAGCATCTCCTCGATTGTCGCTGCGAGAGATTCGGGCAGGTCTTTTCGAAGCTCTCTCAACTCGCCAGCGATGGGAAGATCCCCCTCGGCGAGGCGCCGACGGAGTTTGTCGAGAGAGCGCTCGACGACCGGCTTCTTGCCGGTGAGAAGGTGCCAGAAGGTGGCGCCCAGGGAGTAGATGTCCGAACGGATGTCCCCCCCCTTCCCGAGGATCAATTCCGGCGCGAGGTATGCTGCTGTGCCCCCGGGCAGCACCTCTCTCCCGGAACTGCTGACAGGGCGGCACATCCCCAGGTCGGTGAGCACCAGGCGTCCCCCTCCAGCCAGGATCCAGTTGCTCGGTTTGACGTCGCCATGGATCCAGCCCTGTTCAGCGATCGCCTCGAGGGCATGGCTCCCCTGAACGATCCAGTCGATCGCCTCGTCGGGGGTCACCGGGCCGAGCCGACGCAACCTGTCGAGGAGGGTTTCTCCCTCGACCATCTCCATCACCAGGTAAGGAAGATCTCCCTCGTGGCCCGCATCGAGAGCGTGGACGATGTTGGGATGGTTCAGCCTGCCGAGGCGATGGATTTCATCCTCGAAGCGCGAGCGGCGGACGGGATCTCTCCGGCGATCGCCAGCAAGCACCTTGAGGGCAACCGGGCGATCCAGATTCGGGTGGCGAGCCTCGAACACAATTCCGATGCCGCCACGACCGATCTCGCCGATCAGAGTGTAGCGACCAAGTCGATGGTGGCTGTCGCCGGCAAGGCGACTCTCCCAGCCACGAACTCTGGCAGGATCGACGCCGTGCCTCTCGATGAGAATGGTGGCCGCGCTTCCCTCCAGACCTGCGCGGCGCCAGGAGTCGAGGGTATCGAGGAGTTCCGCGAGGGCACGGCGATCGATCACCGATTCCTCGAAGGCGTGGAGGGCAAGCAGCGTCTCGGTGAGGGACATCGCCCCTTCCAACCCCGCAATGGGCTAGCCGCGGACCGCCTTGAAGGGGTCTTCCGCGGCGATCACCCGTTCCAGTTCAGCGACCGTTGCAAGCCAGAGTTGGATCCGCTCTCCCACCGCCCGATCGCGAGAAAGTTCCCGGCTCTGCGGCAAAGCCTTCTGAATGTCCTCGAGCTCTCCCCGGCAGCGTCCCAGAACTGCGGTGGCAAACTCCAGCCACTTCCCCTTGCGCTGATTGTCATCGGTGGCTCGTGACCGACGAAGATAGTCATCGACCAGTTTCATCATTCGTTCGACGTTACTAACGCGCAGTTGCACTTCCTCACGAATGATCGCAGGGTTCAGCGCCTTGAGCTGTTCGTTGTGAATCATCGAGTCCTTGGGGCTGGCGGGCGCCCTGGTTCCCACCGGCAACCCCACTGCAGAGAGTCCGAAGAAAACAACTGTGGGAATGATGATGGCGTAGATTACTCCGAGAAAAACATCGCCAAAGTCGAAATCGCTCTCTTCATCGCCGCGGCGTCTGGGATCATCCCCTGCCAGATTTCCAGGGGAATCGACCTCCGGTAGAGTTGATCGGTTCGACATCTGCAGCTAATCCTCCTGAGCCCTCAAACGCTCCGAAGAAAAGAGCGGCTTGATCTTCACGATGTCCTCGAGAATCAACTGCAGTTCCCGGTAGTCTTTCTGGTAGCCGTGATATTCGGGTGGTAGTTCTCCGTTGTTCTCCTCGCGGACCGGTTCGAGCATCTTATCGAGCATGTCGAGGGTGTCGGTGACGTAGGCGAGGGTATCTTCGCATTTGATGGCAAACGCTTCGAGGTCGTCGTCCCCACGCATCTTCGCAGCTTCCGACCGGAGCATTCGCGAGTGTGCAGTCCGTTGCTGGATCTCCCGATATTCCTTTTCGTTCGTGGTCTCCACCTGGACCACGTTGGGACTGTCGGGCCGATTCGAGAGCGCGACGAGGAAGGCAACGAGAGCGCCAAGAAGGAGGACTGCGGTACCGATAATGACAACCGGGTGGGCACCCTTCTTCGCCGGCGGCACGTATTCAGACCTGCGCTCCTCACGGCCGCCTCCGGCGCTCTGGCTCGATTCTGAGGCCAAGCGATCGCCCCGGCGACGGGGTGCACGTCCGGCAGGACGGTTGGAAGTGGACATCGCGCCTCCTGCAGATCCCGCTCGAGGGCAGGACCCTTGCTTCATCTCGACGGCTCACCCCCAACGGGGGGAGAACCGAACTGGCCGGGACAGTCCCACGAGTGGGTCCCCACTGCCCGGAAAGAGACGGTTCCAGGGTATCCCCGGTCACAAGGGGGGTCAATGAGAGGAGCAAGCGGTGGCCGCCATACACAGGGCCCAAGTCTCCCCAGGCCCTCTCAGAGCGACACCCGAACAGCCCGCAGGAATGAAACAAACGCTGCCACGGGAGAGAGGCCGACTCCCGCCCTCGAAAATCAGCACACCAGCCCCCTCCAACAGAGCCAGGATGGAGAAGCAACCCTCGTTTCTTGGCACCGGTAAATCCGGGGAGTCGAAGCGCAGTTCATCGAGAGTGAAGGGACCTTCTCCAATACGACGCACCCACGAATCCCAGGAGGGGGGCTCTGGCAATGGGCAGGGGGGAGCCGTAGAGGGGGAAATCACCTGCGCTGCTTCTTCGAGATGTAACTGACGGGGTCTGCCGTCGAGGCCGACTCGTCCCCAGTCGTGGATCCTCCAGGTGGTGTCGGAGGACTGCTGGATCTCTGCGAGCAATACCCCTGCTCCAATGGCGTGGAGTGTCCCCGCCGGCAGGTCGATGACATCCCCGCGTTTCACAGGAACCCGTCTGAACCCCCGGCCCCCCTTGCCCGCTTCCTCCGCCTTGATGACACTCTCGAGGTCCCACCCTTCCTCGAAGCCGTAAATGACGCTGGCGTCGATTGCTGCATCGAGGATCACCCACGCCTCGCTCTTTGCAGATCCAGGAAGGCCAGAACTACGGAGATCCTGATCGGAGGGATGGACCTGGACCGAGAGGTTTTCTCGAGCATCGATGAACTTGAAGAGCAGAGGCAACTTCGGGTCCCCCTCCCCGCCCAGGAGCGCAGGCCCGAGAATGCCTTCCGGATCATCCTTGATCAATTGCCTGAGGGTCTTACCAGCGGCTCCACCATCAGCCACCACAGAGTGAAGATAAGGATCCTCACCCACATCGGAGACTTCCCACGATTCGCCGATGGGCGGATCGGCATCGAGTTGAGGATGGATCTCATCGAGGATGCGCGTACCACCCCAGACACGTCGAAGAGGGATCGGCAACAGTGCGAAGGGAGCCAGAGATTCTGTCGAGTCTGTCGGGACTTCACCGGCTGCGGAGGTCGCCGGAGCATCCCTTCCCAGTTCCTTGCGCAGCATGGCGACGAAGGACCCGAAGACCTCCTTGTTGCTGTCACTGATCCTGCAGAGGTTCTCGTGGGCTTTCAAGATCCGCTCGAGGCGTTTCAGGTCACCGACCAGAGGCTCCAGTCGATGCATCTCGATGTTCGGGAGCTCGACTTCTCCGACGACCACATCGAGGATGCGGTCGATGCCCACTTCACTCAGAATTCGCAACACCGTCGGACCGACGTTGATCGCAGCGACGTGGCAGACTTCAGTTTCCCGAGCAAGGCTGATCCCCAGCAACACCCCGAGAAAGGTCGAATCAACCCCATCGCAGCGAGAGAAATCGAGGATGAACTCCCGGCAGCCCCCCCGCTGTGCGCCGGCGGCGAACTCCTGGAATGGGGCGCAATTGTCCATGTTGCCAAAACCGATGATGCGACAGTAGACCACTTCCGAATCGCAGGCCGCCAGGACATGACCCCTATCAGAGTACGGTGTCCGGTCGGAGCCAGGGGTCAAGCGAGATCCCCCTCGAACTGCCCGAGCCTCTCTTCGCCGCGGGAGAGCATCTCTCTCGCTTCGTCGAGTGATCTCTCTGTTCGCTCATCTCCTCTGAGCATCTCGGCGATCTCTTGCTCACGTTTCTCTCGAGAGAGAAGATCGATACGTGTGACCGTCCTCCCTTCGATCACCTCTTTCAGCACCTGGTGATGCCCCATCCCCAGAGCTGCGACCTGCGGAAGATGGGTCGCGCAGAGGATCTGATGGGTCCTGGCGATTTCCTGCAACTTGATCCCGATCGTTGCGCCCAACCTGCCACCGATACCGCTGTCGACCTCATCGAAAACAAGGGTCGCAATTCCATCCGAATCCGCGAGTACACGTTTCAGCGCCAGCATCACCCGCGAAAGTTCCCCCCCGGAAGCCACCTCTCGAAGCGGCCGGAGAGACTCTCCTGGATTTGCACTGAAGAGGAACTCGACGCGGTCGCTACCTCTCTCATCGAATCCTCCCAACGATTCAGTCACGGGAATCCTGTCGAGTTTCGCCTCGAAACGAGCGCGCTCCATCCCGAGATCGACAAGTTCTGATGCCACCGACAACGAGAGAGCCTCCACTGCGCCTTCCCTCTGGCGATTGAGGAGCCCTGCTCGTTCTTCGAGATCCTCGACCCGTTCATCGAGTTCCTCTCTCAGCGCTGGCAGAGCCGCATCGGAACCGACGAGGAGGGACAGTTCCTCTCGCGCCTCTTCAAGGTGATCGAGGAGTTCATCGGAACTTCGGTGATAGCGCTCTTCGAGGCGAACCAGGAGATCGTACCTGTCACGAAGCCCCCCGAGGCGTCCTGGATCACCGCCGACATCGTCCTCGATTGTGTCGAGACCACGAAGTCGGTCATCGAGGAGCACCTCGACCTCGGCGCAGGCACTGGCGAAATCGCTGATCGCAGGATGGAGCTGGGAGTAAGCTTCGAACTCCCGCTGGTAGGATCCGATGCTGTCGAGCACGCTCCCCTCATCCTCGACAAAAGTCTGCCTGACTCGATTGACCAGCTCGAGGAGGGCATCTCTTTCCTCGAGGAGTTCGAGTTCCATTTCGACCCGGGCCCTCTCTCCCTTGTCGATGCCTGCTTCGTCAAGCTCTTCAACGACGTGCTCCAGGAATCGCTTCCGGTCGCCACGCCCGCGTTCATCTCGTGAAAGCTCCTCCACCCTACCCTCGATCTCCCTGGCAGAAGCGTACGCCTCGGCAAAGGAAGAACGCTCAGCGATGAGTCTGGCCGAGCGATCCAGGATGTCGAGTTGCCCCACCGGACGCAGCAACGCCAGTTGCCCACCTTGACCGTGAATCTCGATCAACTGGCTTCCAATCTCTCGAAGCAGCGCAACCGTCATTTCGTAGCCGTTGACCCGGCACCTGTGACGTCCTTCTTTCCTCAACTCGCGCTCGATGAGTAGCTCGCCATCGCCGATGGGTATGCCGAGAGTGTCGCTGAAGAGCTCGGTTCGTGCCGAATCCTGGATGTGGAAGAGACCCCTGACAAGAGCCTCTGGCGCCCAAGAGCCGATCCAGTCGGAGCGAACCCTATCACCCCGGAGGATCGAGAGGGCAGAGAGCAGCATCGACTTTCCGACGCCGGTTTCTCCGGTGATCACGTTGAAGCCTGGGCCGAACTCAAGTTCGGCTCGTTCGATCAATCCCAGATTCTCGACAGAGAGATGGACCAGCATCGCGACGCCTGTCCTTCCCGCCCTCAGCGCACCCTGCAGCCGGGGGCAACCTTGCCATCCGGACCGAGAATCCTGACGACACCGGAATCTTCCACCGCCAGCAGCATCCCCTGGGATTCAACCCCACGGATCACTGCAGGCTCGAGATTCCAGATGACGACGACGGTTCTGCCAAGGAGTTCGTCGCGGGTGTAATGCCCGCGAATCCCGGCAACGATACGACGCTTCTCGTCCCCACCATCGATTGAAAGCAACCAGAGTCGGTCGGCATCGGGGTGAGGTTCCACCTCGAGAACCCGGGCGGTGCGGAGTTCCACCTTTGCGAAGTGGTCAATGGTGATCGGTTCGCTGTCACTCATCTGCCATCATCCTCCCATCGGGGATCCCGGTCCCCGAACAATTCCGGGTGAGACTCCCTTTCTAGCCGGGGTTTCTCAGGCTTGCAACGACAGCCATGGGGAGATGAGAGAAGGGGGTGACGGGGAGCCCTGAATTGAAGAGCGGGGAGCCGGCAGTGCCGGCCCCCCGCAGAGATGTCCGATCGATATTCAGATGGCTAGATCGACTCCTCGATCATCCGCTCGATGGCAGCCTGGAGGTACTCATCCTTGTCGTACTCTCCATCGGCGATCTTCCGGCGCACTTCCTCGACCTTGTCCTCGCGAATCTCGGGTAGTTCGGAGAGTTGCTGGAGCAGGCGAGCTTCTGTCGAGATCTGAATGTCGTCAGCGCCGCGTTGAATCCCTCCTGCAACCCGGGTCTCATCCGTCTGTTCCGTCTCGAGGGGGTTGCCGACCTGTTTCGCTGGCTGAATTTTCTCGGGCTGGGCCGGCTGAGGCGCGCCGATGCCCCCGGTCTCGTTAATCGTCATCTGTCCCCTCTCCTGAAGGCCAGGCTCCCGAAATCCCGCAGCGGCGTCTGGCCCCCCCTCCACCCCGGGATAACCTCATTAATGAGGCCTAGCAGGGTCTTCGGCAGGAACAGCCAAAACTTTAGGGAAATTTGAAAAAACCTGATTCGGTCCTCCTGGATTGATGCTGGCACCTGAGAGCCCCAGACGCAAGGATGGAAACTGGGCCGGGGTATCCTGGTCCAAAAAAGTGGCCCCCCCGGACCATCCGGGGGGGCACTAACTTCGAGGTTCTCAGGGCCTGGGACGCAGGACCCGCGAAAATCACGCCCCTGACCCGTAAACGGAACCTCGATCTCTTCTGTCGAGGATCAGCGGTAAACCCCGCAAATCCCCTTTTCAACTTCGTTCAGAGGTAGATCCTTTCCGAGGTGACCCGGGGGCCTGGACCCCTCTCCCTCTCGGAGCGGTCTCTCTCCCGGCCATCGCCGCGGCTTCGAGTGCGGTTTCGGGGCTCACGGTCATCGCCACCACGGCCACTGGCCCGGCGACGTCGGGGTTCATCGCCATCTCCGTCAATCTCGCGAACTTCGATGCGACGGCTCCGGACCTGCTTCTCCTGGCGATCACCGTCGATGATCACCTCGATCTCCACTTCGCCGGGGACAACTCCGCTTCGACGAAGATTGCGGAAGATCTCCAGACGGGGACCCTCTTCACCGCCCCCGAATCGTTCGCCACGTGGGATCCCGACTGGCATCCCACGGTTGTCGCCACGGCTCCTGCCGCCGCGCTGATTCGATGACGGTTCCCTTACCCTGCCACGGCGCATCTGGCGACTGTTGCCACCGTCGCCACCACGGCGCATCTGGCCGCGGTCGGGGCGATCGTCGCCACGGCCCATCTGGCGGCGGTTGCCTCCGTCACCACCGCGGCCCATCTGGCGGCGGTTGCCACCATCGCCACCACGGCGCATCTGACCGCGGTCGGGGCGATCGTCACCACGGCCCATCTGGCGGCGGTTGCCACCGTGGTCACCATGGCCCATCTGGCGGCGGTTGCCACCGTCGCCACCACGGCGCATCTGGCGGCTGTTGCCACCACGGTTGCCAGGGCGGTTCATCTTCTTTCCTCCACGGCCTCCACGATCGTCCCGTCCCCTCAGATCGTGCTGATCGTCGTCGTCGTCATCATGGTGGAACTCGCCGTCCTCCCCGCAGATCACCCTCAAGATGTGCATGCCACCGACGCGATCACCTCTGCCATCGACCTCGCCGATCATCTCGATGAGACGTCCGCGAATTCCATCGGGGATCTTGTTGAAGTCTCCCTCGATCTGGAAATGGACCTCGTTCTCACCAGGCCCCACCTCAGCGATCACCATCACCTGGTGCTCGCCCTCTCCGTCCTCGTCGTGGCCACCCCGGCCAGCCGCATCGGTCCTGTGTTCGATGTGGATCTCTTCGATATGCGGGTGACTGTCGGAGCCCCCGTCGTGCATCTCCTTCTCGATGCGCGCGCGCAGGATGCCACCGACACGCTCGGCAATCTGGCTGGGAATGCCGCCGAGATCGCCATCAAAGTCGAAATCAAAGTGGAACTCGGCTTCCCCCTGTCCAGGTTCTCCGATCACCACCACTCGACGCTCGTGGATTTCCCGATCGTTGTCGTCGTCATGACGCTGGTCCCCGTCGTTGCCCTCGTGATCTCTCCGGCGCTCTACATCCTCGCGAACCACCCTTACCCGCTTCCTGACGTCGTCGCTCTCACGCTCGACACCTTCGCGAGTTCGGTTTTGTTCGCCACTGGAACGCGGATCAAATCGAAAACGGAGATCATCGCCGGAGCCTCGTTCGACGATGGCGCGCAGTTCATCGATTTCGGCTTTCAACTCTTC
>JYMV01028408.1_pt1 | contig 20178 bp, 24 predicted proteins | sample 338911 | NCBI WGS metagenome assembly JYMV01 (sample SAMN03354496, study PRJNA234377) | hydrothermal vent metagenome | biome: Deep sea; feature: Hydrothermal plumes at the Eastern Lau Spreading Center, Western Pacific Ocean; material: Seawater | place: Tonga | collected 2009 | depth 2000 m m
GACCCCCTAACTCTTGCTCATCTTCAGTGTTAATTTTTGCAAAAACCACATCGCCATCAAATTTGTTTGAGATTTCTTCGTAAGTTGGTGCAAACTGCTTACAAGGGCCACACCATGGCGCCCAAAAATCAAGAACCACAATATCATTGTTTTGAATTGTTTCGTCAAAATTATCTTTGTTTAGCTCTAATACTGCCATTGCGTACTCCATAAAATTTCTAAAAAATTAAGTATATCATAAAATACTGATATACATTATAAAAACTGTTTTAAATGATAAAATTTTTCTATGAAAATATTAGGGGTTGATCCCGGCTCAAGAGTTACTGGTTTTGGTTTGATTGAAGCCAACAAACTTAATTTTACTTATATTGCCAGTGGTTGTATCCGTACCAAGGGAGAGCTAACTGATCGCATCACCACTATTTTTATTGAGATTAATCAAATCGTTAAGCAATACCAACCTGATGTGGTGGTGATCGAGCGTGCCTTTATGCGCCCTGATAGACCTAACCCTGATGCTGCCATCAAACTAGGGCATGCTAGAGGGGCGATTATTTCTGCGGCGGGTATGAATGGTATTACGATGGTGGAATATAGCCCCAATCAAATTAAAAAAGCTGTGGTTGGCAAGGGCCATGCTACTAAAGATCAAGTGTCTTACATGGTGCAAGAATCTTTAAAACTTAATAAAGCACCGCAAGAAGATGCAGCAGATGCCTTGGGGCGCTATGTGTCACGCCTATCATAGTTTGTAATTTTGACTTTAGCCGAAATAAACCCTAATATCACCAAAGCCAGGTAATTCTTTAACAACCTCTGTCAACTTAGCCAGAATTTCATCATAGCTTTTGTCTGAGGACAAACAGTCAAGTGGCAAAAAGAAATCTACATGGATTTTTCCATCTAAATAATGTAGCTGTATGCGTTTGATTTCACCATCGCATTTATTGTTAAATAAAGCTTTATTTAAGATACCTAGCGCTTCTGCTCGTTCTGGTAAGTCCTCGTAGGGCGCATCGATTTCATCATCTTCTGGGTCAATATGTACGGTGACATCGTTTAGGTTTTCTAGACATGATTTAGCCACACGTTCAACGCTGACGCTAATAATATGCCCTTCACTTACGCTTAAGAAAGGATCTACTTGTACGTGTACATCACATGAAATTTTATGACCATTTTTACGAGTACGCAGTGAATGTACACTATTAACACCACTAATTTGCCCTATTAATTTGATCGGCATCGATTGAAGTGTCCACCAATTCTTTGGTAGCACCTAGGCCTAACTCCCAAGCAATATAAATGATCATGGAACCAACTACAATTGCAGCAACACCATCTAAGTATAGATAACCATTAAGACTCCCTAAAATACCAACAAATACTACGATCGAAGACAATGCGTCTGAGCGATGGTGCCAGGCATTGGCTTTTAACATTTCAGATTTGTAGGTTTTAGCTACCTTCAATGTATACCAGTATAGTGCTTCTTTAGACAGAATTGACAAACTAACAATACTTAGTAACAGAACACTATGTGTTAAGGATTGAGGGTCAGATAGTCGATTAATCGCATCGAAGATAATACCTGTACCGATAATAGCTAGAATAATAGACAGCCCTAGAGTTGCAACAGTCTCGAACCTTTCGTGACCATAGGGATGTTCTGCATCTGGTGCATCACCGGAATGCTTGGCAGCGTACAGAACCACACCATCTGACAGTAAATCAGAAAATGAATGGATACCATCAGCAATTAATGCGCCAGAGTTACCAATGACACCTGCGATGACTTTAAATATTGCCAACAGGAAATCAACAACACCACCAACGATGGTAACTTTTTGGCTAGCCTTGGTGCGATTCAGTGTGTCCATTGTTTAAAAATTTAAATAACCTTTATGCGTTATTTTATGACATCTAGTCATAAATATGTATTTATAGTCAAGTACGGTTTATTAACGATATTGATTATAATAATCTTATATAATATTGAGAATCATTCCTATTAGTATTTGCATTATCAAATGTTAACCATAAACAATTTATCAATTAATTATAAAAACAACGAAGTTCTGGACGGGTTTAATCTAGAACTCAATCAAGGTGATATCTTTGCTTTATTAGGCGATAGCGGCAGTGGTAAAAGTTCAGCACTTAGATTTATTGCAGGACTTGATCAGGCCGAGAATGGATCAGTTGAATTAGATGGTGAACAATTGTCTATGGATGGGAATCATAATATCTCTCCTGAGGCGAGAGGTGTGGGCATGGTATTTCAGGACTATGCATTGTTTCCACATATGACCGTTGAGAAAAATATCCGTTTTGGTATTACCGATAAATCTAAAACTGAACAGCGTGAAAGGGTTAAAGAGTTACTGACCTTAATGGGCTTAGAAGATATAGGAAAGAAATACCCACATCAACTCTCAGGTGGTGAGCAACAGCGTGTTGCACTAGCTCGTGCATTAGCACCTTCACCAAAACTTCTATTATTGGATGAGCCATTCTCTAGTTTGGATAAACATCATCGTGACTCATTGGTTATACAAGTTAGAGATATACTTAAAAAATCAAAAGTTACTTCAATTCTAGTTACCCATAGTAAAGATGAAGCAAGCGTACTTGCTGATAAGGTGGGAAAAATTCAAAATAAACAGTTGCATATTAATTAAATTTTTAACGGGGCACTACAAGATGAATGTAAAAACATTGATTTTATCAACAGCAGTATTTTCCGTCTTAACTGTGTCCAGCATAACAACAGTTCAAGCAGTAAGCGATGGCTCTGTTACTGTGTACAGCTCTAGAAAAGAACACCTTATTAAGCCATTATTTGAGGCATTTACAAAGGATACCGGTATTAAGGTTGACTATCTAACTGGCAAGGGTGGTGCATTAATTGAGCGCTTAAAGCTTGAAGGGACCAACACTAAAGCAGATATGTTTATGACGGTGGATGCGGGTAATCTTTGGTATGCTGGTTCACAAGGCTTATTTCAGTCGGTTCAGACAGATATATTAAAAAGTAACATTCCGAGTCATCTAAGAGATCCCGAGGGTTTATGGACGGGTTTATCGATACGTGCAAGAACAATTGTTTATAACACTGATAAAGTAAAAGCATCCGATTTATCAACTTATGCAGACTTGGCATCACCAAAATGGAATGGCAGACTTTGTTTGAGAACCAGCAAGAAAATCTATACTAAATCATTAGTGGCATCGATAATTTATAATCATGGTGAAGCTAAAGCGGGTGATATTCTTAGTGGCTGGGTTAACAACCTAGCAGCCACACCACATGCTAAAGACTCACATGTAATGAATGCAATTCTTGCAGGGCAGTGTGATGTCGGCCTAGTAAATACCTATTACTATGGTCGCTTGATTGAGAAAAATGCAAAAGCACCATTAAAATTGTTTTGGGCTAACCAAGACACAACAGGTGTACATGTAAATATTTCAGGTGCTGGTGTCACTAAACATGGTTCAAATTCAAAAGATGCAACTACATTACTTGAATGGCTCTCATCTGCTAAGGCGCAATCCATTTATGGTTCGCTTAATAAAGAGTATCCTGCTAATCAAAGTGTTGCATCGGATGATGTGGTTTCTTCATGGGGTTCATTTAAACAAGACAACATGAATTTAGCACAAGCAGGAATTTTGCAAGCTAAAGCAGTGAAGTTAATGCAGATTAAGGGTTATAAATAATTTTGAATTTATCAATAAAAAACCCTAAGACTTAAACAAGCCCTAGGGTTTTTGTGTTTTAAAATAACGAGAAATTTACAAGAGATATATTTTGGAAAAAAGTTGTTTCAATTCAAAAGTATGGGTCAGTATTTTAGCCTTATTGGTAGCAATGCCCATTTTTGTCGTCGCCTTGTCGTGGCTGTTTCCACAACATGAACTTTGGGCGCACTTCTCCGAGACTTTACTACCTGGTTTAATCAGCTCTACTGCCATCTTGCTAATTGGTGTTGGTGCCGGCGTAACCTTATTGGGTACAGTACTGGCTTACTTAGTAGTGATGGTGGAGTTCCCTGGCAGGAAATGGTTAGAGTGGGCGTTGTTCTTGCCGTTTGCTATTCCAGCTTATGTATTGGCTTTTGTTTATTTGGGTGTGTTTGACTATTCAGGTTATGCGCAAGTTTGGATGCGTGAAATCTTAGGTTTACCAGGATTTGATATTCGCGCCGGCTCGTGGGCAATTATTCTTACTTTTGTTTTAGTGTTCTATCCATATGTTTATATGATGACACGCGCATCATTTAAACGTCAAAAAATTGAGATGATTGAAGCCGGTAGACTGTTAGGTGCTCATCCCTGGCGTGTGTTCTGGAAAATATCCTTACCACTTGCTCGACCTGCAGCAGCGGCGGGATTACTAGTAACATTAATGGAAACACTGGCTGATTTTGGTGTGGTTAGCTTGTTTAATTATGATACATTCACCACGGCAATTTATTCCGCTTGGGGTGATTTTCGTTCTATTGAGGTGGCAGCGCAGTTAGCCTCGTTATTGGTGTTAGTGGCATTCTTTCTTATTTATTTTGAGAAGAAAGCACGTGGCCATGCTAAGTATTATTCAGCTGATGTCTCAAGTAAAAGACCTTATCATGCAACAGGACTTATTGGTTGGTTAGTTACCTTATTTGTATTTGGTGTGTTTATGCTTTCATTTGCAATGCCAATGTTACAACTCATTATTTGGGGCTTGAGTGCATGGACTGAAGAATGGAGTGAAAAATACTTTAGTCTTATTTCCTCAACTTCAATTTTAACTGTGTCAGCTGCAATAATCACGGTAGGCATTGCCACAGTCTTGGCACTTCCAGGTCGCTGTAAACAAAATAGTTTATGGTTGAAAGGAGTAGTCCGCATGGCAACTTTGGGTTATGCGTTACCTGGATCGGTTATGGCAGTGGGTTTACTCTACGGCATTAACCAAATATCTGAGATTAATATTTATTTTGGTGGTGAGTCAATTAATCATATTATTTTTGGATCTATTTTCTTGCTATTATTTGCTTATGTATCTCGATTTATGGCAATTGGATACAGTTCAATTGATGCTTCTGTTCAACAAATTAAACCGGTATTCACTCAAAGTGCACAATTATTGGGAGCATCACGTTTACGATTAATTTGGCAGGTCTACTTGCCAATGATGACACCAGGTATCTTGGCAGGTGGCTTGTTAGTTGCAGTTGATGTAATGAAAGAACTGCCAGCAACTTATCTTTTACGTCCGTTTGGATGGGACACTTTGGCAATTCAAACCTATGAACTTAGTGCTGAAGGTTTGTATGAGAGAGCTGCCGTGCCAGCATTGATTATGGTGCTGTTTGGCGCAGTACTTATGTTGGTATTCCAGTTGCTAGATAAAAAATCTTCAAAAGGTCTTTAAGTAAGTAAAATACCCTTAATTATTAAGGCTTTATTAGGGCTAATGAGCAATTCGTTATTAAATATTAAAGGTGTATCTTGTGCGGCAATTAACGCCGGCATTAAGGATAATGACGCCTTGGATTTATCAATTATTTCTCTTGCTGATGGTAGTACAACGGCGGCGGTTTTCACTCAAAATATTTTTTGTGCAGCACCAGTTGTGGTAGCGAAGAATCACTTGCAACAATCACCACTTGCTTTATTAATTAACAGTGGTAATGCCAATGCTGGCACAGGTACACAAGGCATGGAAAATACCGTTAAGACTTGTGAAATTTTGGCAGAAAATCTGGGCATTAATATCAATCAAGTATTGCCATTTTCAACCGGAGTGATTGGTCAACAATTAGATCTATCTAAATTTGAAGCAGGCATTCCAAGTGTGGTGAGTAAATTATCAGCTGACGGTATTGCCGATGTGGCAAAGGGCATATTGACGACTGATTTGGTTGAAAAATCTGCCTCTACACAGTTTGAAGTAAATGGTACGACGGTAACTATTACTGGTATTGCTAAAGGCTCAGGTATGATCCGTCCCGATATGGCTACCATGCTCAGTTTTATCTTTACTGATATTAAAGCCAGTCAAGCCGAATTGCAAACAGGCTTAACCATAGCCACGAATCAATCCTTTAATCGTATTACGGTTGATGGCGATACCTCTACTAATGATGCTTGTACACTCAGTGCCACTGGTATGTCTGGCGTTGATATTAATGATTGCATGGATGAATTCCAGCAAGCGTTGAACTTTGTGACTAAAACCTTAGCACATAAAATTATTAAAGATGGCGAAGGCGCTACCAAGTTTGTCGAGGTATGCGTAAAGGGTGGCGCCAGCAACAAAGATTGTCTTGAGGTTGCTTATACCGTTGCACATTCACCACTGGTTAAAACCGCATTATTTGCCTCTGATGCAAACTGGGGGCGTATTTTAGCGGCGGTTGGCCGTGCTAATATCGATAGCTTAACTATTGAAAATATTAATATCTATTTAAATGATGTAAGCATCATTCAAGCTGGTGAGCCGGATACAAATTACACTGAAGCAGCGGGTAGTAATGAGATGGCAAAATCAGAGATTGTGATTACTATTGAAATTGGTGATTGTGACACGAAAGAGAGCGTGTGGACCACAGACTTTTCCTATGATTATGTGAAGATTAATGCCGAATATCGTACATGAGTGTTTATAGACTGTTAATTTCTTGTCCTGATGCACACGGCTTAGTGGCTAAGGTGAGCCAATTTATTTTTGAGCATAATGGCAACATCAAAGAGGCGCATCATCATTTAGATGACCAGAATAAACGCTTCTTCATGCGTATTGAAATTGAGTCGAGTTCATTGTCTTGTTCAATGGACGAGTTTCGAACCGATTTTTCCTCACTAGGTGACCAATACAATATGGCTTGGCACATTAATGATACTGCACAGTTAAAACGTATCTTGATTATGGGCTCAAAGTCGTCACACTGTGTAGCTGATCTTTTGCATCGTGGACATGAGCTTGAACTTGAAGGTGAGATCATAGGTGTGCTCTCAAATCATCAAAGACTGTCAAAACTAGCCAGTTGGTACGATGTACCGTTTAAGCAAGTAAGTATTAGTAAGGATACTAAAGAAAGTGATATTGCTAAGATGAGCGAAGCAGTGGATGAGTTTGATCCCGATGTGATAGTTCTAGCACGCTATATGCAAATTATCCCTGAGGATATGTGCAAACAATATGAAGGCAAGATTATTAATATCCACCACTCTTTCTTACCATCGTTCGTGGGCGCCAACCCTTATGCCCGTGCGGCAGAGCGTGGGGTTAAACTCATTGGTGCGACTTGTCATTACGTAACTGCTAATTTAGATGAAGGCCCAATCATTGAGCAAGATGTGGTCAGGGTTGATCACGCTGATAGTGCTGACGATATGAAAAAAATGGGTCAAGATATAGAAAAGATTACGCTAGCCAAGGGTTTGCAATATCATTTAGAAGATCGCGTACTGACTTGTAATAATAAGACGATTGTATTTTCTTAATCCAATTTAGTGCAAGGTGCTATTTTCCACAATAAATTCTTTAAAACGTGTCGCCATAGGTGAAAGCTGATTTTTAGCATGATGAACGACGTACCAGTGACGTGTAATGGGAAATTTATCAGCGTTAAGTTGCTTAATAATGCCATTTTCTAATTCTAACTTTACTGTATGTTTGGAAACAAAGCCAATACCGAGCCCTGCTTGAACAGCTTCAATAATTGCTTCATTTGAGTTGATCTCAATATCAGAATTAAAATGCATACCGGTAATACGTTCAATAGTAATACGAGTGCCAGAACCTTGTTCACGGGTAATAAGGGTTTCCTTATTGAGTGCTTTAATAGTATTTCTTTTATTCTTAAGTAGTGGGTGTTCTGGATGGGCGATGGCAATCAGTGGATTTTCCATAAATGGCTGGGTGACGAGTGGCATATCACTAGGTGGCTCACCCATAATGACCAAGTCTGTTTCATTATTAGTAAGCTTATCTAATAATGATTTACGGTTTGTCACCTCTAAGTAAAAAGTCATGTTTGGATAATCTTTTTTAAACTTTGCCAAAACACGACTCACAAATGAGTTGGTTGTTGTAGCTACCGCAATTTGCAAGTGTCCTGCTTCAGGGTCTAATGTTTGCTCAATGTCTAATCGAGTCTGCTCTAATTTGGCAATCACCTCGATGCATGTTTGATAGAGTTTTTTGCCAATAAATGTTGGTGAAATGGTTTTACCTTTAATATTAACTAAATCAGAGCCAATATTTTTTGTGAGTTGTTGGATTTGCATATACACGGCAGGCTGCGTAATATTAAGTTCTTTACTGGCCTTGGTAAAGCTTGTTAGGCGCACGACGGCCTCAAAGCTATACAGTTGTTTAAGAGTGTAATTAATCATAAGTAAAACTTATTATTTACTAAATAAATATTATTTTACATTATTTAAACCTTATTGTATGATTGAGGTTCTTTTAATGAAAGGAGAGCTTAAGTTTATGATGCGGGCGTAAAGGACTACCGCGATACTTATTGGATGCCGGATTATACCCCGTTAGATACGGATATCCTGGCATGTTTTAAAGTAACACCACAAGAGGGTGTTCCTAGAGAAGAAATTGCAGCAGCGGTTGCAGCTGAGTCTTCTACAGGTACTTGGACTACAGTATGGACAGATCTTTTAACAGATCTTGATCACTACAAAGGTCGCTCATATGCGATTGAAGATGTACCAGGTGACGACACATGTTTCTATGCATTCGTTGCATACCCAATTGACTTATTTGAAGAAGGTTCAGTAGTGAACGTAATGACTTCTTTAGTAGGTAACGTATTTGGTTTCAAAGCACTACGTGCATTAAGACTAGAAGATATTAGATTCCCAATTGCATACGTAATGACTTGTAATGGTCCACCACAAGGTATCCAGATGGAGCGTGATATTCTTAACAAATATGGTCGCCCATTCTTAGGTTGTACAATTAAGCCTAAGTTAGGCTTGTCTGCCAAAAACTATGGTCGTGCATGTTATGAAGGTCTTCGTGGTGGTTTAGACTTCACGAAAGATGATGAGAACATTAACTCACAACCATTCATGCGTTGGAGAGCTCGTTTTGACTTCGTACAAGAAGCTATCGAGAAAGCTGAACATGAAACTGGTGAACGTAAAGGTCACTATCTAAACGTTACAGCGCCTACATCTGACCAAATGATGCAACGTGCTGAATACGCTAAAGAAATCGGTTCTCCGATCATTATGCATGACTACATCACTGGTGGTTGGACTGCTAACACGCAGCTAGCACAATGGTGTCAAGACACAAGACAACGGTATGTTGTTACACATTCACCGTGCAATGCACGCTGTACTAGATCGTAACCCGCACCACGGTATCCACTTCCGTGTATTAGCTAAGATCTTACGTTTATCTGGTGGTGATCACTTACACTCAGGTACGGTTGTAGGTAAGCTTGAAGGTGACCGTGAGGCAACTTTAGGTTGGATCGACATTATGCGTGATTCATTTATTAAAGAAGACCGTTCACGTGGTATCTTCTTCGATCAAGACTGGGGCTCAATGCCAGGTGTAATCCCTGTAGCTTCTGGTGGTATTCACGTATGGCACATGCCAGCACTAGTAAACATCTTCGGTGACGATTCATGTCTACAGTTTGGTGGCGGTACATTAGGTCACCCGTGGGGTAACGCAGCAGGCGCAGCAGCCAACCGTGTAGCGGTTGAAGCTTGTGTTGAAGCTCGTAACACTGGTCGTGAATTAGAGAAAGAAGGTAAAGATATCTTAGTAGCAGCAGCTAAGCACAGTCCTGAATTAGCTATCGCAATGGAAACTTGGAAAGAAATCAAGTTTGAATTCGATACTGTTGACAAGATTGACGCAGCGCATAAGTAAAGAATCAATAACAAGGTGTTTTTTACACCTTGTTAATTAACTAAAATATAAGGAGCATTAATATGCAAGATTATCAATCAAGTTTAGGTAATACTGAAAGTCGTAAATTTGAAACTTTCTCATACTTACCTACAATGACTGCAGAGCAAACACGTGAGCAGATTCAATATATTGTTGACAAAGGTTGGAACCCAAGTGTAGAACATACTGAGCCACAGCACGCTGCTGGTTCGTACTGGTACATGTGGAAACTTCCAATGTTTGGTGAAACAGACGTTGACGCGATTCTTCAAGAAATTGAAAATTGTCATACTGCGCATCCGGACAATCATGTTCGTTTGTTAGGTCTTGACAACTTTGCACAATGTGCAGGCACATCAATGGTTATTTACCGTGGTCAAACGGTTTAATAACTAGCTAAGTGCTAAACATAAAAAACCCTAGCTAGTATAGTTGGGGTTTTTTTTACTTAAAAAAATGATACTATGGACAAACCTAAGATATATGTAGGAATCAATAATGAAATCAACGGCGGAATGACCACCATTGGTAAGCTTATTAGAGATGCCTGGATTTTTGGATTGATAGAAGAAACTGAAACCTGTGAGGGTTGGAACCTAGCCGGGATTGACGCTTTATTGCAAAAGGTTAATGCCGAGTGGGATAAATATGGCTGTATGGTTAGTTATTTACCGCCGGAATTGCGAGAACGTCATCAACGTATTCATGGTGATGCCATCCAAAATGCAAAAAAAGCAGGATGGTCAGGTGAGCATGAAACTGATGATGAAGATGAATAAATAGTGGAGGAATATTATGTCTGATATAAAAGTAGACCCAAAACAATATGTTATTAAGGATGAGCCTTATTATGAAGCTGTTAATAATGAAGTAGAGCTTTATGAATCAGCCTACGGTGTACGTATGCCGATGATGATTAAAGGTCCAACCGGTTGTGGTAAATCACGTTTCGTTGAGTACATGGCCTGGAAATTAGGTAGACCGTTAATTAGTGTTGCTTGTAATGAGGACATGACTGCCTCTGATTTGGTTGGTCGCTTCCTATTAGACAAAGATGGCACAAAATGGCAAGACGGCCCATTAACAACAGCTGCACGTATTGGTGCGATTTGTTACCTTGATGAAATTGTTGAAGCACGTCAAGATACAACGGTTGTTATTCACCCATTGACGGATCACCGTCGTGAATTACCATTAGACAAAAAAGGTGAGCTAGTTAAAGCACACCCTGATTTTCAGTTAGTGATTTCATATAACCCAGGTTATCAGTCATTAATGAAAGATCTTAAACAATCAACCAAACAACGTTTTGGTGGTATGGATTTTGATTACCCAGAGACTGAACTAGAAGTAGCTATTGTTACGAAGGAGTCAGGCGTAGATAAGGTAATGGCTGAGAAATTAGTACAAATTGCACACCGTGCACGTAACCTTAAGGGTCACGGATTAGACGAAGGTATTTCTACGCGTTTGCTAGTATACGCAGGTCAGTTAATTGCTCAAGGCGTTGATGCTGAAGCTGCTTGTAGCATGACTATGATCACACCACTAACGGATGATCCAGATATGCGCGATACGCTGCATGCTGCTGTACAGACGTTCTTAGGTTAAGCAGTATTTACTGATTAATAGTAAGAAGTGCTTGTTAGGTAATTTTTCTAAATTAATAGCTAAATAAGTATTGATTTGAAGTAATTAATCAAGGTAGTTTATTATGTCAAAAGTTATACTTGAAGATTATGCAGAATTCCTGGAAAAGATTGCTCCAGAAGTAAGAGATGTTTTGGATGCAACATTCCAAGATGCTGCGCGTGTTATTTCCCCTGCCGGACTTAAAGATTATTTAGATGGTGCTAAGGCACTTTGCGGCTTAGGTCGTGGCAATGATTTGGTAGTGACTTATCTTGAAGTCATGCCACAGATGGCTAAAGAATGTGGTGAGGATATTATTCCTGACTGTGTGACCGCTGCGATGAAAGCCTCTTCAATGACTTCTGGTGAAGTTATTATATTGTTATTATCTACCTTACCGAATGTTGCTCGACACCTTGGTGACGCGCAGCTAGTACGTGGTTATTTAACTTTAATCCATCAGTTAGCATCGACAGCCTCTCGTGGTTTACGCCCGATGCTAATGCATATTGACGGGCTACTGTCTAAATTAACGTTGAGTGGTCTGCGTCGTTGGGCCAATTTTGGCGCTAAAGCCTATCGTAGAGATTATAACAATCTTACTTCTTATTTCTCGTTAGAGTCAGCAGATTCACGTGCCATGCTAGAAAAAGAGCGTCGTGGTGTTTTGTTTATTAAAGTACAACGAAAGCTAAACTTTTATTTACGCGCCTTATGGGGTCGTGACTTTTTTATTCGTCCAACGGGCGCAGAATATACGGATTTTCGACCTTACGTAGAAGACCGAATTCTTTATGTGCCAGATGCTTTGGATGATATTGAAGGTATTGAAGGTTTAGAGATTTATCGTGCAACCGTGGCGCATATGGCTGCGCATATGATGTATACCAGCCAATCCATGTCAGCAGAGCAGCTCAGTCCTGCACAGATGTTTTTCATTGGTTTATTAGAGGACGCACGAGTTGAGTATAAAGCTGTTAACGAGTTTCCTGGTTTAAAGAAATTATGGCGCTCGTTGATGATGCTTGAGCATGATGAGCCGGCCGAGCATAAGACCATGAGTATTCTTGAAGGTTTTGCATTACAGTTGTTAGACGAAGACGTGAAAGGCAGTGACGAACAATTAAATAAATTTGCAGCTAAATTCCACAGTGAAATTGAAGCCAACCAAGACGACAACCACTTTGCATGGCTAATGGGTGTTGAGCTTTATAATATTTTCGAAGGTAGAAAAGAAGTACCTAGTCTTAGAATTTTAGAGCGTTATCGTGTTGACTATCGTGACGATAATCGCATCATATGGCATTATGAAGACATTAACTGGGATATGGGCGTTGAATACATGGCTGCTAGTCAGCAGCAGATTCGGTATGAAGTTAGCCCATTAATGATGGCGCATGAAGTCGACTGTGAACTAGCAGGTGATGATGCACAAGTCGTTTGGACTTGTAAAGATACCATGCGTTTCTATGAAGATGATCTGACTGATAATGCTAATTCATTCAATGATGCATGGGGTAAGGAGCCAGTTTCTGATCCATACCACTACCAAGAATGGGATTATCAGATTCAGCTGCATCGTCCAGACTGGGCAACTGTTTATGAGCGACGTGCCTCTAAAGGTAACCCAGAAGATATTGATAAAATTTTGCTACAGCATAAACCGATTGCACACCGTATTCGTCAAATTATTGATTTATTATCGCCTGCTGGCGTACAACGCCAACGCGGCATGGAAGATGGTGATGAGGTTGATCTTAATGCAGCTGTTGATGCGATGATTGCGATCCGTATGGGTGAACAGCCGAATCCACGCATTACCATGCGCAATGTATTAAATACGCGTGATTTGTCGGTCGTGGTGTTATTAGACTTATCAGAATCAACCAATGAGTACGTGGGTGATTCTGATAAGACAATTTTACAACTAACTCGTGAAGCAGCAACTTTGGTTTCAACAGCAATTGAAGGTATTGGCGATCCATTTGCACTTCATGGTTTTGCCTCTGATGGCCGACATGATGTGCAGTATTTCCGTTTTAAAGACTTTAACCAGCACTTTGATGATGAGGCTAAATCACGTCTTGCCGGTATGAAGGGTGGTTTGTCGACACGTATGGGTGCCGCACTTCGTCATGCGGGTGTACACCTTCATAAGCAGCAAGAAAAACGCAAACTCATTCTTTTAGTCACGGATGGCGAGCCAGCAGATATTGATGAGACAGATCCGCGTGGAAGAGCTGTATTCAACAGGCGTGTTAACTTATTGCCTAACATTGGATCCACATGCAGATGCTTATGTGAAGCGTATCTTTGGTGAAAATAACTATACAGTGATTGAAAATGTAGAACGTCTGCCTGAACAATTGCCATTATTATTTGCGAGTTTAACGGCTTAAGCGTTAATAAGTTATGTTTGAAAGTGACGATGACTTAATACACTTCAAGCCTAATTATCCGCACACCCTACCCCAAGACTGGGGAAACATTGATAATCCAACGGTATATGAGATTAGCGCTACCTTGGATACCTTGAAGAAGATGTATGCGGATCAGGTTAGAGATCTTAATCAAGGCAGGATAGATACTGAAATAGGTGAAGAAAACTTACGCAACATAGCTACAAATTACCAATCGATTAAATCTATATTATTTCAACCCCGTTAAAAAAAGGAAAGCATCTTGAGTGCAGAAAATAAACCATTAATATTTGAAGTAAGTCAAAGTAATTTTGAGGATTTGGTTGTACATAATTCATCACACCTGCCAGTATTGGTAGAGTTTATGGGAATGTGGTCTGAGCCTTGCATTAAAACAGAATATGCTATTGTGGAACTGGCTACCGAGTTTGCAGGGGATTTTATCTTTGCTAAGATTGATATTGATGAGCAAGATGAATTAAAACAACAATTTTCAATTACCAATGTACCTACCTTGGTCGTATTTAAAGATGGCAAAGAAGTCCAAAGAGAAGAGGGTGAATTGCAATTAGAAGAGTTGCGTATTTTACTCAAACACTATGGTGTGTTTAGAGAGTCAGATGAATTACGTGATCAAGCAAGAGCAAAGCATTTGGCAGGCGATACACAGTCAGCTATTATGCTATTAACGCAAGCCATTTCTTCAGACCCTAGTAATGTACGTGTAGCTCTAGACATGGTGCAAATTTTCTTAGATATCAGTGAAATAGAGCAAGCCCAAGGTTTGTTTGATAGATTGCCAGAGTCGGCACAAAAAACCGATATCGGCCTATCGATTTCAAGCCAACTAAACTTTATCCGACTGTCGCAAAATACCGCAGGTACGACCGCACTTCAAGCTCGGGTATTTAAGTCACCTGATGATTATCAGGCGCGTTTTGATCTGGCCGTTTGTTTATTTGCTGGGCATGATATTGAACAAGGTATGGAGATGTTGTTTTTCATTCAACAAAACGAGCCAGATTTTAAAGAGGGCGCCGCAAGAGAAATGATTGGCATGATTTGCAATATGCTTGCCAGCAACAACCCAGAAGAGAGTGGTGCTTATCGCCGTCGATTAGCGAATTTAATCAGTGAATGATATCGAAAAAATTATAAGAGGTAATAATGGAAGTTAATGGTGAGACAATTGAACTCGATAATGAAGGGTATTTAATTGAGCCTAGTCAATGGGATCGTGACGTGGCAATCGAATTAGCAAAGACAGAAAATCTAGAGCTTAACGATGAGCATTGGATAGTTTTTGATTTAATGCGTGATTTTTACAATGAAAATGGTGTTGCACCGGATGTGCGTCATATTTTCAAGCAGTTAGGTGTAGATTTAGGCATTAGCAAGAAAGAAGCTAAGGCTAAATTATTTTCCTTATTTCCATATGGTTACGTACAACAAGCTTGTAAGATTTCCGGCATGAGACGTCCAAGAGGCTGGAGTACTGGCTAATATTAAGAGAAGTCTTGCTCTACAAAATCCAAGTCAATTTGGATATTAGAACTATCTAGTAATTCCAAGCATTTTGGTACCGCTAAAAATACTGCGCCTAAACACACAGCAATCGCATCTGGTTTACCCGGCAAGTTTATAATTAAACTTTTACCGCGCGTACCTGCTGTCTGACGTGACAAAATAGCCGTAGGTACTGTGCGTAATGATACGTTGCGCATTTGTTCTGCAAAGCCATCAAAAATACGCTCACATACGGTGTGTGTTGCTTCAGGGGTTACATCGCGTGTGGTAGGGCCGGTGCCACCGGTAGTGAGAATCAGATTGCAATTTTTATTATCCGCAAAATCAATCATAGTCTGTTCAATTAAAGCTTGCTCATCTTCGATGATAATTGCATCTACCTCGTAAGGTGAGAGTAGGGCATCTTTAATCCAAGCTTGCATAGAAGGGCCACCAATGTCTTCGTATTCGCCACGAGCAGCACGATCAGAAATAGTAATAAAGCCAACTTTAATTTTTGTGTTATTCATAATTAGTTCGGGTTAGCCTCCAGTAACAGGCGGATAAAAAGCCACTTCATCATTATCACTTAATAGTATTGAATCGTTCGCAATTTCATGATTAACGGCGCAAAGAATATTATTTGGAAAATGCTGTTCACCATATTTATCAATCAACATCAATCTTAGTTTGTTGACTGTCATATTAGGACTTACCGGTATATTTTCATTGGCGATTTTAAGTGATTCTTTGAGTGAAGCGAAATATAAGATCTTCATCCGCCAATTTCCACCATTTGCGCACTGTCGATGTTATCAATATCAGTATCAAATTCATGTCTCTCAGGCTTGTTGTTAATGGCATTCACAATAATGGTTTTAATGTCATCATCACTCATGTCTGATCTCAGTGCATCACGCAGGGAAACGGAATTTTTCTGACCCAGGCATAAGATTAATTGTCCTTTTGCCGTTAGTCTGACACGATTACAGCTGTCACAAAAATTATTAGACACGGCGGAGATCGTACCCACAGACGAGTTGGTGTTTTCAATTAAATAACCTTTGGCAGGACCTGCCGTTTGTTTAGATTTAATAGCAATCAATCGATCTGGCAAGTGTGCATGTATTCTTTTTAAGATATCAGCTTCACTATAGTGATGATCGACCGCGTCAATACCTGCCGTGCCAATCGGCATGGTTTCAATAAAACGAATATCAAGTTTACGCCCAATGGCAAAGTCGATCATAGCTTCAATTTCATCATCGTTAACACCACGCATCACTACCATATTGAGTTTAATAGGGCTCATACCTGATTCGATGGCTGCGTCAATTCCTTGGATAACTTTGTCTAAATCACCGCCACGAGTAATTTGCTTAAATCGATCTTTATCGAGCGAGTCAATGGAGATATTAGCTCTATTAATGCCAGCTGCTTGTAGTTGATTGGCAATTGGTGCTAGTAAATGCGCGTTGGTTGAGATCGGGATATCGTTAACAGCTGGAATCTCACCGAGCATCGTTGCCAGACTAAGAATGTCTTTTCGTAGTAATGGCTCACCACCAGTTAGCCTAACCTTAGTAACACCTAGTTCGCTAAATAATCGTACAATTTTTGCAATTTCTTCATAAGACATGATCTCATTTCGAGTGGTGTTGGTTATATGATCTTCATCGCGACAATAGTGACAACGATAGTTACAATGATCCGTCACCGATACCCTAAGGTAGGTAATGTTGCGATTAAACGGATCAATCAATTTATTCATGCCTACGCTTTCCAATCTCCAGACTTTCCACCTGATTTTTCAAGCACTTGGGTTTGGCTAATCACCATGCCACGATCAACGGCCTTACACATGTCATAAACAGTCAGTGCTGCTACACTAGCTGCAGTAAGTGCTTCCATTTCCACGCCAGTCTTACCATCAAGTTTGGTGGTGGCGATAATCTCAACACTCGAATCTTCAGTATTAGCAGTCAACTCTACGCTAACTTTGGTTAGCATTAGAGGGTGGCATAGTGGAATAAGATCGGCGCACTTTTTAGCCGCTTGAATGCCGGCGATACGTGCTACAGCTAAAACATCACCTTTTTTATGTTGACCAGAAGTAATCAACTCTAAGGTCGATGGCTGCATTAATACTACCGACTTTGCTACAGCAATACGAGTGGTAATAGCCTTATCGGACACATCGACCATTTGCGCATCACCTTTTTCGTTAATATGGGTTAGTTTGCTCATAGGGTTAACTCAGTTAATGAATAATAATTCAGTACCTCTCCTTGAGTGAAGGTACTATTTTCTGGTATTTCCACCAAACCATCAGCCCAAACCACAGAGCTCAATACATCTGAACCCTGTTTAGGATAGAGATTGGCTGAAGCAGGAATCGTAGAATGGTCTAATTTTACTCTGACAAACTCACGTCGTGGTCTTGGCCTACGCCAATCAAAGTCACACTGTACTTGAGTGGTTTGATTTTTATAGTGACTAACACCTTGCATCTTTTTAATAAAGGGCCGTGCGAATAAGAAGAAAGTTACCATGGCTGATACTGGATTACCTGGCAAGCCAATAAAGGCAGCTTTGCCAACATTACCAAAAGCCAATGGCTTACCTGGTTTCATTTTAATGCGCCATAAAGATAACTTACCGAGCTTTTCTACTGCAGGCTTAACATGATCTTCTTCGCCAACAGATACACCACCGGTGGTCATAATTAAGTCGCAATCGGATGCCAATGTTTCTAAAGCCTTGCAAGTTGAATCTAAGTTGTCTTTGATATTGCCTAGATTGATTACTTCACAATTTAGTTGTTTAAGTAGGGCGACAAGCGCATAACGATTAGAGTTAAAGATTTCACCCATGTTTAAAGCATTGCCAGGCTCAACCAATTCATCTCCAGTGAAAAATACACCAACCTTAAGTTTTTTAAAGACTTCCAGCTCAGCCACACCAACAGAGGCGGCTAACGCAACATCTTGCGGTTTCAGTTGCATACCAGCTCGTAAAATTACATCACCTGTTTGAATGTCGTTACCCATCGGTCTAATATTTTCATTGATTGATAAGGGGCGCCAAGTTTCGATACTTTTGCCATCTTCTGATACTTCACACTCTTCTTGCATGATAACGGTATTTGCACCTTTAGGTATAGGGGCACCTGTAAATATGCGAGCAGCACACCCAGGGGCCAGTGTATTACCTATGCTACCTGCAGGGATTCGATCAGTAACTTCAAAATTAACCCCGCCTGAGATATTAACTTGATCTTCTTTAAGGTTGATGGCGTAGCCATCCATCGCAGAATTATCAAAATCGGGTACATTAATGGTTGAACATACATCTTGTGCTAGCACCTGATAGAGTGAATTATCAAGCGATACGGTGTGCGTATTGGTGTTGACTACTACTGCATTAAGCAGAAAATCTAGGGCCTCATCCATTGCCAATAAAGGCTGTTGTACTTGATCGCAACCGCAATCAACTTCCTGGTTGTTCATAATAAAAATAACTCAAACTGATGGATTGATTGTATCATAGAATGCTAATATAATCTAATCTCGTTAAATGTGATAAGCAATAAAAGACCTAGCAAATGATTGATAAAAACAATATTACTACCGTTATTCTCTCGGGCGGGCGCTCAAGTAGAATGCAAGGTGAGGACAAAGGGCTAATCTTGCTAAATGATAAACCGCTGATTAGTTATGTGGTTGATGTGGTTGATGACAGGGCAGGTCGGTTATTGATTAGTGCTAATCGAAATATTGACGCGTATCAACAATATGGTGAAGTCATTAGGGATGAGTTAACCGATTTTCAAGGGCCATTAGCCGGCATTGCCAAAGCTATGGCAGAGGCTGATACACTATATTTATTGATCCTTCCTTGTGATAGTCCATTGGTTAATGAGATATTGGTGGATCGATTAATTCAGTGTATGGCAGACAAGGATATGGATATCTGTGTGGCTGATGATGGTTCACATATACACCCAACTTTTGCAATAATGAAAACCAGCTTAAAAGATAATTTATTAGCGTTCCTAGACTCTGGTGAGCGAAAGTTAGGCTTGTGGATTGAGCAGAATAATTTTCAAAAGGTGGATTGCTCGGATCAGCCTAAAGTGTTTATTAATTTAAACAATCCGCAGGATTTCGATAAGATTTAATCCCAACTAGTGGTTTGATCTTCGTCTGTTGTTTTAGACTCGACCCATTTACTAGAACTTTGGGTATGCTCTTTTTTCCAAAAAGGTGCCTGAGTCTTTAAATAATCCATAATAAATTCACAGGACTCAAAGGCTGATTTCCTATGTTTGCTGGTAGTAATAACCAATACGATTTGATCATTAACCATAAGATCACCGATACGATGAATAATAGTGATATTGCCTAGATTCCAGCGTTCATGCGCTTGATTGGCGATTGACACAAGGGCCTTTTCAGTCATCTGTGGATAGTGTTCAAGCGTCATCTTGGTGATAGATTCGTTGTCTAAATCACGTACCGTACCAATAAAACTGACCACAGCGCCAATATTGCTATCATCGCCTTTGGCAAGATTGGTCTCAGTGGTTAAATCAAAGTCTTGTTGTTGAATGATTATTTTATCCATGGGTTCATTTTAGCTTTTTGTGGTGTTTTTTATCGATATTTGCGCTAAATATTATAAATTATTAATATA
>JYMV01049000.1_pt1 | contig 20152 bp, 22 predicted proteins | sample 338911 | NCBI WGS metagenome assembly JYMV01 (sample SAMN03354496, study PRJNA234377) | hydrothermal vent metagenome | biome: Deep sea; feature: Hydrothermal plumes at the Eastern Lau Spreading Center, Western Pacific Ocean; material: Seawater | place: Tonga | collected 2009 | depth 2000 m m
TTACGTATTCAGCATTGTAAATCCCCAGATCCTCTATCTCAGAATCCAGACGTAATATGTCGCCAGTCACATTAGTAAAGGCATTGTTTACCAGGGTAATTTCATCGGCGAAAGCGCCTTTACCGGTGACAAAAAAGTGAAATGAATGATTGATATCCAGGTTCTTGATGTAGCTATCGCGCATGACAAAGCGATAGTTCTCCACCATACCCCATTTTTGAGTGCGCACTACCGCGTTGCCAGCAGCGTCGGGACTGGCTTCACCGGAAATAGTTAAACCCTGCAACTTCAAACTGCCACCATCGCGAATTTCAAAAAGTGCAGAGCGTTCATAAGTTAGTCGGGTAGCATTATTTTTTGCGGCCTTAATGGTCAAAGTTTTGCTGACAGGAATCAGTCTGGGAATATCGTATTGACCAGGGGAGAGGATCAGAATATCTCCCGATTGGGACTGTTCTATGGCACTGACCAGTGCATCAGCATTGGCTTCTACCTCAATGGTACGCCCAGAATCAAAGGGGATTAGAGCAGGTACTTTCGGGTACCACTTCACCCCCGTATCATCCCTGGACAATAGCGCCAAATCCGGCTTTGCTCCAACATTTAATGCTGTACTCAACAAGCCATTGTTATTGCGCTGCAGCGTCAGCTGTTGGGTAGTAATGCCATCTTTAATCGAGTCAGGGGCTTGAGTGTTGGCAAGATTACCAGAGAATTCGATACCACTGACATCATCAAACAGGGTGAAGGGCTGTTTACCATTTTGATTAAAAATCAGGTTGTTTTTGAAGCGGCTGTTAACTGGCACAGCACTGCGCTCAGCATCGCTACCCGCCGCCAACTGGATGTGGCTGACATTGATAAAAGTATTGTTTTCTACCCTGGCATTATCGACCTGATGGTAGCGATTAATGGGTGAATCAGGCACGCCATTCATGATGGTAAAACCACTACCAAAACGATAACCAGTGAGTCCCTCCAGATAGTTGTTACGCACTACCTGATCTTTATTAATGATGCGGATGCCGCCGGTATGAGCCACACCATTGCCAATGAAAACATTTTCCTCGATCAAGTTTCCGTTGCCGTGGCGCATCGTCAAGGTACCACGCGCTTCATAAAACACATTTCCCCGCAGGGTGTTTTTACCTGATTTAACGGAAATAATTTCCACTTCGCCGTTTGTCTGTTCGAAGTAGTTGTTTTCCACCAGGGTGTACGAGTCCGTCAAAGAGAAGTGACTGGTGCCGATTCTCAAAGTTTCCCCACCGTTGGAACCAAAGGTCGGGCGATAGCCAAAGTAGTTATGATCTATGTGGTGGTGGTTTTGCTGACTGTTTTCGTGATTTAACCGGACAGCCACCGTAACACCTTTATTTCGCTTGCCCACCAAATGACTGTGATCAAAGCGGTTGTGCTGACCATACAATGCCACCCAATAATCAGATTCCTGCTTATCGGGGTTGTTGTAGTTGTCGATCACCACTTCGGTCACTCGTGAGTGGTAAGCGAACTCATCTTTATTGCGTCGAAACTCAATAACTGCGCTACTGGGCGTATACCCCTCACGGAAAACCAAGCCAGATACCAACAAATGCTTTCCTGCCAGCCGCAGATTAGACTGCCCTGACAGAATAACCCGCCCTTTGGTTTCTGCGGTTAAATGAATCGGGGCATCTTTCGTCCCATCTGCGTGCAGCAATATTTCAAAATCTTGCCAGCGGCCATTTTTAAGAACTATCACATCGCCGGGTTGCAACCCTTTGCTGATATCCCAATATGCCTGCTGGCTGTCAATAAAATACTCTTTCGCCCACAGTGGAGCGGCTACTACCAGCCCTATTAAAGTGAGCAGTTTTACCGAAAAAACGCCGAAGATTCTCATAACCTGTCCTGCTGAAACTGATTGACCGTATTACTTTTCTAATTTGCAAAAGTAATCGAAGATTTCCGGAACATTTCCTCTGCCCATGCCCTCATCAAAAGCGGCCTGTAAATAGCCTGATGAGCCCTCAGCGATTTTTGACTCAGTGCCCAAATCGGACAACATTTGCAAAAAGTAATGAAGATCTTTGTTGGCATTAGAAATAGAGAAGCCCAGATCACTCACGTTATCTACAGCATAGTTTTTACAGAACTGCATAAAGGGCGAACTGGAAGGACCGGTAGACATAATGTCAAACAGTTGCTGTTTATCGACTCCCGCTCGCTCCGCGACGGCAAACGCCTGAGACATGGCACATACTGTGGTCATCCCCATAAAATTGTTGATCAGTTTGGTAGTGTGACCAGCTCCAAGGGCACCGAGATAAAAAACATTTTCGCCCTGATCTTGTAATACTGGTTTCACTTTATTGAAGGTATCAATATCTCCTGAGGCCATAATATTGAGCAAACCGTCTTTGGCGTGCGCTGGCGTGCGTCCCAGTGGCGCATCTACCATGCCTACACCTTTTTTAGCCAGGTCAGTACCAATTTTACGGGTTGATGCCGGAATCGACGTGCCGAAATCTATTAGCGTAGAGCCCGCCTTTATGCCCGCTAAAATACCTTTTTCACCGTAGACTACCTTTTCTACAATGTCGGAGGTTGTCAGACACAACATCACAATATCTGAGCCAGCGGCCAGTTCTTCTGCCGTCTGAGCCGTGCTGGCACCTCTGGCAACACATTTAGAAACCGCCTCTTTGCTTAAGTCCATCACGGTCAGGTCATAGCCTTTGTTTTGCAGGTTCTCCACCATATTACCGCCCATAAGGCCGAGACCGATAAAACCAATGCGTGGTTTAGACATGAATTACTCCTGAATTAGTTGTAGCAGGTGATGTAAAACACCCTGAAAGCCGCACGCAGTTTAGCCGCGACATTCGATTAATCTCGCCAAGATCAGCAACGCATAGTGGGATGTACAGCCCCCGATACAAAACGCTTACCCTTCAAAATTCAACAAACCTCAGGGATGTGATCTTGCGTTAATAGCCAAGCGGTCATAAACATCTAACAACCACCAAAGCTTTAAATGAACTTTATTTTTGTATTACCATTTTGTCAACCAATTATTTACCAATTGTAATCACAGTGTTTATACAAAACAATAAAACAGGTCGCAAAATAAAGATTTTTTATTTATTTTCAGCTAGTTACAAAGACCCCAAAATAAAACTCAGTGACCTAAATAAATTTATTGATAGGTGAAAAAACACATTAAATTGCAGGTAGACATAACTGAATAACTAACAAAGCAGACAAAAAGGAGTAAGAAAACAGAGGAACTGGTAATAACAATTTAAGTTACTGGTTAGTCAATCAGCTTGGGTTTTGACAGAAAAGCGATTGCTACAGACAAGGCTAGTAAAAAAGCCGGTAGCAAAGTAATCTATCCAGGTAATATGCAAATGGACTAAAGAGGGTTTGATGAAACAAGAAACCAATAAAAAGCTACCACCCAATGTGCGGGTAATGATTGGGCTATGTGCCAGCCCAACCCTGATGGTTATTGGTTTTTTCTTTTATAATCTGTTCACCGCTCAATGGCGGGAAATAGGTATCAGTACTGTGATATTTTCACTGCTGGGGTTCTTTGCCTATTTTATAGTGTTCGCAGGAAGAATCCCCTTCCTAAAGAGCAAGCAATCTGCTTAAAGAGTCAGGTTTAACATTTAAAACTATCCAGACGTTTCTCAAGCCCGGTGGCGCCTGTCAGCAGACCTTCGATGTCGTTGGCATTTTCCTCAACTTCTTTTCTTTGAGTTTCGGTGTTATCACTCAATAATTGCAGTGATTGGGAAATAGATGTGGAAACAGAGGTTTGCTCTTTTACAGCTTCCGCTACTGACTCCATATTGTCCGCCAGCTCATCTATTGCCTGGTTGGCTTCGATCATAATATCCTTCGATTCTGACGCTATATTGACCACATTCTCCACCATACTGATACTTGCCGTCATTGCTTCAACAGAAGCATCAGCATCTTCAATCAAACCACTGGTAATATCTGAAATGGACTCGGTGTTTTCCCGGGTTTTTATGGCAAGCTGTCGCACTTCATCTGCCACTACGGCAAAGCCACGCCCGTGCTCACCGGCTCTGGCTGATTCAATCGCAGCGTTAAGAGCCAACAGGTTAGTTTGATCGGAGATGGAGCGAATGGACTCCATGACAGTTTCAATTTTGGCACTGCGTTCGGCCAATTGGTTAACCTTAGCCCCGGTTTCCCGCAACTCTTTATTGAGTACATTGACTTCTGACACAGCCTTATCAATAGCTGTCGCCGCTGTTTCAGTTTTACCACGAGCGGCGTGAGAAAGAGCGTTGACATCCAATGTGCGCCGCGAAACTTCGTCATTGGTGACAGCCAGTTGTTCGGTAGCAGAGGCAATTTGATGCACCTGATCCATATTACTGTCAGACAACTCCTTGATGTGACGTGTATTTTTAGAGACCCGGTGACTCATTCCCGCCACCTGATTGGAGATTTGTTTCGCTTCACTGGATAAGCCTCTGAAGGCCGTTACCATGTTGATAAACGGAGTCAGATCTTTGTTGTTTCTGTCCAGCTCTACAGTCAAATCAACGTAGCGTTCATCTTTGAGCATTTCACTGACGGACTCGATAATGCTGTCACTAAATTCAGCTTCCCGCTTACTGATATTGGAAATCCAGATAAGCACTGCCCCTTCGGCTACAGCAAACCCGGCATGTATCAGCAAAATGTAGAATTTGACGTATTCCGCTAAGAATACATAAACCGGTACACCGCTACTTTGCAACAAGAAAAACAACACATGGTGCACAGCCACCGTCGCCACAGACGCAGCTACCACCTGCCAGTCACGGTACAACACGGTAAACGCCATGACCGCAAATATTTCAAAGTGCATCTCTGGCAAACCATAGGATTGTTGAATATGAAGCGCGGCAAATAACTGGATGGCAATGCCAATAACGATACGAGTGATCCTTGCATGCGGGCTTGAGTATATAAGCAGCAGCGGAAGCGAAATGATAATCGCACTTCCGATTATGGCTTCGGCCCAGGTGTTGGTAAATCCGGCTATAATGAAAGACAGCAAGGCTTGTCCGAAAAGCACTAACTTGAATATTTTATTGGCCTGGTCGAGATAGTCAGTTTTCATAGCTTGCCTTTCAGTTCGGTCCGGATTTTATATAATTAAAAATAGACTTTTAATACATCCGAATTCTGAGTGTAGATCAAAACCTTGAAACCACCATTAGACCAAAGTGTAAGGCACTTCCGTGGATTAGCGTCGAAAGACAGGCTTATCTACTGGCTCGTCGCCATATGGTGTGTACTGTGTCTGGGATTGGTTTTTGCGTTTACCTTTTCTAAAACTCAGGATTTTGATACAGACGGGGAATTTATCAAATATTCTGGAACAGCCGAGTTTGATCAGGCCTTCAATCTCTGGCTAAACAATGAAGTCAGCGGCCTGAAAAATAAAGTGGTGCATTTCAGTCAGGGTAACTGTACTTGCGAATGGATTGCACAGGCCCACATTCACAGTGTTAAATTACTGGCCAGTGAACAAGGTAAAGAAAACATTGCGCTCGATGTCAGCGGAATGTCCAACATCACCCAAAAACTCCCGGCCACGCCGGCTGTGGCGGTATATGATCAGGAAGGCCAACTAACCTATCTTGGGCCGTATGCAACCGGCCTGTTTTGCACCGCAGGTCGGGGACTGGTGGAGACGTTTATAAAACAATCCGGCAATTCCCAACAATACTTGGGAGCCACCATCCCACTGGATGCCAACGGCTGTTATTGTGCAACCGAATCTTAGTTTTTAGGTTTTTTGGTTACCGTTAAACTCAATAGAACGGCACAGTTCAGCCATTTTTTCTGGCTCCATACCAGGTTGTAGGAATGGATCCTGTGAAGAGATTTGCGTTCTTGCGGCTTCATTTTCAGCGGATATTACCTGCTCAATCCAGTCGGTGTAGGAAGATACACGGGTGTACAATTCAGTGACGCCGTATTCGCCCACATCATAAAACCAGGAATCAGCCCGTGAGCTAACGCCCAGGATTGTGTATCCGTCACCGTCCTTAACATAGGCAGGACCGCCGCTGTCGCCATTACCGGAAACGCCCTCAAGCGGCAGAGCATTACTACCTTTCTCGAATTTAAAAACGATATCTGTATCTGTGACCTTTGTGATTTTATTTTGCGCCTTCCTCAGCTTTCCCTGGTTTTCCTTGTAACCTATGGTTTGGCCCTTATCGCCTGTACCTGTGCCACCAGCACCAATAAACCAGGTCACTATGCCCTCTTCTGAGGTTTGCTTAAACAGCTCGGCAGGCTCCACCGAGGTCACCGGTTTTTCCAGCCGAATTAGAGCGATATCGTGCTCTTCACCTAATACATAATCTGGATGACTGTAACGATTAGCCACCCTGACCTGCTCATTTCCCACCTTAATATTCTGGGCCGGGTTCATACAAAACACCGCGTGCGCCGCAGTAACCACCCACTCAGGATGCACTAAGGTGCCGTGCACACCGATAGAATACAAAGTTGCCAGAGGCGGAAAATCCGATGCCGAGGCATTATATTTCTCATCGGCGACATCATGGCGGATCACAATAGCCTGGCTGAATAGCGGAACGCTCAAAAGACAAATAACAGCAGATTTTAACACTGATGATTTGGTTTTATTGCGAATGGTTTTAGCGATATTTGAATTGCCTAACAAGATCTTAATTCCTTTTAACTTTGCACTTAGTAATTGTTTTAGCACGTAACCCCAATGCAGAGTTGTTAGCAAGTGTAAGTACCTGTGAATGTGAGTGGTTTTGGGCAGGAATGATATACATCAGGTACTTTAAGCCTGACGAACAAGCCTCAACATTATCCACGTTCAGTGATTATCAATTTTCCCAGCGCAGGCTGCATCACAATAACTCGAATTAAGGTTTGATCAGATTGAACTGAGTTTGAATGGGACAGCTACATTGGCTCAAAATACTTACTCTTCTCCTAATAACGTCAAATACGTCACGTCTTTGAACCATTTGGTAATCTCATCGCAACTCGCGATACTCGGCGAATAAATTTGAATAGGCTTATTCGTAAGAAGTGCCGTTGTAGCCAAAGAGTAGTTTCGATTATTGGCAGCCTCATCAGCGCTTTCACAAATTTTGATATTGGAGATAGTTGTTTCCCCACTTTTGACAGTCATGAAACAGGCGGCACTATTATTCCCCCCGGTTTTAACACTTATGACTTTGTCATATGTACAATATGCTGATGCATTCACTGCAGCTGATATAAAAAACATAACCGACGCAATGGTCAGCGTAATTCCTTTGAATACAATGCTCATAAATTAATTCCTTTTTAAATCTATAGATAAGCCATTATGCCAGCAAACATTTACCTGTAAAACGACAAGTCGTGTCTGGAATTTACCAAAGACGGCAAAGAGTATAGGGTTCTGTAGTTTATTTTAATCCGCCTTTCTTAATACCCGGTAACAGGTTTAAGGCCCCCCAAATTCAATATTACAATTACCAATGAGGTGTCGAACCTGCCTTTTGACTTACGTCGTTTAGTTTCTCATTGTCCCTGTTTCTGACTCTTAGCAATAAATATATTGCCGTGATTATTACCAGTGACGCTTAACACCAACTTTTGTCCGTCATAGGTTGAGGCAATGTTTCCGGCAATTGCTGGACGCACCGATTCATACACCTGCTCAGCTTGTTGAGTCTCTGGATTAAGACGCCAAATCTGATTGTCCTGTCGGGCATTAATGTAATAGAGGTGACTTTCACTTAATGTCCAGGAGCCACTGTTGTGACGAGGAAAATCGACGAGTATATCAGCAACACTGTTGTCCCTGACATCATAGCGAAACAGACCATCCTTATCAGCCAGCGACAATATCACTGAGTGCTTATCAAATGCCATTGCCCGGCTAATTCGAAGCTCTTGGTTCAGCAGTTCGGCTTTATTATCAATTATCCGTACCAGTAAGCCCGATTGCTCGCCACGGGTGAGTGCCAGAATCGCACCGCTTTTATCGTAACTACACTGAGTAATGCTGAATTGCGGTGGCGAAATCCGGGTAACCACCGCCAGTTGCAAATCGTATTCATAACAAAAATAGCCCTTTTCACCAAAGCTACTCACCAGCACCCGGGTTTGATCGACAGACCAATGAGGCGAAACCAGGTGTTCGTCGTCCATGCTCAATAATCTCTGATCTGACTTAGTATCAAAGTTATACAACCAGATTTCATCTCTGCCAAAGCGATTGCTGTTATAAGCCAATTGCTGTCCATCTGGCGACAGTGCCGGGTGATTATCGTATTTTGGAGAGCTGACAATCATAGCTGACGAGTTATCTGCCGGATCAATTGCCAACAGGTTAGCCTGATAGTTCACTTCCTGAAATGCCAGTTGCCCATTGTCTGCAGTGATGGACGGATTTTGGCTATTCCGGGCCCCCAGATTAATGTTGTCATCAACACCTTCTCGCCATAACCACAGATTGCGATCCCCTTTTGGATTGCCGTCATAAATGATTGAGCGGCTGTCTTTGAGCCAGACAAAACTCTGTGAGTAGGCCTTGTGGTGGGTGATAGCTTGCGCTTTAGCATCAGGTGCAATGTCTTTAATGTAGATATTTCTGACGGCATCTGTTCCGCGAATAAAGCCGATTTTAGTACCATCCGGAGAAAAGCGCGGGCGGGTATCAAACAAGGTATTGTTGTCTGATCTGGTGAGTTGGGTTATTTGCTGACGACTGAGATTTAAACTGTAGATGTGATACCCGGCATCCTCTTCACTGCCCTTTGCAACAAAGGCCAGTTGCTCACCATCGTCGCTCCAATCCAGAAACGGTGAACTATTGGGCATACTGCACGGCGTTTTCATTTCCCGTAACAGACTGCTTAAGGTGATCACCAGTACCTGACACTGTTCACCTTTAACCACAGCCACAGCAATTTGCTGTTCGTCGGGAGACCAGACCGGCGACAGCACCCAGGCTTCTGGCTCGGCAATGGTATGCAAGGTTCTGCCATTAGCGTCCTGAACACGTACCAGCATCACACCATGACTTCGCTCGGTAAATGCCAGATATCTGCCAGAAGGAGAAATTTCCGGATGATACTCCAGCGCGTCATTCGCCGTTGCCCGTTTTGCTTCTGCGATAGCCTTTTGCCACTGCGTTGGCTGTTGATTGTTATCCGGCCAATATATCCACAACAGAGTCAGCGCGACGCACACAGTCGCTGCCAATACCCACGAGGCTGCAGCAAATGGCTTTTTAACGCCCTCCGAATTGGCTGAATCTGACTTGCTGGTGCTGACCGGAGACAAAAAGCGGTAGCCACGACGGGGAATGGTTTCAATATATTCAGGAGCAGCGGCGTTATCGCCCAAAATCTGACGCAACTGGGCAATCGCTCTGGCAAGGGCATCATCGTTAACGATGCGATCACCCCATACCTGCTGGATTAATACGGACTTTTCCTGTACCTGACCTGCATTTTGAATCAAACAAAGGAACAGCGTTGCCAATCTCGGGGGTAACCTTTCGTCCTTGTCAGGTCCTGAAAGCGCGCCAGATTGGGGTTCGTAGCGCCATTGTCCAAAATAAAAGTACATTGTAAGTGAATACTAGTCAGTTAAAAAAGTGAAATTCGGCGGCAAGTATAACGAAAAAAGGAGGAAATGAGGAACCTAAACAGAGGACTTGTGCATGGGTTCAGAGCATCGAAATTTTTACAGTGCAATGACCAATCACACAGGTACAAAAACATGAAAAAAAATAATTATAATTGGACAAAACCGCTGCTACTTGCAGCCGCAATTTATACCCCTGCTAGCTTTGCTCTGGACTTGGGCGATGAAAACTGTGATTCATTGCTTTTGGTCAGTGGCTGGTTTAATAATGAGGTTAAAATATTTGACGGCTGTAGCGGAGAATACATCCAGGATCTGGAAGATAATGATCTGGTTTCTGGACCACAAAAAATAACAATGACGCCACAGGGTAAACTCCTGGTCGTCAGTGAAAACAATGCCAGCCTGGTCACCTGGGATCCAGCCAATCTAAACGAACCGCAGGTAGTATTGAACAATGACAATGGCGAATTCATGTCTACCCCACTGGCGGCCGAATTTGACGCTGACGGAAAACTCTACGTTGCCAGCTATGGTCAGAATCGCATTGTAAAAATTGATCCTGAATCCTGGCAGATAGAAGATGTGCTGCTGGAATCCGGCAATGGCCTGATTCTGGGGATTGATTCAGGCATTGCAATTCACGGCGATTATCTCTATGCACCGGGTTATGACTCAGACAACGTGATCCGCATCCATTTACAAACCAAAGAAGCTGAGGTGTTTATTCCAGCAGGAAACAATGGCATGGACGCGCCGCGCTCGATTTTGTTCGACGGTGATCGCATGTTGATCACTTCTGAACGCAGTGACAGTGTTATGGAATACAACGTCACAACGGGTGACTACATCGGGCAATTAATGCCAGCAATTCGACCTGCAGGGCTTATTCAGGATGGCGATGATCATGTGCTGCTCACCCAGAGACGCTCCGTTCTGCGAGCAACGCTTGCTGGTCAAGAAATCGAAACCGTCGTAACAGAGGGTGAAGGCAATATTTATGGTGCCACCAATATATTCAGACTTTATAAATCCGGCATGGACAGTGATGGTGATGGCTTGTCAGATGAAGATGAGGCGGATATTCATCAAACGGACCCAGACAACCCGGACACGGATGCGGATGAATTGAATGACGGTGATGAAATAGAGCATGGTACAGACCCGTTAAATGCGGACTCCGATGCCGACCAAATGCCCGACGGCTTTGAAGTGGCGAATGGTTTGCAACCATTAACCCCGGACGCCAATGAAGACCCGGACAATGATGGGCTAAGCAATCTTCAGGAATACACCGCAGGCACCTTTCCGCAAAACCCGGATTCAGATAATGACGGATTGCTGGATGGCGAAGATGCCCGCCCCCTCATCTCCGACGTAACGCCGGTATTGCGAGGCACGCCAGACGCATCTGTATTACAAGATCAGCAATATCAATTTACCCCAGAGCTGGACTACCCCGGAAATGCAGAAGCGGTGAATTTCAGCGCCGAAAATGTACCGCTGTGGGCAGAGTTTTCAGAGGAAGATGGCAGCATCAGTGGACAACCGGGCAATGACGATGTAGGCGTTTACGAAGGCATCGTCATTCGCAGCCAGGACAGTAACAACAGCGATCAATTAGGGCCATTTTCCATAGAAGTGGTCAACGTTAATGACCTGCCATTTTTAGTCAGCGGTGCCACATTACCCTCTATCTCTGTAACTGAAGGCGATGAGATTAGTCATGACCTGGCTGAATTATTTGATGATATTGATGCAGGCGATGAAATCAGCTTCAGCGCCGAAGGCTTGCATGAAGACTTCACTCTGAGTGAATCGGGCATGCTGAGCGGAACTGCTGCAACAGTAGGAGACTTTGATTTTACGGTTACTGTAACCGACACCGCCGGTGGCAGCGTATCTGGCGCTATCAGCGTTGCCGTCAGTGCCCAATCTACCACCTCTTCAGGAAACAATAATGTAGTTAATGACAGTACCAGGAGTTCTGGTGGATCGTTTGGCTATATGACTGTCTTATTGCTGATGTCTTCAGTTTTGTTCCGTCGCCGTTACGGAACGGTTCAAATGTAATAAGTCATCAGGAGCACACCCTAAATTAAACCAAACCCTGGATTGCCCATGCAATACCAGGGTTTGTAATTTTTGTACGTGGAATATTAATGACGCTGGCTAAAGTATTCGCGTGTTTTGCGCCAGAGGAAACAAGTTGCCACAACCGCTTACATAAACATTAATTGCTCTGCTCGCCAAATGAGCAGACATCAACAAACTATATTGTTCTTTAAAAAAAGTTGCGTTGGGATTTAGCTCTAAAGTGGATTTATCATAGCTGGTACAATTTAAGTTTGGTACCTCTTTAGTACTATCAGATGCATTATCTAATACAATGTATATTATCCCAGAAGGCTGCACGGTAATGGACTTAATTTTGGCATCATGAATCCAAACTGGTGTCCCTGCATAAATTTGACCATGAACAATGGAGATCAAAACTACCAACAACAAAGAGATGTTACGCAATGTACTTTTCATATTTTATATTTTCCTTTAGTTTACTGTACGGCCAAAATAACGTTTTTTGCTTTGTATTGCCTGTTCTCAATATCACAGCCATTTTCAGCATCAGTTGTCAAATTAACCCTGTGCCCAGATAGCTTGGCCGCCATTAATACCGATAGCGCCGCATTTTTTTCAGACTCATTCCAATCATAAAACCAAACCCAGTAGGAACCGCTTGAGCTTGTAGAGTTATTAACAAAAGTAACACCACTTAACCCTACCCCCTTTTTAATCTGAATTCGCCCCACATACATATTCTGACAATCGGACTTATCAGCATGTACTGCAATAGAGAATATACTCAAAATTCCCATCATTAATGCGTTAATTATTTTCACTTTAAACTTTTCCGGTGGTTAAAGTTAATCTGCGACATGCATAATTAGTGGACTGTTTATGCATCGCTTTTTTAAATCGCAGGTTAAGCGCCTGACCAGGTCTTTGCGTCTAAACAGATTCACCAAAAATGTGCTGCACGCCCTTTTCGATTGCATGATTTAGTGCATTAGTGGTTTCCTCACCATCGATTTTCGCTTGCTCCAATGGCAGAAGTTTCACTTCATGACTAAAATCCTCCGGGAACCGGTGAGTATCATTACTCCCATCTTTTCGGTTAACCACAATAACAAGTTCGACCGCAATCGGGTCATCGAAGTCAGCACTGCCAAAAGACTTAAAGCCATATCGAGAAACCTGCACCGATTGGATGTCATGCGCACATTGGCATTCAGTTAACGTAAGCTCCAGGCGTTGTCTGAATTGCTGTTTAAAATCATAGCCTTTAGCAAACAAGCTATTCTCAATATCTTTACCTATCCCTTCATCGATTGCGATGCCAATTGCAATTCCAGAAGGTCCCATAGACGACATCAACATCATGCCAGCCCCAGCTCCTTTTCCCGAAAAGCGCAAACGGTCTGGTTCAGGCCATAAAATGGCTACATCAGGCTGCGCATTTTGAGTGGATACACAGCCATTCAAAAACACAATAAACAAACTAACAAATACAATTTTCAATTTACTATTCCAAATATTTTGCAGGACTAAGGATTGACCAAGGTAAAGTGTCCAATTTTTGCGAATGAGGTTCCCTCCCAAATAGGCAAACACACATCATGCAAATACAAGTTCACCGTTTTGCCTCCCATATAGGCCGCCAGCGCCATACTATACCAATTGGGATGAGAATCCGTTTCAAGGTATACGTCACCATGATGACTAACAGCGCAATTTCCCGGGTTCTCAAAGTCAGACAGCTTTAACAGTATTCTATTATTATCAACCGCAAAAATCTTAGTGATAGAAGCTTTGCCTGACCAGCCCTGTTCTGCGAGTGCGTTAGTTGAGGTTACAGCTGTGGCAGTACAAAACAAAACAACGATGTTTATAAAATTTCTCATATATTAACTTAATATTAAGTTGCGCTCTGCACACAGAGCGCAATAGAAAACGCATGTATTTAAGCAACCGTTATTTAATGTTGACCAAGGATGCTTTAACAATTGAGCTTGTATCAGCCGCATCATAATAAATGCTAACCTTCCTGCCAGCTGTTAATGCCGTCAACAGCGTAGAATAAACAATTTTCGCATTATCCGTCATATGCTCAGAATCTCCCCAATGGTACTTGTATTTTTTACCATCATCGGTTTGAAAAATAATATCTCTGTTTACAAACTGAGGGTAAACCATGGTGACGTCTTTCCCGGCTCCTAAATAGCTTCCATCAGTCCATTGCATATCTGCGTGACAATAAAATGTGGAAAGAAGTAATATCAAAAACCCCAATACCTTCATGTTAAATACCGTATTGAAACTTTATGTGTTAAAAAACCTTTGAACTTTCGCTTTTAAGCCTTTTGAGCCAGAAAATTACTCAATTTCAACCAATGTAATTTTGCAACTCGCCCCGGGCTCATCTTGTTTATAATCGATACGAGATAGTTTTTTAGAAGACATTTTTGCCGCGAGAATGAGCGGATAATACCTTTCACAACTCACCTCGGTTTCAGAACAGTAAAGGTTCCCCCAGGCACAGTTAGTCGCATATTCTTTATCTAGTGATAAATAAAATACCTGACCATTGTGACTGCCTAATCTTTCAATAAAAACGTCATATTGGTTATAACTGGTTGAAAATGCCGCTGTGCTAAACAGGTATACAAGTGCAAACATTAAAAGTCGCATGGCTCCCTCCGACTGGGTGTTCGTTATTAAACTGCAGCACGAAATCTTCTTGTGAGTTCGGGTAAACCTTTTTAATTTCAGCACTATGCCACTTACCGGCTACCGCTAATTTGCTACCCAAAGCCACCAAAAGTGCAGTTATCAGCAGCAACATTCTGCTCATTTCGATTCCTTTCAAAGATATGTATTGAGATAAATTTTTATAGACGGAAGTGTACTTTATTTATTGTAGAAATTAAACTAAACAGCGGATTTACAATTTACTTTTAGCTTGTAAACTTAATCACAAATAAGTTGACCCTGATTTTATTTTGGCAACCCGAAATATTACCACAACACAGATATACTCTCGCTGATTCAGCTCAATATCGCTATTTAACACAATCGCAAACAAGGATAAGGAAAAATTACGTGAAACTCTCATTGAAACTTCTGCCATTGATGTTCACCTTAATAACCCATTGCGTATTAGCCGATACGTGGCGGCAAGGTAAAGTTGGCGATTTAGGCTCAGGCTATGATGGCAGCTCCATTACTTTCAGGTTGTACGACCTTAGCGAAAATAGCGCAAGCATCGACTACTCTCGCTGTACCTGCAATTCGTCCTGGAATAAGCTATGTCTCGATCCGACACGAAAAAACTTCGATAAAGAATATGCACTTTTGTTGGCAGCTTCGGCTTCTAACAAAAACGTCAACGTCATCTTCAACGATGATGTCTGCTCAGTAAAAGCGATTGTACTGCCCTTTCAATAAGCGCAGTTTTTTGAATTTATTCGATGTGCGCTTTTATGTGGGAACATGAAAATTCGGGATTAGCTACACCCCCGATTATTGTCATAGAGTTTTGTCCACATAAGCGTACTTTATCTCGCACTTTCCTTCAGAATCTGAAAGCATACGTACTCTAACCTTCGACTCGGTTGTATATGCCATTAAGAAAAGTGCGACTAAATCTTTGTAGCTTGCGTTTGATTCAGATTTTAATAACAAAACCCCGTTTGTGGCTTCACATGTGTTCGTTGAAACCCCACCCGCTAGTTTAATCCAGAGATCGCCATTGATTGGTTCGATTCTTTCAAGCGTTGTAGTACAAGTTTCAGAATTGCAGACGATTGCCCAAACATTGCCACTTACCAAAAGCATCAACGATAATAATAGTTTTTTCAATTTTCTACCCAAAGATTAAAAGGGAAACAGAGAGCAAAAGCTCCTCCTTATTGAATTTGTAGCTAAATCCATTACTAATCGTAAACCCCTGCTCCGTTTGGTTTCAATAGTGCTGCATCCCTACACGACTCAACAGTGGCATAGGTTTTGAACTTTTTCTTTGGTGTTAAGCTAACCAGCGCTAAAGACTTAATGAACTCAAGTTGCGGCTCTTCCAATGATATCGAAAGTGAATTACTTGCAGGGTTACAGCCGGACGCAGCATTTTCAAATACAAGATACAAACACCCTTTATTCGCAGGACCACATTTTTCAGATGCATCTAATATATGAACTTCACTAATCGGGTTTTGTCCGACATAGCCACGTCCAGCAAAAACAGATGAAGAAACCAGGAGTAAACAAATAATTAATAAAAATTTATTACGCATGAGTAAAATTACCTTCCATGAAACAAAAAAGGTGGCCATTGCATCCACCTATGCTGATTTTTAATTCGGTAGCAACACATTTGTGCTGTATACAACGGTTGTCTTTTGTGTAACCGTTTTGTTTTGGTCCTTTATTCTGTGTAAGAGCTTAATCCATATATAAGTGGATAGGTTTTCCCGGCTCTTTCATGACAGCCAGTCACCCATGTTCGGATTTTTACTTTTCTAGCCTGGGCACTTAACAGAAATGCAATCATTGTATCGTAAGAGTCATGTGTTTTTAATAACACTAAACTGTTTGAAAGGTCGCAAGAATCGGGATTATCCCAATCGTTCTCGGCAGTCTTAACAAGCACATCAGCAGGAGTTACATATAACTCACTAATTAGTTTAGTCCCGGAACTTCCCGCCCCAAAAGCCGACGCAGACAGAAGTGCACAAAGTATAAGTAATTTTCTTTTCATCTTCTTTTTAATGTGAAATTTTTTTGGACAGCTGAAATTTTGTGGACAGCCATCACAATTGTACTTAGGTGTAATTTCTATCCGACCTTACGATGGTGTTTGTGTATAAGCCCCTGGTCACCAGACTAGTTTTTTAATAAACTCAATCGCTCTATCACAGGCCTTGATTGGCTATAGATAGCTGTGCCGCAACTGTCAGAAAATACCCTCACCTTTTTCCCTGAAGCTAATGCCGCGAGCAACATGCTAAATTTTTGGTCATTTGCAGTTTGGCCGTCAACTGGTAGAAGGTATGGTGAACCAAACTCACATGACTGGGGACCCGGATCTGGCTCAAGAAAGACAGCGACACTATCCCGGTGTTGAATAATTTCGGTAACAGTGGCTTCCTGAGCGGCTACAGAAAAAGCAGTAGCGGCTAATATAAGGTAAGATAATAGGATTTTTTTTAGCATAGCCATTACTCAATTAGATTCATCATAGAATGCGGCTTAATAGTTGTACCAGTATTACAGCCTTCCGTTAGGGTTTCTTCTGACTGTTTAACCTGAATTCTTTTCTTTGCAGTAAATGCGGTTAGCGCCAAGGAAAACTCTGCTTTTCCTGCATCAGTTGCGAGATCAATCTTAATTACCTCTCCCCCATCCAATAGCACACAACCGTTACCATATTTAACACTAACTTGCTTTACGGTATCTGTAAGCCAGGTGGCCTGACTCGAAAAGGTCGCCAGTAAAAACAAGGCGAAAACACATAATTTGTTCATTAAAAAATATCCGTGTGAATTAAAACGTTTTTATTAAATAAATGCTTATTCAGCTTTTAACAAAAAGTACCCGTTCAAGCGCGCATTTTGTGACCAGTTCCCGTCACCGTAGCAGGTAGTGATCTGCTCGCCAACATAATACAGATAAATACTCCTGTTACTGGCGAAGGCTAACAAAGCCATAGACTCATCAGATTTCGTCGGTAAGCTCAGCCAATTACTAAAATTACCGTCTGGTAACTTTAATCGAATGGAAAATGTCTCAAAAGTGTCCCATTTATAAATATCTTCAATCTTTCCGGAACACCCTGCATCAGCGAAGGTAAAGCTGGAAAAAAGTAGTAAAAGTAGTGCTGTTAATTTGGATTTCATTTTTTTATATCTTGTTCATCTAACACGTCACGGTTGCCCTTCATTATAATTTTTTCACCTTCAAATGCTCTTCGATGGAGTACTTAATCTTCATGCATGAGCATGGCAAGTAGAATAATGATGGGTGTTCTGTTTATTCCATAGACAAAGAGGTTTTTAATTGGCATTAATTTGAAGATGCGTTGCTTTGTTAAGAGCATTAAACATGCATTCAGGTGTTTCGGTGTTGTGCACAAGCCGAACTTCTTTTTGGGCCACCAAAGCAGCTAAGGCAATGGCTAGCATATCAGCGGCATCAGCATCATCTGCCGGCCACCAAAACCCCCCTATACCATCGCATGTAGCATCCTCAATGGTTGTTTTAATTACATGCATTCCATTGTGAGAAGTGACCATGGTGATTTTGCCCGACTCCGACCAACCAGCAATAGAGTGAAACGAAAACACAGACAAAATTACTACCAAGATACTCTTAAAACTAAACACTTTTATCTCCTTATTTAAATTGATGAGTTTTGAGTCTCGTTAATTCGCTTCCTATCAAAATAAGCTTACAAGCGAGACACCTGCTTCTCATTGAATACACTGCCAAAAAAGCGATGATCTGAGAAGTGATAACCTAGGCAGCCATTGTAATTCTACCCCAGTACTGTTTCCAAACTAACTGAATGGTGCAAAATAACTTCCGAAAATCTATTTTTAGTCGCATTACCACAAAGTAAGATTCTTTCGCATTTAAACCTGGCTAATTTAACTCTTATAGCGACCTAAATTCTCTTTCTCTGGGATAAAAGCAGGTTCGAAAAAACAATTTCCAGGCAGCTCTGAGATACACACAAACAGCCACAAACAAAATCATAATAACTGGACTTTACAACCTTACGATGGGTGTCCTGTTTAGTTGCCAGCAACCTGATATGTATTCTGCTGGGAATGCGCCCCGTCAGCATACAATAAGCCCGCCAAAGCGAGCTGCCTTAAAATGTAAAAAGTTTCAGCGAACCTGCCCCCTCAGCTCCCTTAGCAGCTGAGTGAGGAATTAAGTAGGTGCAGATTCAGGCCCTTTTACAGATTGTCAGTAAATAGAGCTTATATTTGGCAATTCTTTCTCAAACTTAACCAAAAACAACCTTACTGCATTTATAAAATCATTCAGTCTAAAAAGTAGGGGCGAACTTATACCTTCTACCATCCAAGGAGAAGACAAAATAATGTCACCATCGATTACTTCAGCCTTAATGATAAAAGGCTCTTCATAGTCCATAGACTCGTATATAAATGGCTTACGTGGGTAATCTTTATTTAACCAATTTGACAGCTTAGCTGCAAATTCAGCTAAGCAAATGTGGTCTTCACTGAAAATCAAATTCCCTTCATTTGAAATATACAAGCTACCATCAACTTGCGATAAGGCCATTTTCGTCAAAGGCTTTTGCGGCCTTTCGACTATTTTGAAATTTATTTCACAGGAAATGCTGTCCATATTTTACCATTTTCTCCTACTGCAATTCGTACCGAAGTTTCACCTTTAGACCCGATCTGCCGACCAAGGTCAGTCACTACACGAAATCCCCCTTCCGGATTAGGCGTAAATTTAGCGTTGGGAGATATTAATGCCTCTTGCACTATATTCCTGACTTCATTCAAACTATTAGTATTAAATTTCCTAGCTCTTTTTGCTGTAGAATCTAGTAAATGCTTATCTTTGGGTAACCATTTAGCGATATCGTCTGCTGCTTTTAATGCTGCATTAGAAGCTTTGGCTAGAACACTTGTACTCTTTACAACTTTTGTTCCTGTAGAAGCAAGTCGAATAACCGCTAAAGTCGCTACAGCTGCAGCATCTACTGGAACAGCACTTAAGCTGGCTACAGTCATATCTGTAACTACATTTAAATGTTCTTCTCGCGTAATGTTTCCAGCCAATAGCTCTTCATCAAGCAGCTGCAATTGCCTATCGACTATACTTTCCCCACCGAACCGGATTACTTTTCCAGTTGACTCAGAAGTTGCATCGGCCGCAATGTCCTCATCAGTAATATCTGTAATAGAAGTGCTCGTTTTCTGCAGCGTCTTCATGTCTGCAAAAACTTGAAGAAGTTTAGCAAAACGCTCGGTCTTATTACTATTTTGCTCACCATTCCCCACATATTTAGCTAGCGCTTTATCTACCGGCGTACTACTACAGCCTTGTGGATCAAAATCACAATCGCTGGTTCTCCAGTTAGATGCGTTCTGGAAAACATAACCACTCGGATCCGTCCCACTCAACGGATTATTCATAATATAGCTGTAAGGGTTAACCGATTGGGTATTGCCCGGCGACTGAATAAAGGGATCTACCGACAAGAAACGTCCGGTGTTGTAGTCAAACGCCCGTCCGTTCATATGGATGAGTTCCACTTCTGTCAGGTGCTCGTGCTCGGTAAACCCTCGCTGGGTCACACGGAACGAAACCGGCAGATTGGGATTTGCCAGTACGATCGGCTTGCCGAAGGCGTCGTAATCGCGACGTTCCGTAGCGCCTGGCGAAGACTGGTCACCGT
>JYMV01001768.1_pt1 | contig 20148 bp, 20 predicted proteins | sample 338911 | NCBI WGS metagenome assembly JYMV01 (sample SAMN03354496, study PRJNA234377) | hydrothermal vent metagenome | biome: Deep sea; feature: Hydrothermal plumes at the Eastern Lau Spreading Center, Western Pacific Ocean; material: Seawater | place: Tonga | collected 2009 | depth 2000 m m
AAATCATCTTTACTCAGGTGAAAGGACCTTACACTTCTCTGGATCGCAAGCTCTGGCCTGTCCTTCTACATCACGCTTGGGGATAGTGTAATAGAGAGTAAAGAGTCCGGTGTCATGGTCTTTTTCTATCTTGGCTGAGGATATAAAGACGGAGAAAGCCAGGGCGCTTCTCTTAGCTGTAGCTTCTCCCCAGACCATCTGAGTGCCGGCCAATCTGTTCACGGACTCCCAAATCCAGGTAGGGTTCGTGCTCCCCTTATGGCTCTTGAACAGGTTGTGAATCCGAGAAATAGGAATAGCCCACTCTTCTTCCAGGGAATCGTCGCTGTTCCAAGCGTGATGTAGAAGGACAGGCCAGAGCTTGCGATCCAGAGAAGTGTAAGGTCCTTTCACCTGAGTAAAGATGATTTGGCTCTCTACGGGGACCGAGGAACGGTAGTTCTCTAAATCCCAGGGGTCCCCATAAGGTCGGGGGGGAGATTTGGACGCTACTTGCTTTTCTTGCTTTTGAGAGGCTGGACCGGACACGTTTTTAAATTATGTGTCCGAAGGAATAAGCCTTGTGGAAAAATCGCGTTAGGGACCAGAGTTCCATATTTATTTTGTGTCCGGTCATATTTATTTTGTGTCCGGTCACATTCATTTTGTGTCCCTCCATATTTATTTTGTGTCCGGTCGAAATCCGCAACCCCTTATATAAGCTCCCCTCGACCGAGTTATCCACAGGGGTGAACACAGAACACATGTGAACATATATAGAACACATGGAGATCTTTTTTCATGAGCTGTGGATAACTCAAGAGAAAAACAAAAAGCGAGCACAGAATCACCTAAACCCCACCCCCTGATCCCCCGAAGAAACTTTTACCTAAATTCAGAGAAAGATCTCAGAGGGGCTCTGCCCCCGGTCCCCTCAAGGGCACCTCCATCTTCCGCGCTTCGCTTCGCTCGCTTGTGCAGACGGAGCCTCCACCCTTGACCGGCCCTCCCCCGCCCTTCGGGATCAGAGGCAACCAAGGGGTTCAGATAAATCTGAATCCCCTGATTCCAAATCTTCAAGATTTCAGAAGTTTGACACCTGTCACTGTTCTTTCCGCTGCCTCTGAGTACTCTAGTTCTATGAATCAAAAAGATCGCACTCAACAACTCTGGCAGTATCGTCTCTCCGTAGCCCTAGACTCTCTCTACCCGTTGCAGATTCTCGATTTCGTCGAAACTACACAAAGCGATTCTGTCACTTGAAGCGATCTCTGGCCTGTATTCTCGGGCCCTTCTTTCAGAAGAGATAACCAAACAGAGAAAAAGGCAGTTCCAAGCCTCCAAAGAACTCTTACTATTGATTGGGGAATCGTGCTAGTTGAAGTCGCGCCGATAAAAGGGGAGGACCATCGGTCCGTCGTTGTGTCTATTCCGTCGACACCGGCGCCGTCGCGCACCAGATCGGCGGATATCTCCGTCCCGCGCAAGGAAGTCTGGATATTTTTCCGCCAGCTCTCACTCCTTCAGAAAACCGGAACCCCACTTCTCACTTCTTTTAAGTCTCTGAGTAAGCAAACAGAGAACCTCAGCTTCGCGATCGTTCTCACCTGCATCGCCAACTATCTCGAGCACGGAGATTCTCTTTCTCAGGCCATGGCTCGCTTTCCGCAAACCTTCCCAGCGCTCTATCGAACCCTGATCAGGGAGGGCGAAGAGTCCGGTACTCTCGCGGACTCTCTGGTCAGAGCCGCCGAACTCTTAGAGCGAGAGCACGCCCTCAGGTGTCGAGTTTTCTCAAGCCTTCTTTATCCAGCTTTGGTTCTCACACTAGGTTCGGCTTTCGGATTATGCGCTTTCCACGTCATGGTCCCGTTCCTCGTAGAACTCTTCTCCAGCCAGCAGGGATCGCTTCCAGTCTCGACTCGTTTTCTGATGGGTCTCTCCGCTATTTTAGGCAAGAAATCCACGATAGCGATCCTGGGCCTTTCCTTTCTCATCGTTGTCCGACTCATCTCGAAGAAACTTAAAACACCGAAATGGTCCCATCGCCGTGATCTCTTGCTGGTCAAAGCCCCGCTTCTCGGGCCTCTTATCCGCCTCGCCTGCGTCGTCAGAATTTTGCCGACTCTCTCAGCCACCGTCACATCAGGGTTACCGCTGACTCTCTGTCTTGAACTCTGTGCCGATGTCAGCGGAAACAGCGTCTTCAGAAAAGATCTGCTCCAAGCTAAGAAGAGCCTTATCCGTGGCATACCTCTGGAGCAGCATTTATCGAAACAGAAATGGCTCTACGGTCCGGCTTTTCTGGCCGTCTTCATCGCCGGTCTTGAGTCAGGCTCTCTGGACCAGGGGTCTGAGCGGCTCCTTCGCATCCTGAATATTGAACTCGATGTCAAGCTGGAGCAGCTCGTCTCGCTTCTCCAGCCCGCCGCGCTCGTGGTCACCGGCGGCATCGTCGGTTTTCTCTGCCTGGCCACTCTTCAACCTCTGGCGAACTTGATGCCGTGAAGACTCTTTCACGAAAAGACCAAGGGATCGCCCTGGTCACCGCTCTCACCATCGCGGCGGTCCTCTTCGTCTTGGCCTCGGCTTTTCTCATCCATCTGAGAGAGGACTACCACGCCCATCGTCAGCGACAATGGGGAGTTCAAGCAGAGTGGAACGCGCGTAGCGCTCTCGAGACTTACCGCCACACCCGGACACTGCCGGCCTACGACTACGACACCCGCCGGCGGATCTTTCAGTGTGGAGACTCGAAACAAGAGTTCTGCATTGTCACGGAAGAAAAGCAGGGCATAAAGTTCCAGGGAAGCTCGCACGGTGTCACTCGAAGTATTCTGCTGCTGAAAGACGGCTCGGGAAGAGTCCTGAGGGTCCACCCTTGAGAGATACTAAGGGCAAAAAGAACTATCGCTCGAAACGAACCTTTGATCTACTCCTCGGTTCTCTGCTCCTGATCCCGGCAGCGCCTCTCCTGGCCTTCTTCTGTCTCTACCTCGTCATCGCTCAGAAAAGAAGCCCCTTTCGCTGGCTCGACGCTTCCGGTCTGAACGGTGTCCCTTTCCGACGTCCTATTCTTCACTTCGAAAGTGACCAGGCATCCGGACTCCTGAAGAAACTCACTCGGTCAAACCGCACTGTCCAGTATCTGCTCACCAATCTCCCGTCCTTATTGCTTGTTCTTAAAGGCAAGATGAGCCTCATAGGGCCGTCGTCTCATCACTTCCGAAAGCATCTCTTTCTGTCCGAGAATATGGCCGATTACGCCGATCGTCTACAGCTCCGACCCGGCCTGATATCACCCTCGACCCTGGCGCCGAAGCCCTGCTCCGAAAAGCTCTCTATTCGCATCGAGATCCTGTACTGCGAGAAGGCCAGTCTCTCGTTTGATCTCTGGCTACTTGGTCGCTATCTCACCAAGGTGTGGCAAGGATGAGAAAACGATATCTCCAGGCCTTTACCATCGCGGAGCTGGTCGTCACCATGGCGTGCCTCTCTCTCTTTCTCGCCATCTCCGCCCAGGTCGTCACCAGATACTTTCACGCCTATCGACAGATGGACAGCTCTCTTCCCTCGCAGCGAAGCCTCTGTCACAACCTCGAATTTCTCATGCGCTACCTCTCCACAGCTCAGATAGTCCTGGAGCCCGATTCCAAGAAGCTGAAAGAGGGATTCTATCCGAACTGGAGCGATGACGAGAGTGACCTCTTTCGAGTCAAGCTACTTGAGGTCGACGGACAGGAGAAGTTTTCGTCGATCGGCTACTCCGCTAGTGACAAAGGGCTGCTCTTGCTCGAATATCCCGTCGTCGAGGATAAGCTAGGAGAGCCGCTGGAACAGTTCTTCCAAACTGGTCCGATGGAGGTCCAGACGGTCCAAACCGGGCGAAAGACACTCCTTCGCATCCGTCTTTATCCAGACGCCGAGAACAAGCTGCCCGTGCAATCCGTGATCTGCTTGAGCGGCCTGCTCTTCGAGCCCCTCGCTTCCGAGGAGCAGAAGAAATGAGTCAACGACGGCTGAGGGACGGGCTCACCCTGCTCGAGACCATCGTCAGTCTCTGGCTCCTCTTTATGGCCATCGTCTTTGCGACCGCCGTCCTCAACAAAATTCTCTACCAGAGCAAGATCCAGGAGCAACGGACTCGAGCGGCCTACCTCGCTCACGGAAAGATGGAAGAACTGATGCTTCTCCCGGCTTCCGAGTTGGGGTCCGCTCCCGCACCTTTCGAGGACCCTTTCTCCGGCTACGGCTGGAGTGTCAGCACGGAGCCCCTGGAAGAGTTTCACGGGAAAATGATAATCTTGAACCTCGTTGTCACAACGCCGTCAGGGGAAGAGTACACTCTCAGGGCTCATCGCAAGGGCCGCCCGGACCGAATCTGGTTCTGCTCTAACATCAATAGCTCTCGATATTCCCGGCTCTATGAAGTGTCCGAAGACGGGACCGAGTTACTCCCAGTCAAAACGGCGAGTAACGACTGCAACGACAACTACCCCACACTCAGCCCCGACGGCAGCATGGTTTGTTTCATCTCGGATCGCTCCAAAAAGAGGCAGCTCTATGTGATGCCGGCGGACGGATCGCAGCCGCCCAAGATGATAACGGACCACCCCATCGGAGTGCAGGAACCGGCATGGAGTCCAAATGGGAATACGATCGCCTACGTCGCCTATGACGCCGGCTTTTCTCAGATATACCTCTACCACTTGGATTCCAACGCCACGGAGGCCATCAGCAAGAAGAGGGTTCACGAGGGAGCCCCGGCCTGGTCGCCCAAGGGCGATGTACTCGCTTTCGTGACGACGAGTACCACAGCCCAAGGAACGCAGGTCGCCCTTATGAAGGCCGATGGTTCGCAACGACGGACTATCACCAAAGCCGAAGGCTGGAATACCGCTCCAAGCTTCTCTCCGGACGGCCAGATCATCGTTTTCATGTCCAGCCGAGACGGCAACTCCGAGATCTATTCCACAAATCTTAAGACCGGCCAACTGGAGCGCTTAACCGATTCTCCCGGTTACGATAACAACCCCAGGTTCTCGCCGGATGGCAAAACAATAGTCTTCTCTTCCGATCGCAGAGGCCCGAAAGAACTCTTCTTGATGTCAGCCGAAGGCGAAAGTCAGAGACCGATCATACGTCCCGAAGAACCGTTGGAGGAGAAAGAGCTTTTCGAGAAAGAGCCATGCTGGGTTCCTCCTCCCCGAAGAAAAAAGCATGACGGCTAGAAGGATCGGTCCCTTCTGAGAGAAAACAAATCAACGGGAAATTATACCTGGGGATAACCCGGGGGAGGGAAATTGAATCTTGTTGAAAGTCGCTTTTGCGAGGCTTTCTGAGTCTTTGCTGTGCAATTTGCACCGGGGGACGGCCATGTTCTTGCTGTTCTCCTTCGTTTTTCTAGCTGTTCCAATCGTTCCGGCCAGTGCCGCTATTCAGGAGGCTTCGCTTAGAAGGCAATCCGCTTCAAGCGATCCCGCGAACTGGCAAAGAGCCGAGCAGGCCCTGAAGTTGGCCGGTATCACCGACACGGAAGGCTATCATCTCGATAAGCTTTCTCAGTCCGGCGATGTGGTCTCGGATTCGTTGGGGGGCTCCGCACCTGAAGCGGTTCAGTCCATAGAGCCACGCGAAGCACGCTTTCAGAACAACCCCCAGGATGTTCCTGAAGAGCCTCAGGAAGAGACCAGTGAAGCGCCTGAGATTCAAAAGATAGAGCTACCTGAGTTCCCTCAACTTCCTGATGTGGCTCAAGAGCCTCCGCCACCCGAGGATCTCACTCCGGAAGAGCGTCGCAGCAGAAATCAGCTACCGCTTATCACCTTTCCTTCGGAGTGTCTCGATGTGGCCACCTCGAAATGGAATCGGGTTACTCATCACGGCGCTCAATATCGAGACGTCACCGACGACCCTTTCTGCTATGCCAACGACGATTCGATCGTCTACCTCGATGTCTACGACAACATCGCTAACCCGAGCGAGGAAACCATTGTCTGGGATTTCATCAGTCCCGTGGCTGAGCGAAATATGACGGCTCGCGGTTCAGCCGCCTCTGTTCAGTTTCATTATGTTTCCGAGGGAGAGCTCACCCTCGAGGCAGGCCCCGAATACAACTTGGAGGTCACCGTCTGGGACCGTCGGAGCCTTGAAGGCCAAGTCATCGGTTCCGCGGGAGAGTCCAGCTCTTTCCTTCGAGACGTTCTGGACTTGCAGGCTTCCGTCTCCGCCCGAGATCCCGGGGTCTGGACGGTCAAAAGAAGCCGTAACGGAGATCCGCTCCCCGACGAGAGCTTCGAAGTCAGGACTATTCCAAGCTTCCCTGTCGACTATGCTCCTTCCAACGTCGGAACGTTTGTTGACGAGAACTATCGAAATCCCGACGGCGATTATGTCGACAGTGACGAGTTCGTTGTGGTGAGCGAAGAGTATCAACTTCAGAACCTCCTTGTGGACCGAATTCCCGAGGGAACACCCGAGCCCATCGACCCCGAAGACGAATGGCCGCAGCAGGCGGAGATCTTCTGGCATTGGTACTCGCCCAACGCCGAGGACAACGTCACCAAGTACGATTCCTATCTCACTGTGCATCTGCTCTATCGTGAGAACAAAGCTGGCACTAAATACACCCTGGTGGAGAGAATCTCTGACTCGCGCTACAAGGGCAGCCGCATCAGAAAGTTCGTTCAACAAACCGACCAGCCGCTTCTCGACGATTACACTCTCACCTATGGGGCCGGTCTGCCCACTGAAGGGACTTGGAGTCTCAAGCGCGTCATCAACGGGACGGAAACAGATCTCACCAACCCTGCGGTAACGGCTTTCGGAAACCTTTCTCCGCAATGCGATGACTCTCCCAATCCTCCGGAGGTTGTCGAGATCATCCCCCCTTCAACCAACGTAGATCTGTCGGGCGACTATGCCTATGTCATCAACTATCCCGAAGCTGAGAATCTTACAAGTTCCTACACGCCGGAGGGTAGAACTATCTTCGCCGGTGTCTCGATACGTGACGCTAAGACAAACCAAGTGTATACCCAAGCCTCTACAACCATTCAACCGGGAAATCGTTTTCAGCGTGTCCGAGGCTTCGGTTCGAGCGACATCCCGTATGGCTCGGTCGTCTATGCCCAACCGTTTATCTTTGAGGATTTCCAGAACGCTAGCAAAGCGAATCCCGTTGACAAATCGGACTACAGAATAGCCGACGCCGGAATCCCAGTAGAGGGGACGTTTTCCGACGGCGATTCTTACATGACAGTAGCTCAAGTCGTGGGGATCGGAAATCCACCCGCTCCGAGACGAGTAGAAAACACGGGCCCCCTCTATGGTCAACAGGTCCTGCCCTCTTCTCAGAGTTCCCGACAGTGGACCCCCATTCCGGGCTCTATCGACAGAGAGGTTGATCAGATCAGTGGGCAAACACGTATCACCGCTCACGACCTCGTACTGAAAACGGTCGGACTTCCCATCGTCATCAGCAGGGCCTATAACCCTTCCAAAGCAGACCGTCTTCCTAGCAGGGGTTGGACCTACAGCTATGAGAGATATCTTTCCGTACCGTACAGTGATTCGAGTATCACTTATAACATGCCGGATGGAACGTCCGAACGTTTTGAGTGGACGGACGACGGAAAATGGGAGGCTTCTCTTAAGAGTTCCATGGCCGGAGCGGTCATCGAGGAACTCAATGCTACCGACTACCAGATTACCTATAAATCTAAGAATCGAGAGATCTTCTCACGTCCTCTGAACGGCTATCCTTACGAAGCTCTTCTCAAGCAAGAGATCGACAAAAACGGGAACGCGAACACCTATACTTGGAACGCTACCGGAACTCAGATAGTCAGCTTGACGGACCCGATTGGACGAGAGGTTACCTTCAATTGGATAGCCGACAGGCTACCGGGATCCATCACAGACTGGACCGGACGCTCCATTCAGTACACCTATCAAAACACGGCGTCCGGAGGACTTCTTCTGAGACGTGTTCTCAATGCCGACGGAGAGCCCGTTGTCTATCAGTACGCTCGAGATCTCAGAAGATCCCTTTCTAATCCGAACAGAGACCTCTATCAAATCGTGGCCACCAAGACTCCCGCCGGCTTTCAGGAGCGTGTCACCACGTCCAATGCCCGTGGGGCTCTCGGTGTTCTTGATAGAGCTGTTACTAGCCAGGGCACATATACCCGCCTGACCCAAACGGCCGGTGGGGCAAACCGACCTCTACAGACAGTTCGCCTTTCCATGACCGGGACCGGAGCCACTCAGAACTATACCACTCAACTGGATGAGTTCGTTCAACCGGTCAGCGTCACGAACCCCATCAATGGCGACTCCAGCTTCACCTGGACAGATAATTCCAGGCTTCAAGAGTTCGTCAACGCCAAGAACCAGTCATATCAATACACTTGGGATGATGCGGGCAATCCTCTCACCATGGAAGATCCCCGAGGTATCACCACCACCTTCACCTGGGATGAAGATAACAATCTGACGGAAATGGTGCGTCCCGGTAACGAACGCTATGTTCTCACCTATGACGCCAACTCCAATCTGAAAACGATCACCGACCCCGAGAACCAGGTCACCACACTCACCTACAACGGTCAGGGCAATATCACCGAGCGAAGAAATAACCTCGGCAAGACCTGGAACTACACCTACGACGGCAACGGCTATCTCGAAAGCGTCATTATGCCCAACGACGGAGGCGGCACGTCCGGCCGCCCCACCTGGACTTATGACAACGACGAGCTCGGCCGCCGGGTCTCGGTCACCGACCCCAACAACAACACTTGGAATTACACCTACGATGCCGAGGACCGGGTCGTTCGAATAGACTATCCGGACGCCACCAAGGCGGAGTTCCGTTTCAATAACGACGGTTTGATGATTTGGGCCAAGGACCAATCCAACGTCCGCACGGACTTCCGCTACAACAGCGCCCTCCAGCTCATCGAAACGGTGGACTCGGCCAATGTCGGAGCCACTCTTCGACGAACCCAATACCGATACGACAATTTCGGCAGGCTCTCCAGGCTCACCAACGCTCGCAGCCAGGACACGGTCTACACGTACGACAACCTCAACCGTACAACCAACGTTTCTTACCCGGGTAATCTCATCAGTGAGAGCTTCACCTACGATGCTATCGGAAACGTACTCACCCATCGAAAAGGTGACAACACAGTCATCACTTATGCTTATGACGACGACAACCGCCTGGAGAGAATAAGTCACCCCAGTCTCAGTCCGGCCATCACGTACAGTTACGACGACAACGACCGCCGCACGTCCATGACCGACGAGACCGGGACCACGAACTGGACCTATAACAAGAAAGGCCAGATTCTCACCGTAGCCACCCCTCTCACCGGCACTCTCGAATACGATTACGACGGTATTGGGCGACTGGAAACCATCACCGATCCCCAAGACATCGTCACCACGTACACTTATACCGACAGAAACTTGATGGCCTCCGTTAACCAGGATGGCCAAACCATCTCCTACACATACGACCAGAACGGCAACCTCAGCGGGAAGACACTTCCTAACGGTGTCAACTGCAATATGAACTACGACGAACTCAACCGCCTCACCAGGGTTGAGTATGCCCAGGGAATGAACGCTCCGTTCTTTTCCGAGGACTACACCATGGACAACGTCGGCAACCTCAAGAGAAACATCTCCCGGACCAACTCCGGAACCGAGGTGCTACGTTACACCTACGACAGACTTTACCGTGTAACGGAAGTCGAAAAGAAAGAGGGAAGCAGCTTCGTTCCTTCGGAGACCTTCGCTTACGATGCCCAGGACAACATCACGTCCTTCAACGGGCAGACTTTCAACCACAACAGCATCGACCAACTCACTTCGGCGCTATCTTCCACCATCAACTATGATGGAAATGGGAGCGCCGACCAGATACAGGGCTCCACCAACCGCACCATTACCACCAACTACGCAGATCTCCCCACGGAAATCGAAAATGGATCGACCCTCATCGGCTCCTACACCTACAACGGTGATCGGCAGCGTATCTCCCGAACCGTTCCCTTTCTTTCCACCCAGCGAACCTATCGCTATCTCTGGGCCGGGTCCGAGGTCTTCAAAGAGTACGAACAAAACGGAAACACAAGGGCAAGCTACATCCTTGGAGTGGGCCGCGAGGCCATCAAAAACGCTAACGACGGATGGCGCTTCTACATCACCGACCGCCTCGGCTCAACCAGATTCCTCACCGATGCCAGCGGCAACATCACCGAAGCCTACACCTACACCGCTTACGGTGAGACGACGACAGTCCAGACAACCCCACCTCCCGGTGGAGGTTTCGGCAACTTCTATTACAACCCGTTCCTCTTCACCGGCCAGCAATTCGACGCAAGTGAAGGCAACTACTACCTCCGCAACCGCTACTACACCCCCGCCTACGGCCGCTTCCTAGTCGCCGACCCCATTCGACTGCAGGGGGGCATGAATATGTATGCCTACTGTGCCGGGAATCCCATTAACTGTGTGGACCCGTTCGGCTTGGAAACAACTGAACAAAAGTACCACCGATTGTATAAAGACCACTTTTCATCGGGATTGACGGGGGCTGACCAATTTCTTTACACTTGGCGAGCAGTTGCAAATACAAGCGAGAGTCTCGGGGAATTTCTCACGCTTTCAGAGGCTTTATTTGTTCCAGGAGACGCTGTGCCTGAAAGATTAAAGCAGATCGGCATGTTCGGAATTGAGTACCAAAAGACTGATGCAAAAGGGAAAAGTGTCTTCGCACGCTCCACAACAACCGGGTGGAATAAGAAATACGTAGACTATCCAGAATATAAAACGACGGAGCAATCGCATCACCTCATGTTCTATCTGATCCTTGGTTTTCACGGTGCAAATACGAGCTACAATCGACGCGAATTGCGAGATGCCGAGAAACGGGTTACCTCACGAAACGGAAAAAATAGCACGTTAAGGATTTGCGCTTGCCAAGATCCTTCGCACCGAGGTCCTCGAGATATCCAGTTCCTTTGCGATCTTGCCCGGCTTTAGGCCCGCTTCGGAAAGACTCCAGACCTCAGCTTCCTTGTTCCTTGCCGTTGGCGGCCTACCATGAGGTCTCCCCTCAGCCCGGGCCTGCGCGATCCCAGCCTTAACCCGATCACTCAGGATTTCTCTTTCGAACTGGGCGAAGACCGCCAACATCCCCGCGAGCGCCCGTCCGCTCGGTGTTGTTAGGTCCAGCGCCTCTGTGAGTGAAACAAAACCGACGCCCAATTCGTGAAGCTCGTTCAGGCTCGTGACCAGGTCGGCTACCGAGCGTCCCCAGCGGTCTAGCCGCCATACTACAATCACATCGACCTCTCTCCGGCGAGCAGCCTTCATCAGCTCTTCTCGCTGTGGCCTCATCGTCGCCCCGGACGCGACGTCTGAAATGTCTATGGCGACCTTCCAGTTTCGCCGTGCTACATACTCCAACATGGCTTGATTCTGCATCGGTAAGGTCTGCTGATCATGGGTCGAAACCCGAGCATAAAGGCCGGCTCGCAAGGCGGATCTCCTAAGTGGCCAAAAACCCCCTTTGAAATCGGGATCAAAAAACGTTGATTTTATTAACTCGAGCGTCTAGGTTGGGGAGATGGCCAAAAACTAATGTTATTGGCCACAATCATAACCCAAGAACGGACTCCTGACCATGCCTCGTCGTGCCCTATTAAGTCAGCAAGAGCGCGATGCTCTTCTAGCCTTTCCCAAATCCGAAGAGGAATGGATTCGACACTACACTCTCACGGACGCTGACCGGGCCGTGATCGCGCAACACCGAGGCGGACACAACCGGCTGGGTTTCGCGGTCCAGTTGTGCCTCCTGAGATACCCGGGGTTTGTACTTCAGAGAGAACAAGCTCCTCCCAATCGATTGCTGCACTTTGTCTTTCTCCAAGGTCGACGAGGCCACGAGGCCTACCAAAACGGATCATCAAGGGACCAGATTCAGCTTGGGTTTCTTAGCATAAAGTCTCTGACTCCAGCTATTAAGAGCTTTACTTGACCTTGATCGTAACTAGCATAATTGCCGTGAGCCGCATCGTTGCGGATACCAAGCCACGCCGTAACGCTTTTCTGCTCCGACTTACCATAAGATTGTGCCTTTGCTAGTTCTTGGTTTAACCGAGAAGCGGCCTCAGGCTTCCCGTTCGGCTTCGTGACCGGAATAGAACGATTTGCGGAGAGAAAACGAAGATGCTGCTCGAGAACGCTTCCGGCTAAAACCGCTGCCGGATCTTTGTAAGAACTCTCCAGGAGGTAGTCGGCCATTTCTAAAAAATCCTCGAATGCGTCAGCTATAATAAGCTGTTCAAGCGTCTGAAGACGTCCATGAGCGTAGTCGGACCGCAGACTTCTGACAACACCCATTAGCTGATCTATATATTTGTAGTCAGGATGCTTCCCCGTGCAAATTTCTTCAGCAATGTCCCTATACTTGTCTCCGTCCCTGGTGAATCTCCAGATCGTTGTTCTGGCACGAGCGACTACTTCTAGAGCTGCATCTCCCGGTAAATCGGCATAACCGCGGAACGTTGACTCTTGGGAGAGTTCCGCCCATTGAAAAAGCAAGTCATCCAGTTGAGATAGAATTTCGGAATCAGGGGTCATAGCGCATCGTTGATGACGAAAGTAAACAAATCCTCCGCGTTGACTGCCAGAACGAGACGAACTTATAGGTCGTTGGTTTGGCTATGGTATCGAGTTTCTAGAGAACTCTGAAGTTCAACAGATAGCGACATCGAAATAGCATCAAAAAAGGCGTAAAGCTTCCCCATGATGAGACGGAAGTGCTCAATATTTATATGAAAGACGCCCGGTATAGAGGTTGTGCGCTGCCGGCTTTCGGGATAACGGTAGGCGAATGAGGCGTCTTTTTCTTGAAATTCGACCAGCAGAGACTCAACCGCGTCAAGCTCAACCTGTTCGACATCACAGCTCTCCAAAAACGGTCTTACTCTTGACCAGGAACCTCTGAGATCATGGCTCATCATGTATTCGCCGGTGCCTCCTTGAATTGTGGAGGCATATATTTGTAGTTTCTTGAGCTGGAGCTCAAGGTATTGACGATACAAAAAAACAACGGGGTATATCAAGAAATCTCGATCACCTCTGGAGTTGAGGGAATGTTCGACTAAAGCGTCCGCCCCTCTTTTGTACCCTTCCACATACCCTATCCAGGCGTCCGGGCTAAAATTTAGACAGGCTATGTTGGAAATATCACCTTGGTTTAGAAAGAGCATATCTCCGGGTTCTGGGAAAGACAATTTTCCTACATTATCATCGTCATGGCCTCGGCTCACTTCTCACCCCTAGTCGTATTCAATTATTTTAATCGTGTCGCTCAGACCAAGGCTGTCTAGAAGCATCTGAGGTAAGTGTAGTTCACCCACGTACTGCTCAGGAGACAGCGCTACAAAACCTTCTATTTGCTGACTCAAAATCTGTTTGTCTGCCGTTATAAGTGGCAGACATAAATCTATGGCACATGCTACATGGCACCGATCGGCCCCTTTGAGGTTGCAGGCGAGCAAACGTTCTGCTGTCCGCTCGTACAATCCAAAGTCGATAGCAATCGGGTTGAAGATTTGGTAATTGTCCTCGTCATCACTACCGCCATCCTGTTCAGACACTTTGTCTTCATTCTGGTGCTCCAGCTTTTTAACGGCCCAACTTTGGACCTCGAACAAAGATATCGCTGGTACAGCAAATCTTTTTCTGTACTTGACCACAAGAGAAAAGAGGTGTCGAATGATAGGGGTTCGGCAGGAGCTGGGATCTAGAAGATCCACAGTAATACAAGAGTCAAGCACGGCGTGCAGGCGAGATGATTCTATCAGTTGTGAATCTTTCGTGTTCATGAAAGTAGTTTTGCCACTTCTCGTGTAAGAAATCCTACATGGCTGAAGCATACCATTTTCCACCAGAGTTGATGACCTTGCTCGTGGACTGCATTCCGCGGCTTTCTAAGTCGAAGCAAGGCGTCATCGATTTCTTTAAGAACGCCGGGACTCCCCGGATTCTGCTCAATGGCGTGCAGGCCCAATTAAAGCGCGAGCCAAAATCTCTCAACAAATTTGAGATTACCCGTCGCATACTTGGACCCCTGAATGAAACGGAAACGGATCTAGCTTTAAAAGCTCGGCGCACGCTTCTGCATAGAATTACTACATACGACGATTTTTCATCTTGCTGGGAGAACGATAGAATGGAAGCTCGTGGACTGGTTGCCACCATACGCGAGCTTGTAGACGTCAAAGACACGTTCTCGAGAGTCAAGCAGATACAGCGACAGGAGCGAATTCATCGAAACGAATCTCTAATCGAAAAGAAGAGGAACTCAGAAGCCGTCCTGCAGCTTCTCGTTGAAGACCTCAAACCTCTATACAAAGCAACCGATCCCATAAAGCGGGGAAAAGATTTTGAAGGCTGGCTTAACCGGATGTTCAAGGCATATGAAATCGATGTCCGAGAGCCATTCGAACGGCGGAGTTCCGACACCGGAGCTATCCTAGAGCAGATCGATGGAGTGATTGCTATTGATGGCGGCCTTATTCTGGTAGAAGCCAAGTGGACACAGGATAAAATCGGCAAGACAGACGTCAGCAATCATTTCGGCCGAGTGTTTTCAAGGTCTGGTGTCAACGGTCTCATGGTTTCCACTTCAGGTTTTACCGAGGCTGCAGCGGAACTGTGCCGAGACTTTATCAATCAAAAAATCATGGTTCTTGTCGATTTTTTTGACATTGTTAGGATATTGGACTTGCGAGGTGATCTGTCGGAATTTCTACGTGAGCGTATCCACACTGCGTCTCTAGACAAGAGACCTTATGTAAAGTCTGTTTGCAGCTAAACAGTTCTCCAAAAAAGTGGCCTTTGGCGAACCCGCTAGATTCGTTCTGATTTTCCAAGCATTACTTTCAGGGCTCGCTGAAGAAATTCAGGCACCTCCTCACCCGGCTCGCAAACGCGAATCAATTCCGCTCCCCATTTAGTTAGCATCACGGACCCAATTCTTACCATTTTTTGGTGAGTGTTGTCCTTGAATGTAATCGTTTCAGAGTCGGAGAAGTATTCGACAGTAATCGCGAAGTTCTTTAACTCCTTATCGTTTGTCCCAAACAGGTGAGAATAATCGGCTATGGAAATCAAGCCAATGCTTTCAAGGTCTCTAATCTTTTCGTATTTTAGGCCGTATTCTTGATAGAGTGGGCTTGCGGCCATGTTCCAAATAATTGGACATCTAGCAGTAGTGTTGTCTGAGGTTGTCAAGATACAAGTAAATCTGGAGAGAGCTTGCAACGCTTTGGCGTCGCTGCTTTCCATGTCTTGAAGTATGGACAGTGTTCGCTTGGAATAAGTTCCGGGCTCATTTGCCTCATCGGCGAGCAACTTGGCCCAGATTTCCTGGAAATGCTCATCGTGAACACGTTTACCCTTATCGATATAAAGCTCAAGCCAGTCTGGACTTATTTTTTCGGGTTGTGCATCTGCCTTCAAATAGTAAGAGGCTTTAAGCGCCAGTGTGTTCAGGGATTGTTGGTGACGCAGCCTTTCGGCTTCAATCCTGAAGTCGGCTTGTAGGCGCAGTCTTTCCTGCTCAGCCTCAGCCTGAATAAGTTTATTTTCTCGCTGGAGCTGACCCTCAAGCTCAATCCCCTTGGACCAATTTTCCATTCTAGCCTTGTAGACAGCGCGAATGGGTTCAACCAGGGCCCAAGCTCCATTACAGACTCGTTCGATGAGAACAGAAGCAGGCTTGCCCAAATCACCGGTAAGATTAAATTCTGCTTTCACAAGGCTTTCGTTCTCTTTAGCCATGTAGTTGTATTTTACAAAATCCGGTTGTCTCCCACCGATTTACGGAAGCTACCTCCAAAGAACCGAAATCTAGACTATAGGCTAGTTGGACACTCCGATCGCCAGCGTTTTTCGTCAAGATAGGGTTCTCCTGATACTTTGGACGCCTGACTCGAGCAAGCCTAGAGCCTATCCATTCAAAAATTGGCTGAAGAAAATTTGGCGAAGGTCTTTCTGTTTCGTTTTTTTCGAATTATAATAAAAATATGAATGTAACGCTTCCGAACAAAAGAGAGAGTCAACTGGCGAAATCCGCACTTTTGGCTTTTCGCGGTGAGTTAGAAGCTGCGGAAAAAACTACTCAGTTAAGAGTTGGCTCCAAGACCATCGAAATTCCTCGGCAAGCGATCGAGATGTTCAGTGAAATCCTCAACAAAATGGCGAACGGTGAAGCCGTGATGCTGATACCGCTCCACAAGGAGCTTACCACTCAAGAGGCGGCCGACATTTTGGGAGTATCCCGGCCCTATGTCGTCAAACTCCTGGAAGACGGGGAGATCCCACACCGGAAGCTCCGGCGTCACAGAAGGATCTTGTTTGAAGACCTGATGGAGTACAAAGAGCGATCGGACCGCGAAGTCGAGTCTGCGCTCGACGCGCTTACCGCTGAAGCGCAAGAGCTTGGAATGGGTTACGACTGAAGCCGCTTGGTTCTTCCCTCACGATTTACGGTGGTCTATGACGCCTGCGTTCTCTATCCCGCATCGATTCGGGATCTGCTGTTGCAATTGGCCACGACGGAGCTTGTCCGGGCGAAATGGACTGAGCAAATTCACAAAGAGTGGATAGAGAATCTCCTTGAAAATCGACCAGAACTTACTCGGGAACGCTTGGAGAAGACTCGAGACAGAATGAACACGCTTCCGGACTGTTTGATATCGGGGTATGAGCAGCTGGAAACTGGGCTAGAACTTCCGGATGTCAATGACCGGCACGTCTTGGCCGCTGCCATTCACGGAGGTGCCCAGGCCATCGTCACCTACAACCTGGCCGATTTCCCGGAGTCTGAACTCAACAAGCACAATGTCGCGGCTATACACCCGGATGAGTTTGTTCTGGATCTGGTCGACTTGGATTCCAAAGTGGTCCTCGCCTCTGTTCAGAGGATTATTCAGCGACTAAAGAACCCGCCCCTATCAATGGCCCAGTACATCGAGATTCTTCGAAAGAATAGGCTGTCTCAATTTGCAACCTATCTGGCAAATCTAGACCGCCCAACGTCATAGGTGAGGATTCTGGAAGTTAGAGAGCCGACTTCTGCGCTCATCTATCACTGCGCCGATCGCGACGGCCAAACAAAGGAACGCCTCCTTCCTTGCCATGAGGTGATTGTCGACAGTCTCCCGGACGTGGTGGATACCCTAATCGCAACCGCAGATCTTCAAGGGAGGGAGAAGCAGTTGCCTCATAGATTATTAGGAGAGGTCGTTTCGGAAGAGCTTCGCGGAAAGCTCGAACCCTCCCGATCTGGCGTGTTACTGGCTGGAGACTTCTACGCAAACGAGGCGGCCGACAAGCGGGGTGCCAGTGGAGAAGTGGATAGCGTCTGGCATTCCTTCTTCAAGCACTACAGGTGGACCGTCGGAGTTCTTGGCAACCACGATCGTCTCAAAGACTCGATTGAGGCAACCGCGCTCCTGGACGGACAGGTTCTTGAGAAAGACGGTCTGCGCATTGGCGGTATCAGCGGCATCATTGGGAAGGCTGGTCGACTCCTTCGTCGTGAGCTCAAGTCGTATCTAGAAATCCTCGAGGCAATTCTCTCCAGTAGTCCCGACATCGTGGTCTTGCACGAGAGCCCTGCCCATGACCGACCAGAGCGGCGGGGCAATCCTCACATAGCCGCTTTGCTTGCCCGCTCGAATCCTGTTCTAGTCGTATGTGGACACTGCTACTGGCCCTCTCCTTTGATCGAGCTGGAGAACGGCACCCAAATTCTGAACGTCGATTCACGGCTTTGTCTTCTAAGAGCGGCTTCCGAGTAGATTTAGCTTGAGGGCTTCAGCTTGCCTGAAGTCCACCGAGGGTTCGGGGGACGTATCCCCCGTGATCGGCCTACCACAAACATAGCTGCGGAATCGTGCCACAGCTTCCGTTCTCCCAATTAACCGAGTATCGAGGCAAGGGCCCCAGCTCACCCAAGTCCTCAAGATCCTGGCTTAACGCTTCAAGAACGGCCAGCCATCCCTGAAGTGCGCAATCAAACTCTTGAGCCTCTTGCCACAGCAGGTTGTCGCCCGGGAAGACGGGCGTACCCTCTTCGAGAACCTGCTTCGTCCATTTTTGGATTTTCTTCAGCTCCCGTTTGCGTGAGGACATCTCGCCAATGACCTCAATGGCTCTTTCGATCAGATGAATATCAACGGACTGCGAGACTCTTTCCCAGGTCTCTCGGTCCACTTCGTATGAGTCATCCATGTTCGCACTCTCCTTTTACAAGTCTGGGAAGTCTTTCATTGCGTCCTCGTATTCGTCAGCGACATCGGCCAGGCTCAAATCCTGATAGACGGCTAGGCTATCTCTGTCGGAGTGGCCGCTGAGCAATTGCATTTTGGAATCGACGATTCCGTTACGCGCCAAATGGGTCAGAAGATGATGACGAAACAGGTGAGGATAGACCCGTTTCTCGATTTTGGCCTTCTTGCCGTATCGCCCGACGATCTCTCGGATCCAACGAGTGGTGAATTTGTCTCTCCGGTGAGTCTCGAAGAGATAGCGGGCCCGACGAGCTCTCTGGCCCATGATGTACTGAGCCAGTTCTCCCTTGAAGCTAGAGGGGAAGGGGACGTAGCGGTCTTTCTTGCCCTTCCCCTGATCGATCCGGATCCGCTCCCCTTTGACATCGACATCATCGATGAGGATACTCGCGAGCTCGGAATTCCTGACTCCTGTATAGATCAGCAGCTTGATCATCACGGTATGAACTCGATGGTTCGCCTCACGAACGGCCGCGCAAAAACGCTTCATCTCCTCATCAGTCAAAAGCTCAGGGAGCTTCTTCTCTCTGGAGATCTTGCCCTTAAGGCCAAGCGATTCACGGACATGGCCAAACACTTTCTGGAGGTAACCGTAGTCCGGGTCTTGCTTTTTAAGAAGGCGAGTAAGCTTCTTGGCCATTTCCTTAGGGGGGAGGCGCTCGGCCATTACACAACCTCCAGAAATGATGGCTTCTCCAGGTCGAGTTCGAACTCTCCGTAGGGATTTATGCTGGAGGTGAAGAGAGGGGTAAGTGCCCGAAGATCGTCAGGCTCCATTTGTTCGAAGAGAGAAGGGTCGAGAACTTTCTCCACCATCAAAGTATTGGCCAGTACCATGGCGTTTTGAAGAAGATGAAGAGCACCCACGATCAGCTCCTGGGTCATCGGATCATTGGTTCTCAACTCGGACCGGCGAGCGAAACAGATGAACTGGTTACAAGAGTTCCAACTTTCAATCCCGTTTAACTGTCCGTGAACCCAGATGTGAAGCTCGGGATCCGACAAGAGACGGCAAAGGTAGATGGTCCGCTCTACCCGCCCAATTTCGAGCAAGGCTCGATAGGTCGGATGGGGACGATTGTAGCGCGTGAAACGTCGAAGGATCGATTCAATCGGACCTGTTCTCTCTAGGATCGCCGCTGCGTGTCGAGCATAATCGTCATAACACTCTTCAATAAGATCCCAACGTATCGTTCTTGTAGTGACCCCGGAGAGGGATGGGAGTTCCGAGGCCAGGGCTGAAAACGGTAAGTTGAGCTGAAATCTCTTGACCTGTCGAAAGCGCGGTAGCAACTCAAACTGAAGTGCTCGACAGAGACCAAAAGCCGGAAGGCTTTGTCCTCCGGAGTCGGTGCAGTTTGTCTCAATAGCTGCGAGGGTACCGTGATGAACGACGCCTTCCACCATCGGGGCAACCTCGGTGCACGAGGGGCTCTTGACCTGGGAATGAATGGCAACCGAGCCTTGTTCTACGTGCCAATAGACCTTGACGCCTCGACCTTTGTAGTGTGGATTCCATTCCGTTGTGGGATTACGATCCCAGGCGGCCAAGAACTTTCCGTCGGAAGCGCAAGCTGTGCCTTCTCCCCATAGTCTGGGGTCTCTTAACTCCAGGATGTGATTAACCAGTGCCACATTGGCATCCCGGAGCGCTTCGGGTGTAATGAATCTCCGCATAAAGTAGCGGAGATCGTCATAAGAACAGTCTGGTTTCGCTGCCGAGTGAAGCCGTTGGAGGCCGAGGTTTGTGCCCAATGGCCAAGGCACCGGAGCTCCGGGTTATGCC
>JYMV01004704.1_pt1 | contig 20142 bp, 20 predicted proteins | sample 338911 | NCBI WGS metagenome assembly JYMV01 (sample SAMN03354496, study PRJNA234377) | hydrothermal vent metagenome | biome: Deep sea; feature: Hydrothermal plumes at the Eastern Lau Spreading Center, Western Pacific Ocean; material: Seawater | place: Tonga | collected 2009 | depth 2000 m m
AATCTCCTCTTTTTCCAATTTTTCTCCATTCACTTAGTATTTCTTTTGGAATTTCAAAAGGTTTATATTTCCATTTTAATTTTTTTCTAACTAACGCAACCTCTTTATCACCAAGCGCAGCTCCATGAGAAGATGCTTTGCCAGATTTATTCGGAGAACCATATCCAATGATGGTTTTACAAGAAATTAAACTTGGTTTTTTTGATTTTAAGGTTTTTTTAATAGCTTTTGATATTTGTTTTTCGTTGTGACCATTAACTTCTTGGAAATTCCAGCCATAGCTTTCAAATCTTTTTTTGTAATTATCAGATACTGCCAATGCCGTTGAACCATCAATAGATATTTTGTTATTATCAAAAAAAACAACAAGGTTTTTTAGTTTTAAATGTCCAGCTAGACTCATAGCTTCGTGGCTGACGCCTTCCATGAAGTCGCCATCACTGGCAATAACGTATGTTCTGTGATTAATTAAATTAGAACCAAATCGTTTTTTCATTACTTCTTCTGCAATCGTCATACCAATAGCATTTGACAAACCTTGACCTAGAGGTCCTGTGGTAGTTTCTATTCCAGATTTTTTTTTATATTCTGGGTGACCTGCGCAAATAGATTTTAATTGTCTAAAATTTTGAATTTCTTTTATGGAAACGCTTTTGTATCCCGTCAAATAAAGCAAGGAATATAAAAGCATTGAACCGTGACCCGCCGAGAGCACAAACCGATCTCTATTTATCCAATCGGGATTTTTTGGATTAAACCTTAGGTAGTATTTAAATAAAACTGTAGCTACATCCGCCATACCCATTGGCAAACCAGGATGACCAGAGTTAGCTTTCTGAACAGCATCGACTGATAGAAATCTTATTGCATTTGCTAAATCTTTGAAGATTAGACTCACTACAAAACCTATATAGACTTGAACGTACCAAATCAATAATATGATTTTTGGGTAAATCAAATGAAAAATTACGAAGAAAAAGAAAAAAAATTAGATAATATTCTTAAAAAATTAAATTCAATGACGAACAAAGTTATAATGATGAATAATGACATAAATTCACTTAACTTAGATAAAAATCAATTATTAGGGGAAAAAGAAGAATCAGATAGAAATTTTCAGCTACTTTCAAAACAGCATCAAGAATTAAAATCAGAGCTAGAAAAAATTAATAAGGACGTCAGACGTAAATTTGGTAATCAAAATAATTTTAACCAAAAAATTGATGAACTTAACCAAGAGACAGAAACTCTTATAGAAGAGATTGAAAAATGGCAAACGTAAACATAAAATTTAATAATAAAGATTATTTGTTATCCTGTGATGAAGGTCAGGAAGAAAACCTTGTAGAATTAGCAAATCACCTAGACTCAAAATATACCGAACTTAAAAAAAGTCTTGGGAATATAGGAGAAAATAAACTTCTTCTAATAACAGCGATCAAGATGGTTGATGATTATTTTGATTTGTTTAAAAAGGTAAAAAGTACCAAAAATGATTTTCAAGAATTATCTAACAAATTTAAAGAACTAAAAACTTTGGCAATAAATTATAAAGATGAGAAAGAATTAGAGATTGAAAAATTAAAGGATGAACTAAATGAATTCAAGGCAAAGGTCGAACAGAGCAGGAATTCATATGAAGAAATTTTGGACAAAACAACGAAATCAATAGAAAAATTTATTAAGAATACTGAAGCTGAGTTAGAAAAAAATATACAATAAATGAAATATGATAAGTCTTTCTTAAGAAATAAGTCTCTCTTACTAAGAAAAAAAAAATATTTAACAGTTAAAAAGTTTAATTATAATTTAATATTTAGGTTAATAAGAAAACATTTTTATAATAAAAAAATTACTATTGGGGGCTACTATCCATCAAATTATGAAGTAAATATTCTAAAATTTATCGAAGAAGCTTCAAAAAAAAAATTTAAAATTACATTACCAGTTATTAAATCTTCAAATAAAATGTCTTATAAATCATGGGTTTTCAAAGAACCGCTCTATGTAAATCAATTTGGTATACTAGAACCTAAAAATTCAATAAAAGAAATCATTCCAGATTTAATTATGGTTCCTCTTGTAGCTTTTGACAATCGTTTAAACCGTATTGGTTATGGCAAAGGATATTATGATAGAAATTTAAGAAAAATTAGCAAAATAAAAAAAAATGCAATTTCTTTAGGAATAGCTTATTCATTTCAAAAGTGCAAAAAAATACCCATCAATAGTCATGACTTTAAATTAGATTATATTTTTACAGAAAAAGGAATTATAAACTCAAACTAATCGACTATGAACATTTTAATACTTGGCGATATTGTGGGACCCTCAGGAAGAGAAGCTTTAATTAAAAAACTGCCTAACTTAATTAAAAAAAAAAAATTAGATTTTGTCATTGTCAATGGCGAGAATGCTGCAGATCCTGGAGTTGGAATAACTAAAAAAAATACTGAAGAATTTTTTGAGGCTGGAACTGATGTAATTACAACTGGCAATCATGTTTGGGATCAAAAAGAAACAATGGAATTTATTACTTCAGAAAAAAGATTATTAAGACCTGAAAATTTAATTAAAGGATCTCCAGGTGTAGGGTTTGGTATTTTTAATTCAAAAAATAATAAAAAAGTTGCAGTAATAAATTTAATGGGAAATATTTTCATGAAGAATTGCGAAGATGTTTTTGAAGCAGCAAAAAAATTTATTCAAATGGTAAAATTAAAAAGAGATGCAGACTTTATAATTGTTGATTTACACGGTGAAATTACTAGCGAAAAAATGGCTATGGGATATTTTTTTGACGGGAAAGTAACAATATTTGTTGGAACCCATACTCATGTTCCAACTTCAGATCATAGAATACTAGAAAAAGGAACTGCATATCAAACTGATATAGGGATGTGTGGAGATTATAATTCCGTTATCGGAATGAACAGAGATAATTCCTTAAAAAAATTTTTTAAAGATCCTTCAGCAAGGAAACATTATCCTGCACTCGGCGAAGCAACTATTTCAGGTTTATTGGTAAAGGCTGATGACGAAACGGGTTTAGCTAAAAAAGTTGAACCTATTATTGTTGGTGGTGCTTTAGAAAGTAGAATATAATTTATGGCAGGTCACTCACATTGGGCAGGTATTAAGCATAGAAAAGGAAGAATAGATAAGCAACGTTCGAAAATTTTTTCTAAATTTTCAAAAGAAATTACTGTGGCAGCCAAATTAGGTTCAAAAAATCCTGATACAAATCCAAGATTAAGGTCAGCAATACAAGCTGCTAGAACAGTAAATATGCCTAAAGACAATATTGAAAGAGCAATAAGTAAATCAGAGGTAAATAAAAATTTAAATTATAACAGTCTTGTATACGAAGGTTTTGGACCTGAGAAAATAGCAATTATGATCGAAGCTTTAACCGATAATAAAAATAGGACAGCCTCAAACATCAGAACAATATTTCAAAAATTTGGAGGAAACTTAGGAGAGTCTGGTGTGGCATCACATCAATTTAAACAGGTTGGAGTTATTAGAATTGATAAAAAAAAAATTTCAGATAATGATATTTTAGAATTAGCAATCAATGGAGGAGCTGAAGATTGCTCATCGAATGTCCTACATCATGAAGTGATTACTGCAAAAGATAATTTTTATAAAGTTAAACTTGAAATAGAGAAAAAAATTGAAGAGTTCATTTCAACAGGTATTGAATGGCTGCCTATAAATAAAATTTCATTAAATAAAGAAAAAACTAAGTCTGTAATAAATTTTTTGGAGACATTGGAAGATGATGATGACGTTCAGCATGTATATGCCAATTTAGAAATTGATAGAAATTTTGCAGAGAAAATTTCAACATGATAATTTTTGGAGTAGATCCTGGAGTGAGTGGCGCCATTAGTGTTTTAGAAAATAAAAAAGTTATTGAAGTTTTTGACATGCCTACCATGATTGATGGGAAAAAAAATAAAAAGCAAGTAAATGGCTCCCAAGTAACTAATATTATTAAAGAAAGATTAAATAATGATAAGGAAATTATTGTTGTTGTTGAACATGTTAATGCAATGCCGGGACAGGGTGTGACCAGTATGTTTAATTTTGGCCAGTCTTTTGGTGTAATCAAGGGCATCTGTTCAGCTTTAAGTTTGCCAATATATTTTGTTAGACCGACTAAATGGAAAAAACATTTTAATTTGATTAAAACTAATAAAGACGCAAGCAGAACAAAAGTAATTGAAGTTTACCCCGAAATATCAAGTAAACTTTCCAGGAAAAAAGACTCAAATAAAGCTGATGCAATTTTAATTGCTAGATATTTCAACGATACACAACTTTAATCCCCATAAAAATCTAGTTTTAATGCCAAATTCATGACACATTTAGATGCACATTAGCTTTAATGGAACAAGAAGTAGCTACACAGGTTGTGGGATTAGGAGGATCTACTGATTTTTCTATAATTCAACTTTTTTTAAGAGCAGATTTTGTAGTGAAAAGCGTCATCATTATTTTAATTGCTGCATCAATTTATTCCTGGGCTTTAATTTTTGAAAAACAAAGGCTTTTTAAAAAAATAGAAAAAAGTACTAACAATTTTGAGGAAAAATTTTGGAAATCTAAATCAGCAGAAAATTTTTATAACAATCTTTCTAACACAAACAAAGATCCGTTAACGAATATATTTCAATCAGCAATGGTTGAATTGATAAAAACAAAATCTAAATCATCTTCAGTTCAAACCGCTCGAGTCAGTAGAGTGCTTGAAATTTCAGTGGACAAGGAAATCAATTTGATTGAGAAACATTTTACTTTTTTAGCCACGGTAGGTTCAACAGCTCCTTTTATTGGTTTATTTGGAACAGTTTGGGGAATAATGAATTCATTTCAGTCAATTGCTATTTCAAGAAATACCAGTCTAGCGATAGTAGCTCCTGGAATAGCCGAAGCACTTTTTGCAACGGCGTTGGGGTTGCTTGCGGCCGTACCTGCCGTAGTTGCTTATAATAAGTTTACGAGTGATTCCAGAAAATACAGCGGACGTATAGAAAATTTTTCTAAAAGATTTATATCAATTATTTAAATTAACATTATGAGCTTTCAATTAAATCGTTCATCCAAAGAACCAATGAGCGAAATTAATGTGACACCTTTTGTTGACGTGATGTTAGTTTTACTTATAATTTTTATGGTTACAGCTCCTCTACTGACAGTAGGTGTGCAAGTGGATTTGCCTGAAACAGCAGCTGACACCTTGCCTGATGAGCAAGAACCTTTGACACTATCAATTAATTCCAAAGGTGAGGTTTTTATACAAGAGCATCAAGTTGTATTCGATAAATTGATTCCAAAGATTTTAGCTATTTCAAATAATAGAACTGACACAAGAATATATGTCAGGGGAGACAAAACAATCAATTACGGAAGGGTACTGGAAGTTATGGGTATGTTGTCTGGGGCTGGTTTTTCAAAGGTTGCACTAATATCTGAGCCATATCAAAATTGATATGACTAGAAGTATATTTTTGTCTTTAGTCTTTCATACAGCTATGATTGTTTTAACGGCTTTAAGTTTGCCCTTGATGATGAAAACGCCAATTGATTTGCCTCCAATCATATCTGTTGAATTGATTGAAATTTCTGACATAACCAACATTCCTTTTGCACCCAAAGCCAGGGAAACCCTAGAAAAGATTAAAAAAGAAGAAGAAAGAGTAGTTTCGGAACAGGCTCCTCCAGCTAAAATAAAAAAAGAAAAACCCGACAGAATTCCTTTACCAGAAGATTTGAATAAAGAAAAAAAAAAGTTAGTTAAAAAAAAACAAAATCCTGAGGAAATTAAAAAACAAATTAGACAGGTATCGGAATTCGAAAAAAAAGAACTTTTTGATCCCAACCAAATAGCAGCTCTTATTGACAAATCTAAAAAAGAGTCAGCTGACACTTTAAAGAAAAATCAAAAACTTACACAAAGCAATGTTAAGACTTCATTTGTATCCGGACTAACTCTAAGTGAAGAGGACGCTTTAAAAGCTCAAATTTTTGGGTGCTGGAGCTTACCTTTGGGCCTGCCTTATCAAGAAAATTTGCTAGTTAGGATTAAATTAAGATTGCAACCGGATGGTACCATTTTAAAGTCAGAAATATTAGATCATGCTCGCATGAATAAACCTGGTCAAGGATTTTACAGAGTATTAGCCGAAAGTGCTCTTAGAGCTGTTAGAATTTGTCAACCTTTAAGAGTTCCGCCAGCTGGCTATGATAGATGGAAAGATTTACAATTAAATTTTAATGCTAACGAAATGCTGAAAGGATGATGTGAAAAAATTACTTTTATTTATTTTTTATTTTTTTCTTTTTGCTAATCCTACCAGTGCATTTATTGAAGTTGATATAACAAGAGGAAATCTTGACCCTTTGCCGATAGCTATTTCACCCTTTTATGTTGAACCAGGTTCAAAAGACATACAACAGGATGGTAAGATTATCCAAAATATTGGAGAGGAAATTTCAAAAATAATTGAGGTAAATTTTAAAAGATCGGGCTTGTTTAATCCTTTAAAAAAAGATGCTTTTGTTCAAAATCCAGACATAGCTCATGCTAAACCTAGATTTGAAGATTGGAAATTAATAAAAGCCCAAGCTCTTGTAACTGGGAAAGTAACGGTTTCAGAAGATAAGATAAGAACTGAATTTAGACTATGGGATGTTGTAGCTGCAAAAGAAATGATTGCTTTGGCTTTTAGTACTACACCAAATAATTGGAGAAGAGTAGCGCATATAATTTCAGATAAAGTTTATCAAAGATTGACAGGAGAAGAAGGTTATTTTGATACACGTATTATTTATGTTTCTGAAACTGGTGAAAAAACTCAAAGATTCAAAAAGCTTGCAATTATGGATCAAGATGGCGCGAATGTAAAATATTTAACTTTGGGAAACGAACTAGTATTGACACCAAGATTTAGTCCAAAAAATCAGTTAGTGACTTATTTATCTTATTTTAGAAATTTACCTAGAGTGTATTTGCTTGATATTGAAACCGGAGTTCAAGAAGTTGTTGGAGATTTTGCCGGAATGACTTTTGCTCCAAGATTTTCTCCAGATGGAAAAAAAATTATAATGAGTTTTGCGCAAGACGGAAACTCGGATATTTACACAATGAATTTAACTACAAGGGCAGTTGAAAGAATTACCGAGCATTCCGCTATTGATACATCACCTTCATATTCACCCGATGGAAAATATATTTGCTTTAATTCTGACAGAAGCGGTTTACAACAAATTTATGTGATGAGAAGCGATGGTTCAAATATGAAAAGAATAACTTTTGGAAAAGGTTTATACGGAACTCCTGTCTGGTCACCAAGGGGTGACCTGATTGCATTTACAAAAGTTTACAATAATAGATTTTATATTGGTGTAATGAGACCTGACGGAAGTGGAGAGAGGTTATTAACTGAAAATTTTTACCAAGAAGCACCTTCATGGTCACCTAATGGGAGAGTATTAATTTTTTACAGAGAAACCAAATCAGATTCACAAGGCAAAGGTTTTTCCGCAAAACTTTGGTCGATTGATTTAACAGGCTATAATGAGAGAATGATAGAGACTGAAACGGATGGGTCCGACCCTTCCTGGTCTTCTTTGTTGTCAAAGTAGGCCATTTTTATGGAAATTTGACTTGCAACTTGAAAGTTATTTTGAAATATTGTATTGAGATTGGTAACGAAATTTGAATAGATTAGAAATTAATAGGGAGATCACAATATGAGATACGCAGTAAATTTAAGAAATTTTTTATTAGTTGTTTTTGCGGGTCTACTACTGACAGCTTGCGCGACACAAAAAAAAGTTGCAAAAGAAAGCGCGAGTGGCTTAATACAGTCAGATATTTACACAGGAAAAGATACTGTGGAATTTTTAGCAACTGGAGTTCAAGATAGAGTTTTCTTTGCAACAAACAAATCAATATTGACTACAGCATCAAGAGACACTTTGCGTAAGCAAGCGGCTTGGATGAGAAAAAATAAAGATATTACAGTAACTGTTGAAGGACATGCAGACGAAAGAGGAACAAGAGAATATAACTTGGCTCTCGGTGACAGAAGAGCAAATGCAGTCAAGGATTACTTACTGACGTATGGTATTTCTGGAGGCAGGTTATCGGTTATAAGCTACGGAAAAGAAAGACCAGTTAATTCTGGTAGTTCGCCGTTAGCTTGGTCTCAGAATAGAAGATCTGTAACAGTTAAATAAAGCTAATTAATTAAAAAATATAATTTTAAAAAAGACCCTCATATGTAATTTTGAGGGTCTTTTTTTTGCCTTATTTTTCTTTAAATATCAAATAAGACTATGAATAGATTTTTAATTTATTTAACTAGAGTATCATTAATTTTTACACTTATTATTTTTGCTTCATATAGAGTCCATGCACAAGATACAGAATTAATTTTGCAAGAATTACAAATTTTACAAAAAGATATCAAAACATTAGAAAAAGCAGTTTATAGTCAACCTGGCACAGGTATGAGCAGCAGTGGTAAAACATCAAATAGCAACGATGATGTTTTAACACAACACTTGCTTAAATTATCTGATCTTGAAGAACAATTTAAAATTTTGACAAATAATTTTGAAGAAGTTAGTTTTAAATTAGATAAATTATCTAGCAGAATTACAAAAGTTCAAGCAGATAACCAGTTGCGTTTTCAAGAATTAGAACGATCTGGATTAGACCAAGGAACAAGTACTGTTTCTAGTGGAATAATAAAATTACCTGGTAGTGGTGAGGCGCAAGATTTAGGAGGTGTTTCTGATTCTGATATTGCTTCTCTAGAACAGGTTCAAAAAACACAATCAGTCGAATCTGTAGGAACAGTTGTTACCGAAACAGCACAAAGGACTGAAAAAATTCTTCCCGAAACATCACCAGAAGAGCAATATAAATTTGCTATAAGTTTTCTAAAAGTGGGAGATTATGAAACTGCGGAGTTTGCATTAAGAGAATTTGTAGATGTTAATTCTAACCACGATCTTGCAGGAAACGCTCAGTTTTGGTACGGAGAAACTTTTAGAATTAGACAACTTTATCAAGATGCTGCTACCGCATATTTAGACGGTTATCAAAAATATCCAAAAAGTAAAAAGGCACCAAGGAACTTACTTGAATTGGGTGTTATGATGGTTCAGCTAGGCGAGAAAACTCAAGGCTGCAAGATGATTTTAGGTATTAAAAAACAATATCCAACAGCAAGTCAATCAGTTATTCAAAGAGCTGAATATAACAGGAAAAAATTTGGCTGTGAAAAGAAAAGTTGAAAAAAGAAAGTTATCAATTAAAGATCCTAAAATTAAAAAAATTTATACAAAGTTCAAAGCTATAATTTTTAAAAAAATTAAAAAAAAGAGCTTTGCCTTGGCGGTTTCGGGTGGTTCAGATAGTTTGTGTTTGGCTTATTTTAGCAAAATGTATGCAGCTGAATTCAAAAATAAAATACACGTTTTAATTGTAGATCATAAACTTAGAAAAGAATCTCACAAAGAGGCTTTAAAAGCTAAAGGAATTTTAAAGAAAAAAAGGATACCAAGTAAAATTCTTAATTGGAAAGGCAAAGTTCCAAAAAGAAATATTCAGCGAAATGCTAGAAATATTAGGTATTCTCTAATTTCCAATTATTGTTCGAAAAGAAATATAAAATTTTTAATTACGGCACACCATACTGATGATCAAATTGAGAATTTTTTTATAAGATTGTTAAGAGGAAGTGGATTGACGGGCTTATCATCAATGTCAGAAAGCGTTAATTACAATAGCAATTTAAAAATTGTGAGGCCTTTTTTAAGTTTTAAAAAAATAGATTTAAAATATATCACTCTAAATTTTTTTAAGACTTATATTAAAGATCCATCAAATGAAAACGAAAAATTTTTACGCGTTAGAATAAGAAAATATAGAAGAAATATGGAGAAGGAGGGACTTGGTACAGGTAAAATTATTAAAACTGTCAACAATCTTCTATCTGCGAGCAAAGCTTTAGATTTTTATAAAAACAAAGCTTTATATAAGTATGTGTCTTTTTTACCAAAAAACAAGTGCTCAATAAATACACAAATATTTTCTGATGAAGCGGGGGAAATTATTTTTAAGTCTTTTTCAGATATTTTGTCTTTGGTGTCAGGAACATACTATCCACCAAGATCCAAAAAAATTATAAGTTTAATTGATCGTGTTAAAAAAGCTAAATTTAATAAGTCTACTTTAGGGGGATGTGTTATAGAAAAAAAAGACAATTTTGTTTTAATTTCAAAAGAGCAAAGAAAAAGAATAAGAAAAATACCTTTTCAACTAGAAAAATGACCTTTTTTTAAAATTATAATGATAAAAATGCTGCTTGTTTAGTCAAAAATAATGCTTATCTTAAATACTATATGAATTTGAAAAATCTGATGATGTGGGGTGTAATAGTTCTTCTTGTAGTAGGGCTTTTTAATTTATTTAAAAATCCAAAACATCCCGTGGCTTCAGATACAGTCCCCTTTTCAAGTTTTTTGAAAAACGTTGAGGATGGCAGAGTTGTTCAAGTAGAGATTAAAGGAAATGATATTGAAGGTATCTTGGCTGATGGTACTGCGTTCAAAACTTACGCTCCAAACGATCCCAACCTAGTAGAGAAATTATCTTCAAAAGGCGTTAATATAACAGCGGCTCCTCAAGATAATCAAATGCCGTCCTTATGGGGAATTCTTTTGTCATGGTTTCCAATGCTTTTACTTATCGGTGTATGGGTATTCTTCATGCGTCAAATGCAAGGAGGAAAAGGGGCTATGGGATTTGGAAAGTCTAAAGCAAAACTATTATCTGAAGCTCGGGGTAAAGTAACTTTCAATGATGTTGCTGGCATTGATGAAGCCAAAGAAGAAGTTGAAGAAATAGTTGAATTTTTGAGAGATCCAAGAAAGTTTAGAAGACTTGGAGGAAAAATTCCAAAAGGCGCACTTTTAATAGGACCTACTGGAACTGGTAAAACTTTGTTAGCCAAAGCAATAGCAGGTGAAGCAAGTGTACCTTTTTTTTCTATTTCAGGATCAGATTTTGTTGAAATGTTTGTTGGCGTTGGCGCTTCTAGAGTTAGGGATATGTTTGAACAAGGTAAAAAGAATGCACCATGTATAATTTTTATAGATGAGATTGATGCGGTTGGAAGAAGCAGAGGTGCAGGACTAGGTGGTGGAAATGATGAAAGAGAGCAAACATTAAATCAACTGCTTGTCGAAATGGACGGCTTTGAAACTAACGAGGGTGTAATATTAATAGCCGCGACCAATAGACCCGATGTTTTGGATCCTGCTTTAATAAGACCTGGAAGATTTGATAGACAAGTTGTTGTACCTAACCCTGATATCGTAGGAAGAGAAGCTATTTTAAAAATTCATAGCAAAAAAATTAGTATGGGGCCTGATGTAAAATTAAGAACAATTGCTCGAGGAACACCTGGTTTTTCCGGAGCTGACTTAGCAAATTTATGTAACGAATCTGCATTGTTAGCAGCAAGAAAAAATAAAAAAGTTGTAACAATGGAAGATATTGAAGAGGCTAAAGATAAAGTAATGATGGGTGCAGAAAGAAGATCTATGGTTATGACCGAAGATGATAAAAAATTAACTGCTTATCATGAAGGTGGTCATGCTCTTGTTGCTATAAATGAAAAAGCATCAGACCCCATACATAAAGCTACAATTATACCACGAGGAAGAGCTTTAGGCGTAGTTTGGACTTTACCAGAAAGAGACAAATACTCTCATACAAGAGAATATCTAGAAGCGAATATATCAAAAGCTATGGGTGGAAGAGTTGCTGAGGAATTAATTTTTGGTCATGACAAAGTTACGTCCGGCGCTTCATCTGATATCCAAATGGCTACTAAACTAGCAAAAGATATGGTTACCAGATTTGGAATGAGTAAAGAACTTGGGCCACTAACTTATGGTGAAAACGAGGATGAAGTTTTTCTTGGAAGATCTATAACTAGACATCAACATATGTCTGAAGAAACTGCAAACAAAGTAGATATAGAAATTAAAAAAATCGTTGATGCAGGTTATCAAAGAGCAAAAAAAATTATTACAGAAAAAATAGATGATTTACATAAAATAGCAAAAGCTTTATTGCTTTATGAGACACTAAGTGGAGAAGAGATAAAAGATTTAATTTTAAAGAATACCCAACCAACAAGAAAAAAAGAAGAGGATGACGAAGCAAAAGAACAATCTTCAGCACTTGGATCTTTAGGTTTAAAGCCAAAACCTGCAGTTTAATTTTTAATGCGCAAATGTTACACAAGACCGTGTAATTTCTATTATGGAAATTACGCTAGGAGGCTCATTGAGGAAAAAAAAGCTCTTTCTTTGACCGGACGTTCTAATATAGCTTTTAATCAGGTAGAAGTTTTTCATAGAAAAAAAAAGCAAATTGCTGAAAGTAAATTTTACTCAATTAAAGAAATCAAGCAGCTTGATAAAGAAATATTACAAACAATTGAAAAAGATCTAAAAAATATAACTTCTAAAGAAGAAAGTATTTTGGGATTAAAATTTGATACACCTCTAATAATTGGAGCGCTCAATATAACACCAGACAGTTTTTCGGACGGAGGATTATTTTTTGAAGAAACAAATGCATATAACCAAGCTAAGTTAATGATTAATAGTGGAGCGACAATAATTGATATCGGAGGAGAATCAACGAGGCCAGGATCGAAAACTATTGATGAAAAAGATGAATGGCAAAGAGTAAAAAACACCATCATTAAACTTAAAAAAAATTTTCCAAAAATACTCTTATCTTTAGATACAAGAAAATCTTATGTTATGAGTAACGGCATTGAAAATGGAGTTGATATCATCAATGATGTATCTGGTTTAAATTTTGATAAAAGATCTTTTGATCTTATTAATTCGAAAAAAAAACCATTTATTTTGCACCATATGCAAGGAACTCCAGCAACAATGCAAAATAATCCAACTTACGAAGATGTTTTGTTAGATATTTTTGATTTTTTTGAAACAAAAATTAATTTTTTTACAAAAAAAAATTATAGAAAAGAATCTATTATTTTGGATCCTGGTATTGGATTTGGAAAGAATTTAGATCACAATTTAAGATTGATGTCCAAAATTTCAATTTTCTATAGTCTAGGATGTCCAATCTTAATAGGAACTTCAAGAAAAAGATTTATAGAACATATAGTAACAAAATTTGATACGCCGGATCGAACGGGAGGCACATTAGCATCAGTGCTTTATGGACTTTCTCAAGGAGTTCAGCTATTCAGAGTTCACAATGTTAAAGAAATTCATCAAGGAATATTAGTTTTTAATAAAATTTTGAATACAAATTAATCCATGAGCAATAAATATTTTGGAACTGACGGTATTAGAGGTACTGTCAACCAGGGCAATATTACGGGAGAAAAATTCTTTAAGTTTGGTCTAGCAGCTGCCACTTATTTTAAAAACCAAAAAAAAACTAAACAAATTGCAATAATAGCTAAAGATACAAGATTATCTGGATATACCTTAGAGCCAGCCTTGGTATCAGGTTTAGCATCAGGAGGGATGCATGTTTTTACATTGGGACCTTTACCAACTAATGGACTTGCAATGTTAACAAAATCAATGAAGGCAAATATGGGTATTATGATTTCCGCATCTCATAATCCTTATTACGATAATGGTCTTAAATTATTTGGACCAGATGGTATGAAATTATCGGACCAAATAGAAAAGAAAATTGAAAAATTAATAGATGCCAAAAATACAAAACAACTTACAAATCCCAAATTGCTAGGTCGAGTTAAAAGACTCGAGAATGGTAATGATAAGTATATTGAAATATTAAGAAAAAATTTCCCAGATAATTTTAACTTAAGAGGAATTAAAATAGTTTTAGATTGCGCTAATGGAGCGGGTTACATAGCTGCCCCTAAATTACTTAAAGATCTTGGAGCAAAGGTTGTGTCAATTGGTGTAAAACCCAATGGTTTTAATATTAACGACAAATGTGGATCTACCTTCCCATCTAAAATTCAATCTGCTGTTAGAAAATACAAGTCTCATGTTGGCATTTCATTTGATGGCGATGCTGACAGAATTATTATGTGCGACGAAAACAACAAAATTATAGATGGCGATCAAATTATTGCGATGCTTGCTCGTAGATGGAAATCAAAAAAAATTTTAAAAGGTGGCGTAATTGGAACTTTAATGTCGAATTATGGATTAGAAAATTTTTTGAAAAAAGAAAAAATTAAATTTTTCAGATCCAAGGTGGGAGATAGATATGTAAAAGAAAAAATGAAAAAATTAAATTTTAATTTAGGTGGTGAACAGTCTGGTCATATAATTCTTGGAAAATTCGCAACAACCGGTGATGGTTTAATGGTTGCATTGGAAGTTTTATTTTCATTAAGAAAAGACAAAAAGGCCAGCAAATTACTCAATGTTTTTGTACCTATGCCGCAAATATTAGAGAATATAACCGTAAAAGATAAAAACATAATTAACAAATCTAAATGTAAAAGTGCAATTAAAAAGGCTAATAAACTTATGAGCAAGCATGGAAGGTTATTGATAAGAAAATCAGGAACAGAGCCTAAAATAAGAATTATGGGTGAGTCGCACAATAAAAAATTAATTTTAAGATGTATAAAACTAATTAAGAGATCAATAAAATAAATTGAAAATAAAATCTAAAATTTTAATCATTGCAGGTTCCGACTCTTCTGGTGGAGCAGGCATACAAGCGGATATTAAAACCGTTACAGCTCTCGGTAGTTATGCGATGACAGCAGTAACGGCTGTTACAGCACAAAATACCAGAGATGTAAAAAGTATTATTCCAATTCCTACAAAAAATATTCAAAAACAAATAACGATGATTTTGAATGATATCGGGGCTAATGGTGTAAAAATTGGTATGTTGCATAATACTAGTATAATCAAATGTGTTTATAAAATTTTAAAAAAATATAAATTAAAAAATGTTGTTCTTGATCCAGTAATGGTTGCTAAAGGTGGGACTAAATTAATTAACAATAACTCAATTAAATATTTAAAAAAACTGATTTTACCTTTGTGTAACTTAGTTACACCTAACATTCCTGAGGCAGAAGTTTTAATCGGCAGTTCAATTTCTAATAAAAAAGATATGATCGAAGCTGCTAAATTAATTTTAAACATGGGATCAAAAAATGTGTTATTAAAAGGCGGACATCTTAAAAGTAAAATGATTTGCGATATTTTAGCTACAAAAAAAGGAATTAAAGTTTTTTCAAAAAGAAAAATTAAAACAAAAAACACTCATGGAACTGGGTGTACATTATCCTCAGCTTTAGCTACATGTTTATCTCAAAAGAAAAATATAGTTAAATCATGTAAAATTTCTCTAAGGTATGTAGATAAAGCAATAGCTTCTGCACCAGGTTATGGAAAAGGTTTTGGACCGTTAAATCATTTAGTTTCATTTAATTTAAAAAATATCAATGTCTAATGTAGCTGTTGTAGGCTCTCAATGGGGAGATGAAGGCAAAGGAAAAATTGTTGACTGGCTTTCCGAAAAAGCTGATGTCGTAGTTAGATTTCAAGGAGGCCATAATGCGGGCCATACACTCATAGTAGACAATATAACATATAAACTAAATCTTTTGCCTTCAGGAGTAGTTAGAAAAAATAAAATTTCTATTATTGGCAATGGGGTAGTTATCGACCCTTGGGCTTTATTAAATGAAATTAAGGAAATAGATAAATTAGGTGTAAAAATTAATAATGAAAATTTATATATAGCTGAAAATGCGACGTTAATTTTACCACTGCATAAAGAATTGGATGAGATTAGAGAAGATTCAAAGAATACAGATAAAATAGGCACTACAAGAAAAGGTATTGGGCCAGCTTATGAGGATAAGATAGGAAGGCGAGGAATCAGAGTAATGGATCTTGCTAATGAGAAAAATTTATCAAGAAAAATAGATACGATGTTGTTTCATCATAACTCTATAAGAAAAGGTTTAGGAAAAAAAACAGTAAACAAAGATCAATTAATGAAAGAACTTCTTAAAATTTCTTCTGAAATTTTAAAATACTCTAGGCCAATATGGAAAAAATTAGAGGAGTTTAAAAAAGAAAAAAAAACAATACTTTTTGAAGGAGCTCAAGGGGTTTTATTAGATGTAGATCACGGTACATATCCATTTGTTACATCTTCAAATACAGTCGCTGGTGCAGCTCTGATTGGATCTGGCTGTGGGCTTGATGCCATTAATTATATTCTAGGAATAGTTAAAGCTTACACAACCAGAGTAGGAGAAGGTCCATTTCCCACAGAACTAAATAGTGAAATAGGAAAAAAAATTGGTGAAAAAGGCAAGGAATTTGGAACTGTTACTAATAGACAAAGAAGATGTGGTTGGTTTGATGCTGTGCTAGTTAAACAATCCTGCATTATATCCGGAATAAATGGAATAGCTTTGACCAAAATAGATGTTTTGGATGAATTTAAAGAATTAAATATTTGTATTGGCTATGAACTTGATGGAAAAAAAATTGACTATTTTCCAAGCGGGTTACACGATCAAATAAAAGTAAAACCAATTTATAAAAAAATGGATGGTTGGTTGAAAAATACTGCGGGAATAAAAAAATGGGAAGAACTTCCTGAAAATGCTAGAAAATATATTTCTTTTATTAAAGATTATTGTGGCGTTAAAATATCTAGTATTTCTACAAGTCCTAAAAGGGAAGACACAATACTTTTAGAAAATCCTTTTAAATAATTTAAATAAAAAATTAATTTTTTGGTAGTAAATTATTTGATTTTGCAGCGTTAAGCATGGATTTTTGCAGCTTTTCAAAAGCTTTCATTTCGATTTGTCTGATTCTTTCTCTACTGATTTTGTATTTTTTGCTTAAGTCTTCAAGGGTGGTTGTATCTTCAGACAATCTACGGGCAATTAATATTTCTTTTTCTCTTGGATTCAAAATATTCATTGAAATATTCATTAAATTTTTTCTTTCATTAAGTTCTTGATCTTGTGATAATTTCAATTCTTGATCAAGATTGTTATCCACGAGCCAATCCTGCCATTCTAGACCATCTTCATCATTTATCGGGTCATTAAGAGATTTTTCTTTTCCTTGCAATCGTCTATCCATTGAAACCACTTCTTCTTTTTTAACGTTTAATCTTTTTGATATTTCGTCCACATGTTTAGGATGTAAATCTCCAGTAGTTTCAGCGGACAATTTATTTTTTAATTTTTTTAAATTAAAAAAAAGTTTTTTTTGAGCTGTTGTGGTACCTATTTTTACTAAACTCCAAGATCTTAAAATGTATTCTTGAATTGATGCTTTTATCCACCACATTGCATAGGTGGCCAGTTTAAAACCTCTTTCAGGGTCAAATTTTTTTACAGCTTGCATTAAGCCAATATTACCTTCTGAAACTAATTCACTTACAGGCAATCCATAACCTCTATATCCCATCGCAATTTTTGCAACTAGTCGCAAGTGACTCGTTACTAATTTTTGTGCTGATTTTAAATCTCCTCTGTCTCGCCAACTTTTAGCCAGCATATATTCCTCTTCAGAGCTAAGCATAGGAAATTTTTTTATTCGTGTTAGATAGCCTGAAAGGCTTCCTTCTCCTGCAATAGCAGGTAAATTTGTATTAGTTGTTTTGGTATTCATAATTTCACAGGATATGTATTATTAAATTAAGGCAAATACAAGACGCCTAAATACTAGCTTTTTTAAGGCTTTTAATCAGTGTATCAAAATCTTTTGGCCTTTCAGCTTCAAAAAAAATTTCCTTTCCAGTTTTAGGATGAACAAAACCCAAACTTTTTGCATGTAATGCTTGCCTATTAAAATTGTTTATTTTTTTTTCTATATTTGCGTTAATCTTTTTAAATTTTCTTTTTGATTTGCCATAAGATTTATCTCCCAAAATTGGATTTCCCTTAAAATTCATATGCACTCTTATTTGGTGTGTCCTACCTGTTTCTAGTCTGCACTCTATTAGGCTTATTTTAGGTAAATTCAAATTTTGAAAAATTTCTAAAGTTTTATAATTTGTGATAGCTTTTTTACCTTTTTCTTTTCTCACTGCCATAAGCTGTCTATTTTTCACACTTCTTGAAATTCTTTCATTTATTTTTCCACTTTGAGGTTTTAGCGAGCCCCAAACTAGAGCTTCATATGTTCTTTTTATTGTATGATCGCTGAATTGTTTAGATAAATTGATATGAGCATTGTCGTTTTTTGCCACAACAATAACTCCACTAGTATCTTTATCAATTCTATGAACTATGCCTGGTCTTAATTTTCCACCTACACTTGAAAGATTGTTTTGATATTTAAATAATAAACCATTCACAATCGTTTTTTCATAGTTACCTGCCCCAGGATGCACCACCTGTCCAGGAGGTTTGTTAATTATTATTAGATCATCATCATCATATAAAATATCTAAAGGAATTTTATTTGGTTTAATGAGAGTTTCTTTTGGTTGAGGGAAATTAACTTCGATTTTATCTTCATTTTTTATTTTTTTTGATACTTCATTAATTATAGCGTTATTTAACTTTACATGTCCGTTACGAATTAAATTTTGTAGTCTAGTTCTGCTTAATTCGCTTAACTGTGATTGCAAAAACTTATCAATGCGATCTCTATGAGAATCAATTGGTACACTTATATTAAATGTTTTTTTTTCCATTAATTATTCTATATACTGTATAAAACAACGTATTAAAGCGGTAGTAGCTTCAATTGGATAGAGCGATGCGCTTCGGACTGCCTGCCGCACCACATATATAAATTAGGATAATTGTAGTAATTTAAGTATTAACCGCCTTACATATATACGAACTGACACTCAATATGATTTTTGGTAAAATTGAAATTATTACTGTATTGTTTTTGATTAAAAAGTTTATTTTTAAAGAATAATTTATGGCTAAAATATTAATTTTGGGTGCAGGAGCAATTGGAACTGCTTTTTCATTTCCCTGTTCTGATAAAGATAACTTAGTAACTATTATAGGAACTCATTTAGATAATAATTTTATTGATCAAATCAATTCAAAAGATAAAACTCATCCAATTTTACAATGTATCGTGCCAAAAAATGTAAGATTTTTAAAATTTGAAAAATTAGGAGAAGAAATTAATAATAAAATAGATTTAATTGTTGTGGCTGTAAGTTCCAAAGGGATTGAATGGGCCAGTGTAGAACTAAGCAAAGTTTTGAAGGAGAAAATTCCAATTTTAATACTTACTAAAGGTTTAGCTATCAACAACAATAAATATGAAGTTTTAGTTCACAAAATGGAAAGGTTATTAAAGAAAAATGGAATTAAAGAAACCAATATTTCCGCCGCAGGAGGTCCGTGTTTAGCTAAAGGTTTGGCTAATCGAGTTCACACTTCTGTTGTCTTTGCTAATTCTGATATTAAAATTGCAAATTGGATTGCTCGGCTTGTATCAACAGACTATTACCATGTTTTTACATCAGATGATGTAATTGGTGTAGAGATCTGTTCTGCGATCAAAAATATTTTTTCAATGATATTAGGAGCTTCAGAAGAATTATGTAACACCACTATCTCAACTCAATTGAAAGAAAAAAATTATCTCAATACAGCTGCGGCTTTGTTACAACAATCAATTTATGAAATGATTATTTTTACTGAAAAACAAAAAGGAAAAAAAGAAACTGTAATGGGATTGGCTGGCATTGGCGATTTGTATGTAAGTGATAAAGGTGGAAGAAATAGTAAAATGGGACAATACATAGGACAGGGTATGACTTTTAAAGAAGCAAAAAAAACAAAAATGCCGAATGACACTGTAGAGGGAGCAGATCTTGCTGTCGAAATTGGCTCCAAAGTAAAAAGTGATTTTAGTATAGAAACGCTTCCTTTGATGTTGAGTATAATAAATACTATATGTGATGAAAAGCCGTTAATAATTAATTGGAATAATTTTAAATTATCCACTCCTTAAACATCGCTTTGTTATTAAAAACATACTTAGGAAAACTCTCATCTATTTCAATTTTTTCATATTTGATATTACGGTCAAATAAAT
>JYMV01021063.1_pt1 | contig 20141 bp, 14 predicted proteins | sample 338911 | NCBI WGS metagenome assembly JYMV01 (sample SAMN03354496, study PRJNA234377) | hydrothermal vent metagenome | biome: Deep sea; feature: Hydrothermal plumes at the Eastern Lau Spreading Center, Western Pacific Ocean; material: Seawater | place: Tonga | collected 2009 | depth 2000 m m
CCGGGGGCGTGGCCAACAAAAATGGTTTCGGGACAATTCTGTAGAGCGCGTTCCAGTGCTCCAATTCCACCGCCATACCAGTTGGTCTGATAGACCTGACCACCATTTCCGTCCGGCAGATATGGTGCATCTATATGTAATATCACTGGGCATCCCAGTCTACCGGCAGTTTGGAAAAGTTCTAAGGCACGCGGATCATCCAGCAACATCCGGTAACTCCACTCCCCGCAGACCCTGACACCATGCATATGATAAGCCGTTTCAAATAGCTCAGATGCACTACCTTCAGAAGGGCATGGACAATATCCAGCCACGAAGCGGCCCGGATAATCGTCTCTAGCTCGTAACACCTCATTGAGAACAGCTCCGGCATGTGTGCCATCTGGTCGAAAATTCAACGGGTTAAATGCACCATGGGTTGAGCGGACATCTTCTGAAGGAGGTAGATACCAGGTTAATAACCAAGTAACGTCGATACCAAATGTGTCCATTTCCGCAATCACACCCTTTGGAGTTAGATTATGATAGTAAACGTGTTGGTGTGCATCGATAATCATTTAATTCACCTTTATTCCTTTCTATGAAGTAGATCTTTGAAACGTTAACCTGACTTGCTCCACAGTGGTTGAGATAATATGTGGCCGAGGAAATTAACGTATCCAGACCATTGATTCTTTAGTATACTGTTAGGAGACGCATCAGCAAGGACCAAACCAGTCAGAAAATACATTTCCCTCTTAATAGATCAGACCTCCATGATTACTGTCGTGTTGCCCTGCCTGCTTTTTTTGAGAGTCGATGCGATTTTACTGTTTATTCAATCTGCGGTCAATCAGGACACTCAATTAAGGAAAAGATTTAGTATATCCAAGTTTAGGAATTAATCGCTTATGAAACACAATGTTTTTATCATTCTAAGGTGTGTTCTAATAAGTAATATTCTCATTTCTATTACTAGCTACTCTAGGGACAATGTCTCTCGTCAGGATACGGTTATCTTTGATGCTAGTTGGACGGTTGCCAATCCGCTTAATTTCAACTGTTTGGTACCTGGCACACGGCGTAGCCAAGGGATGCATCAGGCTGTATGGGAACCACTTTTTATTCTTAATTACGAAACGGGGCAAATTGAATCTTGGTTGGGTGAAAGTTTCGTGCCTAATCAGAATCTTGATACATGGACACTCACTATTCGCCGAGGGGTGCTATGGGCTGATGGTGAAACCTTTAATGCCGACGACGTTGTGATGACGATTAATCTGCTTTTAAACGATGAGTCCCAATCTCTAAATGACGCGGCTAATATGCAACAATGGGTTGACAGCGTCCAAAAGATTGATGATCTTACTGTTCAGTTTAACTTAAGAGAACCGAACCCACGGTTCCAACTGGATTATTTTTCAGTTCGTGTTGGGAGCAGTGTTGTTATCTTGCCGGAGCATGTTTGGAAGGATAGAGACCCGTTCACTTTCGATTTCTATGATCCTGAAAAGGGATGGCCGCTAGGTACAGGACCATATCGGCTAGTTAATGCAAGTGAAAATGAGTTTGTGTATGATAAACGCGAAACTTGGTGGGGAGCTGAAGTCGGTTTTGAGGATATGCCTGTTCCAAAACGACTCATCTGGATTGTTACCGGATCAGAAGAAAATAGATCTATGCTTGCAATCGATAGTCAACTCGACAGTTTAAGTGATATTACACTGGGGGCATTTGAAGCCATCCAAGCCATGAATCCGAACATCATTTCTTGGCAGAGTCAGATGCCCTATATCTGGCTAGACCCATGTCCGCGACAGTTGTCTGTCAACCACCAGATCGAACCGTGGAGTCAACCGGACATGCGACGTGCCTTGAGTTTGCTAATTGATCGCCAACAGGTGGTTGAAATCGCATATGAGGGAACCTCCATGTCGTCTAAGACCATATTCGTTCAGTACAAGACTATGAAGCCGTATATCGAAGCCATTCAACATCTCTGGATTGACCCAGAGAGTAATGTGGCGGTTGGACAAGCTTTAATTGAGTCGCACGGCTGGGAGTTGAACACAGATGGATTTTACGATAAAGGCGGTAAAGAACTTTCGCTGGATATTCAAACATGGGAACCCGCCATAGAAAAACGCCGAATTGCAGAAGTTGTGGTGGAACAGTTGCGTACCGCGGGCATTAACGCGACAACTCGTGCCATTGCTGGTTCTACTTGGGATGAAAATAAAGCTTTTGGTAACTTTGAGGCTGTTTTAGACTGGGATGCTTGCGGTTCAGTCAATGAGCCGTGGTTTTCAATGAATCGTTACACCAAACAGTTCTATCGACCTATTGGAAAACGGACGCCTGGTAATAATAATTTTGTCCGTTGGAGCGGGAACCAAGCTGATAAATACAGCGAAATCGTCGAGAGAATTGGGATCCTACCGCTCAATGATTCAGCAATCGAACCGTTAGTTGTCGAAGCAATGGAGATTTTTATGAATCAGCAAGTTGTCATTCCGATTACACAGGCTCGCAAACTTGTGCCGTTTGATACAACTTACTGGACCGGATGGCCGACGGCAGAGAACAATTTCAATCATCCTGCAACTTGGTGGATGAGTACACACCAGATTATCCATAGACTGCGAAAATCCCACCACTAAATTGGTTTTATTTTTCTAAAAAAGAAAATTGGAAACCAATTTCACAATCTATCGTTTTTCTTACTTAAAGAGATCTTTTCCTCTATTGTTAGGATGATACTGACTTATGTTTTTCAAGCCATACATTCCGAATCCCGAAAATGAAGTCGATCAAGCTGAGATATTAGAGGTCTACACACGCTGGATTCGAGATGAGAAGCTTTCAGCCGAGAACCATAGATACCTCCAAGTATTAGAAGAATCAAGTGACTGGGACGAATTAAAGGGCATTGTTGAATTCGCATACCACAAATACAAATTTGAAAAACACGAAATCTTTGCTCCCTCGGTTGACGTCAAGCGAAGAGTGAGACAGCAGTTAATGCATAGAATTAGTTCTCCTTCGTTTTTTGGATTTCTGAGACGTGGATTGGCATCTCCGGCGCAGGTTGGGGCAGAAACAGATCCCATATTCTCTCCAACTATTGGCCAAAAGACAGTTCCCAAGAAGGTCTTGACATTTATCGAACAGGAATTTTCCCGGCTTAAAAAGAAATTATTTATCTTCTTCTATTCGTTGATAACTGAAAACCTTTCAAAGGATCACGCCCTCAAAATTGCCCAAGCCCACCTAAATTCCAGCAGTCCTGAATGTATGGGTGTATGGTTCGTTGATTGCAATTGGGAAGTTAACAAGGATTCAGTTAAAGAACAGTTAATTTTACCTGACGAAGGAGCTCTACTCAGCCCATTTTTCACTAAAGAATTAACCGAAGAAGACTTTATTACATCTTCTAATCGCAACAAGAACTGCTGGTTTGTGCATGTTTCCCCAACTGGTGCTGATATACTAAGCGGGGTGAGCAGAGTGGTCGGTATCTGTAAATCTACTGGCAAAATCATCTTTGACCGAATTATCTCCGCCAGTTAAGCAAACGTTTTTTTAGGTGACGCCCCACGGCGATACATAGCATTACATCCCTAGAAGCTAAGAACCAAAAGCAACATAACTTACCCATATTGGTTTAAACTAGATTTCAGATAGGTGTGGGTGAGTTAGTTTTCTGCGTTTCGGGCTTTGACTGACTCACCTCTTTATCCTACCTAAATGCATTTTTATTGACATGGAACTTGCCATATGAATACTGAAATGCTTCGGAATGTAAAAAACAACAAAAATCTTGAATTCAAAATACATGCATCCTATTATGGGTGTACGAACTCAATCTGGAGAGCAGGTGTCCTATGGCACTCGCTTCTATACCCAGAAACTGCTTATCTTGAAGTAGAGCGCAGTTCAGTTCAACCGGATCTGTGCTAGATAGCATGGGGATGGCTTAGATGAATCATAATCCCACTATGGCTGATGGGTCTTTCGTTCATTAGCAGACTAAACAACAACTGCACAACTATGATAAGCACTTATATCCAACCTCTAATGAGGGTGGGTAAACAGATGGATCTGAAGGGTATTCTACATCAGGTCAACAGCAGGAGACCTAAGCTGGTTCAACAAATCGGTACCCAACGGGTCCTTCATATGTTTCAGCAGGTTCTTGACTTTAGTCAGTAATTTATTTACTCTGCTGATCTGCAGCAGAGTCAGCTGTCACACAAACTATACATCAGCATGATCAGATGACAATCTTTCAGATGTTTATTTATTCAGGGCACTACGAATGGCTTCTTCTTAAACTTGATCTCAACTAGGATGAGTCACATTGAATTGCTATAGCAGAATTGAGCCTTTCAGAGTCTTTTATTTTATACTGGCTCTTCCTCTTCTTCTGTCGGCTATTGCTGCAGCAGGTAATCAAGCGCCGTTTGTCAGCAATGTAGTGGTTAAGCAGATAGATATCGACCATATACTGATCCGTTATGACGTGGCTGACCCGGACGGCGACAGGCTGAAAATTAGTCTGCGTGTCTCTGACGATGGAGGCAAGACCTTTAATGTTCCGGCTACCAAGTTGGAAGGCGATGTGGGCCGAGACATCAGCAGTGGGATAGGCAATGAGATTGTCTGGACTATAGATGATGATATCCCCCTGCACAAATTGGGAGAAAACTATGTCATAGGCGTGGTAGCAGACGATCTGGCGGGTTTCTCAGACCGTATTATTTGGGGCAAAGACGGAGCGGAGATGGCCTTGATCCCAGCTGGATTCTTTGAGATGGGTTCGGATAATGGAAGAGATAATGAGAAACCCGTGCATATGGTAGAACTGGAAGCTTTCTATATGGATGTCAATGAAGTGACAGTGGGCCAATTCAAGCGATTTGCAGAAGAAAGCGGATATGCTTATGATCGCTGGAACAGTGTAGCTAAATACTCACCGACGGATGAGCATCCAATGGTCGAGGTTACTTGGAATGATGCGACAGCTTATGCCCAATGGGCAGATAAGCGACTGCCGACGGAAGCCGAATGGGAGTACGTCGCCCGTGGAGAATTGACAGGCAAGCGGTATCCGTGGGGTGATGATAAAAGTGTTGCCAGAGACCATGCCAATTACTTAGGCACAGGAGGCAAGGATCAATGGGGAGGTCCGCCAAATGGGGGTACAGCCCCAGTAGGCAGTTTTGATTCCAATGGCTATGGCCTGTATGATATGACGGGAAATGTCTGGGAATGGTGTGCTGATTGGTATGGTGAAAACTACTACACTTCCCCCCTGAAGAACCCGAAAGGACCGGATACTGGCCAATATCGGGTGTTGCGTGGGGGGGCTTGGAGCTTCAATACTTCCTACCTGCGTGCTGCTTACCGCACCTACAGCTCTCCGAGTGATAGGAGCTCCAGCACCGGATTTCGTTGTATGTCAGGAGCACCTTTATCACTAGCCGGCAACCAAAGGGTAATTGAATGGGAGAAAGACGAAGCCAAGATGGTCTTGATCCCAGCCGGATCCTTTGAGATGGGGGATCATTTGGATAATAGGCCTGATGCTTTACCCGTGCATACGGTAGAACTGGAAGCTTTCTATATGGATGTCAATGAAGTGACAGTGGGCCAATTCAAGCGATTTGCAGGAGAAAGCGGATATGCTTATAATCGCTGGAACAGTGTAGCTAAATACTCACCAACGGATGAGCATCCGATGATCTATGTCTCATGGGATGATGCGACAGCTTATGCCCAATGGGCAAGTAAGCGACTGCCGACGGAAGCCGAATGGGAGTACGTCGCCCGTGGAGGATTGACAGGCAAGCGGTATCCGTGGGGTGATGATGAAAGTGTTGCCAGAAACCATGCCAATTACTCAGGCACAGGAGGCAAGGATCAGTGGGAAGGTTTTCCAAACGGTGGTACAGCCCCAGTAGGCAGTTTTGATTATAATGGATATGGTCTGTATGATATGGCGGGAAATGTCCGGGAATGGTGTGCTGACAGGTACGATGCAAACTACTATACTAACTCCCCCCTGAATAACCCGAAAGGGCCGACCACTGGCCAATCCCGAGTGTTGCGTGGGGGGACTTGGTTCTTCGATGCTGGCATCCTGCGTGCTGCTTACCGCACCTACAGCTCTCCAGGTGAGAGGAACTCCAGCACCGGATTTCGTTGTGTGTCAGGAGCATCTGTACCACTGGCTGGCAACCAGGGGGTAATTGAATGGGAGAAAGGCGGTTCTAAGATGGTCTTGATCCCGGCCGGATCCTTTGAGATGGGGGATCATTTGGATAATATGGGTAATGCGTTACCCGTGCATATAGTAGAATTGGAAGCTTTCTACATGGATATTTATGAGGTTACAGTGGGCCAATTCAAGCGATTTGCAGAAGAGAGCGGATACGCTTATAACCGCTGGAACGATGTAGCTAAATACTCACCGACGGATGAGCATCCAATGGTTTATATTAGTTGGAATGATGCGACAGCCTATACCCAATGGGCAGGTAAGCGACTGCCGGCGGAAGCCGAATGGGAGTACGCCGCCCGTGGAGGATTGACGGGCAAGCGGTATCCGTGGGGTGATGATGAAAGTGTTGCCAGAAACCATGCCAATTACTCAGGCACAGGAGGCAAGGATCAGTGGGAAGGTCCGCCAAATGGGGGTATAGCCCCAGTAGGCAGTTTTGATTCCAATGGCTATGGCCTGTATGATATGGCGGGAAATGTCTGGGAATATTGTGCTGATTGGTATGGTGAAAACTACTACACTAACTCCCCCCTGAAGAACCCGAAAGGGCCAAAAGGGCCAGACACAGGCCAATTCTGGGTGTTGCGTGGGGGGGCTTGGAACAGCCTTACTAAGCACCTGCGTGCTGCTTACCGCCTCAACAACTATCCGACTACTAGGCGCTACGACAGCGGTTTTCGTTGTGTGTCAGGATTGAATTAATTACCCCTGTTGGTTTCAGTCGATGAAGCCAGACAGCAACCTGTATCACCGGATCTATGCTTTGGGCAATTTGTGGCTGGCGACCAAAAAGGCGTAGAAAGGCAAGCGTTCTCAATCTGAGGCGGCACAATTCAACTTAGGTCTGGAATGGAACTCAATACCATCTTAGATCTGTATTTCGTGATGAAGGCAAAGATACCTATGGGAGTTGAAAATGAAGTCAAGGCCATATTATTGGATAGTTAGCATTTGGATCTTAACCCTGTTGGCTGCCATGACCCAGATTTGGGCAGCCAGCCACACTGGTTACTCCGGCATGGTCACCATCAACCGGCGTGTCAAACCTGGGGTCACCAGCCTGGAACCCTCAGCCGGTTCGACTAAGGGGGGGACCACCGTCACCGTCAAAGGGGACAAGTTCTATGCCGGACTGACCACGGTCAAGCTAGCTGGTCTGGTGGTCAGTCCGGTCAGCGTTAAGTCGGAGACGGAACTCAGTTTCAAGACTCCGGCCGGCAGTGCCGGTTTGGTGGATTTGGAGGTTTTCAACCCTGGCGGCGTCTCCATCAAGCTGAGCCAGGCTTTCAAGTACGAAGCGCCGATAGTCAAAACAGTGGAAGTCAAAGCCGCTGCTGACACTCTAGTGGCTAACGGGGTTACCAGCACCCAGATTACGGTTAGACTACTGGATCAGAACGGGGAACTGGTAACCGATGAAACGGTCAATCTGCTGGCTGACCGGGGGACTATTCCGGCCCAGGCGATCAATAACAAGGATGGCACCTACACCGCCACTTACAAGTCAAGCCAGACTTTCGGCCAGGCCAATATCACCGCTGTCACCACTACCGGCGGCAAGTTGGGCAAAGTTGAACTGACCCTGACCCAGCGCCAGGTATCAGCGGAGAAATCCACTGTCAGCCTGGATAGGAATTGGGCCATGATTGGCCAGCAAGGCGCTGTCCTGACCGTTAAGGTGGTGGACAAGCAGGGGCTGGTGATGAAAGGCCAGACAGTGACGGCCAAAGTGGAACCGGCCGACCAGGTAACGGTAAGCACGGCAAAAACCACCGACAAGCAGGGGGAAACTCAACTCAGGATCCAATCGGTCACGGCAGGAGAGCGGAAGGTTACCGTCCAGGTGGGAGAAGTGGTCTTAACTTCCACTGCCAGCGTTAAATTCACTTCCAACCAGGTGGCCAATGTGCTGATCAGTGCCGGCGGTGTGCGTAAGGTGGGGGAATTAATAACCGTCAGCCTGACTTTGCAGAACGCGTCGCAACTGCCGGTTAGCGGCCAGAAAGTGGAAGTGATAGTAGAACCGGAAGAAGGAGTGACGCTGACTCAGCCTACGCAGGACAGCGATGTGCAGGGCAAATTGGAAGCCAAACTGTTTTCCCAGACCGCCGGCTTGAAAATGCTGAAGGTCAAATCAGGCGACACCGTGCTGGAGAATAGCGCGGCCATCATCTTTCAAGCCGGAACAGCGGAGAAGGTTAAGATAACGGCCGGTAAAACCTCGCTGATGCCAAGTACAACCACTATCCTGACCGTAACGGTGACTGACCAGTACGACAATGCCTTAAAAGGGGAGGCCGTCAAGCTGGCATCCACTTTGGGGCAGGTGGGCACAATTACCGATAACGAGGACGGCACCTATGGAGCTATCTTCACCGCTCCGGATCAGACAGGGCAGGTGATTGTCACCGCCACAGCAGCGGCAAAAAATGCCAACCTGGGTTTGACCGTCACCGACAAACCGGCCCTGACCCTCCGTCCACAAACGGCGGAAGTGGAGAAAGACGGCACTCTCCAGTTTGAAGCCTCCCAGCCGGTACTGTGGACGGTCAAGGGAGAGATCGGCACCATTGACAACAAGGGTCTGTTTACCGCCAGCCAGTTGGGCACCGGCAGTATTACGGCCTTTCTCCTCTCTGACCCGGCGGTGAAACTGAGTACTGGGACCATCACGGTGGTGGAAGCCAAGCTGCCACTGACGGCACTGGTATTTGATTTGCCCAACCAGGCGGAATTCGATGCTGAACTGGATGTTAAGGGGCAATTGATTGTGGTCAACCAGCCGGACCAGCCGGCGGGCGATCAAGCCATCGTGGTGACTTTTACGTCACCTGCAGGTAAGGAGTTGAAATTTGCCGCGCGCACAGATAAGGAAGGGCGGTATGTTCTGGATACGGTGGTGCGTTTTAACCAGGTGGGTATTTGGAAGCTGGGACTGAGTTTTGCCGGCTCCACCCAGTTTGCCTCCACCCAGCGGCAGCATGCCATCAGCGTGTCTAAAGCCGCTTCTGATATTACCTTTCTGAGTGCGGAAAGTGCTGAATTGGGACAGGACTACCAGCTGGTGGGTGTGCTGAAGCCTGCTATACCAGCAGTGGAGTTGAGCCTGCAGGTTCTGGCCCCCGATTCCCAATTGATAGAGAAGACCTTGCTGGCTGATGCCGGAGGTGGGTTCAAAAGCAGCTTCAAGCTGAATTTGGAAGGCCATTGGTCGGCCACCCTGAATTGGGCTGGCAGTTCGACCTATCAGCCGGTGACGCGAACCTTTCAATTGAATGTGGTCCAGCGTTTCGGCAAGGTGATCGTGGCCCTGGGCGGGATAGGCCCGTCGGAAGTGCATGCCTGGCCCAAGTTCAACACGGTGGCGGAATCGGTCTATCGAGTCTTTGTCCAGCGTAATTTCCAGGCGGAAAAAGACATCTATTTCCTGTCACCCGATCCCAATAAGACCAAGGGAGCGCAAGCGCAAACCACGCTGAAGACGCTGGAGTATGCCATCACCAGCTGGGCGGCCAAAGAGGTCAACAGCAACGTGCCGCTCTATATCTATCTGTTGTCGCACAATCTTGGCGACAAGTTCCTGGTGGAACGGCGTGGCTTGCAGGATGACTACCTGACGCCGGAACAATTGGACCTGTGGCTGGATAAGCTGCCGCCTGAAACGCCGGTCACCTTGATTATAGAGGCCTGTTACAGTGGCTCCTTCATCAATTCCCGCCTCTCGGCACCTAATCGTACCATCATCACCAGCGCCAGCCGGGATAAGCAGGCCCTGATCATGCGGACCTCTTCGTTTTCTCGTTTCTTCTTTGACCGTATCCGCGCTAACCAGACCATTAGGGCCGCCTTTAGCCAGACAGAGGAGCGGATGAAAAAGATGCGTGCCCACCATAGCCAATCGCCACAAATAGATGCTAACGGTAACGGTGTTGCCAATGAACTGTTAGACTTGCAGGCACTGGGAGATCGACGGATTCCGGCCGATATTTCCAGTCTCTCGCTGCCGCCGGCCTTCGGCAGCCAGGCCCAGGCAGTGAACTTGAAGCCGGGTATATCCAGCCACACTTTCCAGGTGGAGGTGGTAGGTACCGAGGTGGAACGTGTCTTTGCTGAAATCATCCAGCCCGGTTTCGATCCTGACCGTCTGTTCCAGAATTGGCAGGAGGTTGATCAGCAGATTCAGGCGGTGGATTTGCAGTTGGCAGCCGATCAAGAAGGCACTCCCAAGTATCAACTGCGGTATGACAAGTTCATTCAGCCGGGAGAATATACCCTTATCTTCCAGGCCAGTAATGCCGATGGCAATGCCGAACCGATCCAGACCACGGTCATGGTGTCAGAAGGCGGTCAATTGGCAGGAGATGTTAATGGCGACAATTCAGTTAATATCTTTGATTTGGTAATGGTAGCAGGACAATTTGGCAAGAGTGGTGCTGGTTTATCAGGGGATGTCAACGATGACGGCTCAGTCAACATCTTCGACCTGGTGCAGGTGGCCGGTAACTTTGGCAAGAGTGGCTTGGCTGCCGCTCCATCCCTTCTGGTGGAAGAACTGACTTTCACTACCCAACAGAAGCGAGATATCCAATCGGCCATAGTGGAATTGAAGGAAATGCCAATCAGGTCGGAAGTGGAAGAACTGGCGTTCAACCTGTTGAAAACTATCCTACCTGAAAGATTGCCGGCCCAGACGCAATTGCTGCAGAACTATCCCAACCCCTTTAATCCTGAAACCTGGATTCCCTTTGAACTCGGCTGTGATGGAGAAGTCTCAATAACCATTTATGACGCGGTAGGGAATCCGGTCAGAACCTTATCGGCGGGTCACCTGTCAGCCGGCGGTTATGTAGGCCAGTCAACTGCCGTCTACTGGGACGGTAAGACCGATGGTGGAGAACCGGTAGCCAGCGGCACTTATTTCTACACTTTGAGGATTGGTTCCGAGATGGATACCCGGAAGCTGATAATTCTGAAGTGAGATGCCGAATGTCAGCAATTAAGTATCTTAGGCGTCTAGTTTCCTCATGGTATGCACATGTATATAAACTCACTTCTTCATCGGAAAGCGTATCATCTGTCATCGCCCTTGGGGAAACTCGCAGCTAGATGGGGAGAGATCAAATCCTTTAAGTAACTATATATGCATTGTTGCTTATGTTATGTTTTTTTACTGGAACCCTACATCCAGTCTTTGGGTATCAAATATTTGATATCCAAATCCAATAATTTATGCCTTTGTACTTTAGTTTTTAACTTAAATATAATAAACCAACTTGAGCTACAATGGTTACATGACGGTGGTTTTCTGAGGGCTTTTTCGTGGAAATTCTGAGGAAATGTTGAGGGGGATTCTGTGGCAGAAACACAACAATAATTGCTTGTTGCATCGTTACTCAATCTCCTAAGAGTTAATTAAGTTGCGTCTTCTGAGTCCAGCCAAGTTCGCATGAGCTCGACAACAATCTCGGGGTTGCTCTGGACGGAATTAGTAATTTCACGTTGGAGCCGTGCAATCTCTAGTTCCTCTGACCCTTCCATCGCACCGCCATCCTCTCCATCACCAAGGATACCAGCGGCATCTGTTCCAATTCCAGCTAGAGCGCCATCACTCAATTCATCATCCTCAAGAGATGGCTCGCCTGAGATGGCAGCTACGCCACCGCCAACCCTTGCCTGCGCTTGCGGTGCATCCGCGGCGCCTAAACCTTTGAAGAATGACCTCATCAACAGCAGCAACGCAGCAACCACAATCAGGACGAAAAGATATTCCAATTGGTGCTCAATCATGATAGCTTTCTGTATTTCCTCTAATAGAATTATTCGACTACTGTGTGCTAATTAGGATACTCAAAATATAATAACACCTTATCAAAACTACAATACTTAATTTTTCTTTTTGCACAAATTAATCACTTTTACCCATGTAATCTCTAGGGTGCTTGAATGGTATATGTTTTCTAGCACAAATCCCGTACGGGGTATGTGCCAAGATTGGATAACTTTGTTATCATAATACATCAAGTGGTTCGGATTCGGTGCAGGCCAAGGAATAATAGTGCCCCTTAGACTATCGTGATACTATACACGAGTTATCTATTGCACCGGTATCAGTAAGTAGCTGTTTTGGTTTTATAATCCTAAAACTCTGGAATCAACCTCGTAGTTTGAAAAATACTTGAGAGGTAATAGGGCTATTGATTTCACATTTACGATACTACCCTCAAGTCGTGTTGTCCCCAATATAATCCCAATTGATCTTATACCCCATCCCTGGCTCTTGAGGCAAATGCACATATCCTTCGACATCTAATGGATCGCCGATTTCTTCTAAATAAGGCGGCGGGGTATTACAATCCATGCCGGGAGCTACCAAACCTCGCTCGTAATATTCACACGTGTCTTCGCTTGTCGCCCCCAGGATCTGCAAATTGGCAAACCCACTCATATGAATCTCACACTTCACTCCATAGGCTTCACATACCGCTGCCATTTTTTTACAGCCTGTAATGCCACCACGTAACACATCAATCCGACTCATGTCCGAGGCCCCACGTAAAATCCAATCAGCACGGGTAAAGAAACTACCCGCTGCAACTTCCGGTGACAAAATTGGGATCTCCAACTCGGCACAAAGCTTCTCATAAGAAGACACCCGATACTCGGGCATCGGATGTTCATACCAGTAAAAATTTAACTCCTGAAGTACACGACCCACCTTGATCGCTTCTTCATAAGTGCAATACGTACCCCAGGGATCAAAACTCAGTACCATATCATTTCCAACTCGCTGGCGGACTGCCCGGCACACTTCAATATCCTGCTCAACATGCGAAGGTCGTCCCGGATCTGATTCCTTTTTGATGGGATCCCAAAAATAATAGGGATGAATCTTGTAGTGAGTATAGCCTTCCGCTTTGCAGGCGGCGGCGTGTTCCGCGTAATCCTCCACCGAACCCATATTGGGAAAGGTGCTTGCATATGCCTTCACTTTATCTCGGCAACCGCCCAGAAGTTTATAGACTGGTACCCTAAACGTCCGCGCCTGCAAATCCCACAACGCCATATCCAACACGCTCAGCAAATTCTCATCTACTTTAGCCACCCACAACCAGTGCCAGAACTTTTCCCGATCAAAGGGGTCGTGCCCCAACACCAGGTTTTTAATTCGGCCTTGCATAGCCCCGATCTGCTCAGCAGACATACCATCCATGTCGCCATGCCCTCGGCCACCAAAATAATATCCTTCAGCACCCTGGTCGGTGACGATCTTGGTCACCGTCTGTGTAACCATTGTTTCAGGCAAAATCTCACCATGATGAAATCCTCGTCGGGGAACTTGAAATGGTATCACCTGCAAATCTACAATCTTCATTTTGACCTCCAAAGTCAACATGTTAGTCAAGAGGAACCTACACCCCAGGAGATTCATTCTCCACCGGGATCAAGCGTCGTGTGGCTAGCCGTTACCCTACGGCAATGGACTGCCCGAGACTGATTTTAAAAATCACCCATCTGGCTGGAAAAAATTGATGTCTGTTGATTGGTAAAAACAATCACCTTCTACCAACCCCAGCCAATCCGTGTATGCCATCTAACCACTAAGGGAAAAAGTGACCACTCCTCGCCCTGTCTATTGTATAATCCAGACAGCAACCCACCGTCTAGAGGAGATTATCTTTGGACAGTACACCACGTCGCAGGCTTAGGCCAACCGTCGAGAGATGAGCAGATCGGCCTCAGCCAAATGTTGCCATACATTCTTCATAATCCAGTCGGGAACTGGCGCGATATCCATGCGACAGTAGGCGGTTTGCAAGATGCCGGCACGCTGAAGGATTGCCTTATGTATCCATATTGACCTGTTGCCACCCCCCCCAGCTGCTGCCGCCCGGAGCAATGGAATGATACACTGTAGATAGATTTCCTGTCCACCCGTCGTATTCCCTGTTCGGAAGCAATCACATACCATTTGGTAGGCATCGATAATCGCCGGAAAGGGAATGGTTCCGACAGAGCCCCGGTTGAGTTCTTCGGGCAAATGGTTTCCATTGGCGCCACCGAGTACGGTTATCTGGCGTCCCACCGCTGTCAATTTGCGTGCTTGCAATTCCGCCACAACCTGTCCAATCTTGTCAGGCGCGTCCGAAGATTCGATTTTGAGAGCAACAACTCGCCCCGCTTGTTGAGTCGCCTGCACCAGTAGGCCCGCTGACGCATTTTGACCGACATCCTGAATCATCAGCGGCAGCGCCACGCGCTGAGACAGATCGTCAAACAGCCGAACCAACTTTTCCCGCTGAAACGGTTGAGGATTAACCATTGCACAATCCACACCACACTCGCTTGCAAGGTGAGTCAATGCAATCGTACCTTCACGGCTGGCATGGGAGGTTGCTGCAACCAGCGGACGCTGTCCGTCTATGTGTTTAGCGGCCAAGGTCCATACCTGTATTCGCTCGGCATCGGTCAGCATATCGCTCTCACTGCCTATCCCAAATGCGATTCCTTTAGCCCCAGCCGCTATACAAAAGTCAATCTGGTGGTGCAAGCTAACCTCATCAATAATTCCATCGCTGTCAAACGGCATCACCAGTACAGGCACCGCACCACTGATAGTTTCTAGTTTTTCTTTGTTCATCGATTTTTCTCCTTAGTCGACATTATTTCCCGTGTGGATTTGCCTGCGATCCTCTGCGCAAGTTGTCCATCATCCTAGGGATACACACCAACATTACAGGTTCTGATTAGCTGCATGACCAATCTCTAAAGTACAGATTTCCGAGGTGACAGAATCAGGGCTAATAATAAATAAGAAGGAGTCAGTGGCTTCAATGCCATTATAGATCTCGGTTAACCAATCGGCGGTTGCTGAAAAATCCTGCCAATTGGCCCATGGATCACGGTTACGGTCCTTCAGTTGATCGAATAAATGACGAACGAAGTCGATGTGCCAGCGGGAGCAGGAGATGAAGACATTTGACATGGGAAGTAGACCTAATTGTTGACATCGCCATTATATAGCAATGTAAATTACAGGTCAATTGGGAAAGATTTATAGAATAAGTTAGGGAGGAGGAAAAAAGGTACCAACTAGTGGGTTTAGTCGGCACCCCCTGATTACTACGTACGGGATTAAAGCTGGAAGACACCAAGTATTAAAGTAGGAAATATTCATAATCTAGCAATTGTATTTAAGTTATAATTTAAGTATAAGGGAGTGTGATCAGGCTTCCTTCAACCTCAAATATTTCTTCATCTTGTGAGTCTTTATGCCAAACACGGAGATCACTATTCTCAATTCTATGGCAGGAAGCGCGTTTGAGCCAGCTCTAGATCAACACGTTTCATGGGGGATAAAGTGTCTGGATCTGAAAGACGCCATTTTGGGAAAAAGCATTGTCGGATTGACAAAAAAAGAAGCAAAACACGCTGCAGGTCTGATTCAGAAAAGAGACCTATCTGTCTATTGCTTTTCCACAGTTCTCTTCGGCGGCGATATTGAATTGGGGGAAGAGCGTTTCCGGAAAGACTATCTCAAAAAGATAGATCACGTCATCGAAATTGCCGAGATTCTACAACCACAGATGATCCGCTTGCTCGCGGCAGCAACTTCCAAAAGAGGAGAAATCGAGAACAGCGTAAAGTACCTCCGCACAAATCATCCTTGGTTAATTCCACTTTATGCTGAAGCTATCGATCGCCTTCACAACGTATATTGCTCTGAATCCAAATCCGATCGAGGCTTCAAAGTTACCATCGAAAACGAAGTCGGAAATTGTATCTTCTCGACCCCTGAAGAGGTCATTGATTTCTTTGAGGCACTTGATCGTCGAGAATCTGTATCCTTCACCTGGGATGTGCAGAATCTCTGGCAAATGGGAACTTATCCAACGATGGACGTCTATCATAAGCTCAAGGGGTTGATAGGTTATTACCACTTGAAGGGCGGGCAACAGAGTGACAAGAGCACCGAGCTTTGCTGGAGATCCTCTTTGGAAGATGCCTCATGGCCGGTCGTGGAGATAACACGGCAAGTCATGATGGATGAAGTAAGTCAGGTGATCTGCCTGAATGGCTCTCATGGCGAAGCCAAAACAGGTTATGACTACAACAACATAACCAAAAGAGATCTAGACTTCATTCGCAGAGCCATACCGGAAATTGATTGACGCAAATGACAGCAGTGACGCAAGCCTTTAGTGCGAGTTCAGAGATTGAACTCTGCAGACCGCAGGATAAAACCATCTTCTTGGTTGATTGAAGGCACAGCAAAGCACTTCTTATGTAATCTCGACCCGATTGCTCTTGATAAGAGCTTGGCTTCATATACTTTCATGATCTCAAGAGCAAATTGTTGTTTGAGGCCTTTAATTACTATTTGTTTAGACTTATGGATGGAGTTCAAATTTACGTTAGCCTGTACGTAAGTTTTTAACTTAAATACAAATTCAGGTCAGTTTTATGTCTCATGACCCCCTTGTCTTTTGCAAACACACCCTTTCTCTCTTTGATGAAGTTGAAAATAGTGCTTATGTGATGAGGCAAAGTGTAATGAAAACTATAATTGGTTTTAGTTTTGACTCTAGTCATAGTGTTAACTGTTGATGCCGCTACACCAAAAGATTTGATTATTCATTTGCCATTCGAAGAAGGGGCTGGCAAAGTGGCTAAAGATATTTCACCTAACAAATTCGTTGGTGATGTGAAAAACGCAAAATTGGGTAAAGGGTGTGCAAGGCAAAGCCTTAGAATTCAATCAGGGATCTGTAAAATTTGAACCATTGAAAGTTAATGAGCTAAAAGCGCTTACCATCGAGTTTTGGTTTCAACCCACCAAAAAGTTTTCGGGTGGGAATAGAATGGATATGATGTACCGGAAAAATGGCGGAGGTCGTCCACACATAACATTTAATCGTGGTGGCGTTTTGTTTGGCCACTACTTTGCAAACAAAGGCGCAGAACTCGAGATCAGAAGCAAGTTTGTAGAATTCGAATCCAAATGGTATTACTTCGTCGCTACACAGGATAAAAAGAAGGCAATAATGTATATTGATGGAAAAATTGATGGTCAAGCTGTGTCAGGTAGTGATGTCAGATTCGACTATATTAAGTTTGGTCTTTCACTTGCGGACAATTCGGATGCTGGTGGTAACTTCTTCAACGGTGCTACGGATGAAGTCAAGATTTGGAGTGTGGCTTTCACCACCGATGAAGCCCAGGAATCCATGAAAACGGCTTTAGCTGTCGATCCAGCGGGAAAGCTAACCACCAAATGGGCTTAAATGAAGTCTTGGCAGACAAAAAGTATCGGATTTAACTTAAATCCTAATATCGATCCGAGCAAGTATGCTGTCGACTTGGAGTCTTGACAGCATACTTATAGTCGTTATCTTCCCACCCTTCAGCTTCTATTTTCTCATAAGGAAACTCATAGGAGCAACCGTGATGTGAATTTTTGGAAATCCCTTGAAAAATCACCGTCATGCAACCGAGATATGTAGTCAGGGGGAGTATTGACCAAGTTTAAGGTATTACCTGTCCTAGTTTCTGCCAGCCTTGTGTACTTACTCTTTCTTACGTAATTAGAAAACTAATACGATTTTTCCGAACAAAAACAAACTTGCCTTGTCTAATGGAATGAAAACATTAAAAAAAGAATAAACGGCCATAATATTAAAAACGAAAGGAGAACTACCATGTTAAAAATAAAACGTAACCGCTATCCAATCTCACGTAGAATCAACGGGAGAAAAACCATAGTTTCTGTCATTGAGAACATCTAAATATTTATTCCTAACGGAGACAAAAGCTTGATTTTTGGATCCGTTGGAATGCTCATCTGTATTTAAGTTTTTAATTAAATACAGGTCTTTGGAAGATGTATTATGACGATTGGTACAAATCTTATTGCCTTCCTTCAGCTGTGTTATCTACCACATATTGTTCTAATGCCGACCTAACTTGGGAAAATACCCCTGACCAATCTCCAGTTCACTTTGTCGAAATAATCTCATACTTGGATACCATGGTGTATCTTCTCTGTCCAACATCCAGCGCCAATCTGGTATATAGGGCAACAAGGTCCAAACTTTTTTACCCAAGGCTCCAGCCATATCACCGTTGTGTTAGACGTAGATATAACTAAATCCAAGGCTGATATTTGGGCAGCAAAATCATCTAAATCCCTCAATGAGTCTATCTCCTCATCCTGATAATCATTAGATGCGTTTGCTGTTGAAACTGTGCTAATCCTTCCTTCACATCTCCATATTGTAAATTGATAAAGTAGCAATCTTGTTGCGACAGAATCGATGTCCAATCTTCCAATATCGTACTCTTTAATAAGGTTTGTCTCTGATTGATACCGGTACTTTGCCATGAAATACCAACCAGCATTCTACCATCAACCAATTTTTGATATCTTTTCTTGATCTTGGCAGACCCATTAGCACAGGCTGTCAGGTAGGGTTGTTTTACTCTGCTTAAAGCTATCTTCATCGGTTCGAAGCCATCGGCCTAAACTGCCCATTGGAATTTGATAATCGATATCAGGATTTAACAACTGTAAGTTCGGCGGATTTTCTCGAAGAACGAATTGAGTCTCAGGAAATGAACGCTGGAATAAAGGAATTACTAAGACGTAACGGAAGTGCAGAAACGCACGCATAATTCTGAAGACGAAAATGCCTAACGTGTTCAGCAGAGAAACGGGTGTTTTGTTCAATGTCCATAAAGCATTTAATCGCCTCGCTTGAAACAAGGTAGGAGAACCCTTAAGATGTAACCAGCAAAGATAATAATTACACCCAGCATTCCATCAAACACATGGCCTTTAGGTACATAAGGCCCAAAATTGAACTGCCGAAGCGATCATGCTTGCAAGTAAAATGAGATGCCATGCAACTCTTAGTATTAGTACGTATAAATTTAAGTCTCCATACCTTAATTTGCCCGCTAAACTTGTCGTGAAGAGCCGTTTTGCCATTACTCGGCATCGATACCAGAAAGACATAAAGTGTATCCATTGTCAGATCGGATGTCCAATCAACGTCTGGCCTTGAGTTCCCCCCACGTTGTCGCGAGTTTCCCTGCCGGCTTAACTGAGGTATCAGTTCCTATCTTGATTGTGAATCGGAGATAGATATCATCTTTGACATCGTTTGGTCCTGCCCAGACCCAATAGGCTTTCGAATCCGGGTCTTTCAATATCTCTCGCATTTTGGCCGCACCAAATCCCCAAATGCTACCGCCAAATTTTTCATAAAGCTGAAGCTCTTTCCTCTTACCATCGTCAAAATTTGGCTTTACCCAACCGTCTTTGCAATTATTGATTGGTTTACCCACATCGCATTTCCAACCAGGCTCACCTATACCCAATATACTTAGGTTTGTCATTCAAGATTATGTTAGCTAAAAAGCCCCCTCTGCCTGCTGCTCCAGGCTCCGCGTCATGAACATAAATTGCAATCACAGCGGAATCTTTCTTGAGTTCAAATTCAGTGACGGTGGAAGCTTGTCAGTTAGCACCTTTTGCCACTTCTTTCCCATCAATGAATACAACCCATGAGTTATCACCGCTGATTCGCAAGGTTCCCTTTTTGGGAAGGGCGTCTGCAGTTTGCATTGATACTAGCGATGCAATCAATAAAAACGCTACTGTCGAGTATGCTGAATTCCTTTGCATTGTTATGATCTCCTATCTTACTTTAACGGTACTCCATATGACAGCAAGTTTATCTCACGATTCTGAATAGACAACGGCCGTTTGGAAGCTAATTACAATCGCTTCCTAGGACCTGTTAACATTCATTCATCGTTAGTGTCTTCTATGGCCATTGGAGGAAAGACCATATGAACAGAAAACTATTGCGAAACGACC
>JYMV01051889.1_pt1 | contig 20130 bp, 15 predicted proteins | sample 338911 | NCBI WGS metagenome assembly JYMV01 (sample SAMN03354496, study PRJNA234377) | hydrothermal vent metagenome | biome: Deep sea; feature: Hydrothermal plumes at the Eastern Lau Spreading Center, Western Pacific Ocean; material: Seawater | place: Tonga | collected 2009 | depth 2000 m m
TTTAAACCGAATCCACCGCCCAGAGTTGGATCCAAACGCAGCTCATTCTTGAGTTTCATAAAGAAGGCACTTCCCTGAAGGGCTAACTTTTCTGTTTGATACCGGAGACCTGCCTCCACATCGCGCGAGATTTGCGTTTTTAGCTTAAAGGTACTGCCATCAGAGCTTGCGATGCGCTCGTTTATAGTGGGGAGACGGATGCTGCGACCTGTGCGCCCGAAGGCCGTTAGATTCTGCCTCATTTTGTACTCCAAACCAATGTTGTAGACGTAATACTGGTCTACTGCTCCTGTGGTTTCTCGTTTGCTCCCGAATGCGCCTGGTGCATTGGGGTCAAATTCATCTCCACCGGTAAATTTATTCCACATGAATCGTCCGCCGACCTGTGCGGTCAGTCCATCGGACAATCTGAAATCATCTTGTCCGTAAAGACCGAAAGTAGTCTGGTGTGCACGGTATTTATGTATCGGTGGCTCGTCGCGATTGCGGCCGCGGTCAGAGTTATAAAATGCATAATACAGATCGGCTCCGATGGTGCTTTGATGATCTTGACCAATCAGTAGCCACTCCATGTTGGCGCGCGGCGTCAGTGACCAAGTGGTTAACTCGGTATCGATAATTTGGTTGAACCCGCCGCCGGTATTATCTTCGATGGATGAATCTTGATCTTTTTTTCGCACCCCGGCATCTAAGATCAGTTCAGCACCATTAGAGAGTTCGCGAGTAATACCGAGGTCAAGACGTAGGCCGCTTTGTAGCGCTTTATCGAGCGGGGTTGTGGCTTCGTCTCGAGCCGTGACAAATTCATCAGTCCCGGCAGCGCGGTCGATTAAGCGTGCGCCCGGCAATCCCAAAGACTGGAAATCAGCGCCTAGTTTGATAAAGGTTTCGCCACTGTTACCAGTGTGACGTACTTGCCCTATCGCATTACGCTGCAACAGACTGTTATTATCTCGAAAACCGTCCGCCTGAACGTAATTGGATGAGAAGTTTACAGAGTAGCGGCCTCGTGATTGGGATATCGACATATTCGTTTCATGTCGTTGCTGCTCCGCGATAGCGTAGTCGATATTCGCTGAGTTGGGTCGGTTGGCCGGCGACTTGGTTACGATGTTGATGACGCCCCCAACTGCACCGTCCCCATAAAGAACGGATCCCGCATTGCCCCGGATAATCTCGATTTTTTTTATGCTGTCGAGGGGAATGTTGGTGAAATCGACGGCAGCAAGATCAATGTCATTAAGTCGCCGCCCATCCAGTAGCAGTAACGTGTTCTGCGTTCCGACTGCACCGAAACCTCTAATATCCACGGTCGCTTGGGCGCCACTTCCGCCGGAAAAGAGATCGCGATTATAAACACCGGCCTCAAGTCCAAGAAGGTTGGGGAGGTCCTCCGCAGGTGAATTTCGGATGTCTTTCTCTTCGATAACCGTCACGGAGGCACCGGTCATGGTGCTGCCAAGGCGAGTTGCAGTGACAATCAATTCGTCAGACAGTGTTGATTGCGCCCAACTATAAGTTGTCAGGAGTAGAGAAAAAATCACTCCTGCCGCAGTCAAAATAAAATGGCACTGTTTCATGTCGGTCTCCGCCTGCCGTTGGTTGACTAAACCTCAACAAGGCATTCTGCTAAGCAACCCAAAAAGGGTGTGCGCTGGCGACCGTATCGGCGAAACTCAACATTAATACTTAGGGAGTTATTCCCTGTCGGTGCCGTTTTTCGATCGTGTCACAAACCTTGTTGCGTCACCACAGACGGAAACCGTCCCAAGAAATCTCCTCGCTTTCTTGGCGGGCGACGATACCAACGGCAGGTCTCCTGGCTAACGATTTTTTGCCTGAATTTCACCTTCCCAGCCGAGGCCAGTGGTAGAATCCAATCCAAGCAAACCGCCTACAGTTGCGGGAGCAGCCACGGAATTGGCTCTTTACGAGCCGCACCGTGTTCCCTTTTCACCTCCATGCGGAGGAACCGTGATGCGTGGACTATATAGAGCGCTTGTCGACAGGGGCAAGCATTAAGTCCCCTCTAGCCTGTTGATTACCAGTGTCAAAAAGAGAGCAACCACATAGTCTTGAATAGTACTTGAATAGTAAGAGAGTGGTGTATGTTTGCGGTGAAAGGCATGCCTTTGCTCATGATATCACCAGACCTCATGAAAAGGTCTTAGCTCCACATCGAATGACCACGCCGAACGGTCCTGATGTGCGATATGGAATATTTCGTCGGCAATCGCGCTAGGTTTGGCAAAAAAATCATCTGGTTTGTCGGCGGCGAGGTGCGGACGAGTCCAAGGCGTGTCAATTAGTGCATCGACCGTGACATAAGCGACGTGAATACCTTTTGGGCCCAAGTCACGTGCCATTGATTGGGCGAGAATGCGTTGGGCTGCCTTGGTGGGCGCAAAGATTGGTGTGTGGGGTTTCCCGCGGTGGGCAGAGGTATTGCCTGTGACGATGATTGTACCCTTTCCGGCCGCGATCATGTCTGGCACGACGGCACGGCCGAGGTAAAATAGCGCGGTGGTATTGATTCGAAAATTGCGCTCTAGAAGGCTTGGGTCAGCTTCCAAAAATTTCACCCAACCACCACCAACTGCATTATGGAGTACAACTTCGGGGGGTCCCATCTCCGACTTTACCTGGTCAACGGTGGCTACTAAATGATCGAGGTCCGCGACGTCACATTGATACCCTTTCGATCCCGGCAGTTCGGCCTCGAACTTCTTCAACCGATCTTCGGATCGAGCCAGCATCGCGACTCGGTAGCCGCCCTCGGCAAATCTGCGTGCTGCAGCGCCGCCTGTGCCCTCGCCAAGTCCGGTGACCAAAAAAACCGGTCGATTTGTATTTGTCATTATGTTTTTCCCTAACTCACCTGGTTTTATAATAGCGTCGATAGAGCTGTCCGACGTGTTAGCCGAGTTGGCGGCGATATAGGCTGAGCAGCCGTTCCCAGTGACGCTCGGCCGCCTGTTTCTCGAAGCACCAACGGCTAGGAAAGGCGAAGCCGTGGTGGACTTCCAGGTACATCTCAATTTCCCCCCTGACGCCAGATTGGTCAAACGCAGTTTTTAATTCTGCGACCATAGCCATTGGCGCAAGGTCATCGTGCTCCGCGCAAGCGATATATAGTTCGCCTCTCATTTTATCGAAATTTAAGTGCGGACTTTCCTCAGCATCGCTTACAAGCCAGGTGCCATAAAATGAAGCGGCCGCGGCAACTCGATCGGGATATCGCGCCGCGGCGGCAAGGGCATATGGGCCACTCATGCAATAACCGTGGCAGCCGACGAAGCCTGGCTTTACCTTTTGGTGACCATCGATAAATTTCAGCATGTCAGCGAAGTCATTCATGACTGGAGGAATGGTCATTTTAGTGCGGATTGCGCGCATCCGCGTCCATTCAGAACTTCCTTCTTCTAAGACATCCGACCCAAATATGGCGTCCCGCCCAGCCCGGTAGTACAGATTAGGCAAAATGACGAAATATCCGCTTGTCGCAAGACGTCGTGCCATATCGCGCAACTCTTCCCGGATACCGGGCGCATCCATTAACAGAAATACAGCAGGAAATGGCCCACCTCTATCGGGTCGACAAACAAATGTTTCCATATCGCCGTCGGTTGTTTTGATGTCACTAATCTCTTCAATCATCGGGATCACTTTCGCGGTTTAAGAGATGTCCATAAAAAACAGCGTAAGGCTGAGATTCAAAACGTCCGAATATAATCGTCAAGTAAAGAGGGCTGCTAAAGGTGAGTCTCAGCAATATGCTGAGATAAGCACCGTGGGCGTGTGTCGGTGGTAGTAATTTCTTAGTCAAAATTTAAGTTTTGGTTTTCACTTACAATGCATTTCGAAATATTACACTGAGATTATTGGCTGGCATATCCATTGTGGTTTCCAAAACGAATCCTTGCACCTCGGCAATACGGGTAACGTCTTCCAAGTTTCTAACCCCCCATTCTGAATTGCGAGAACGTAGGGATGTGTCGAAAGACTCGTTGCTGGCTTCTGTGTAGCGACCTGATTGGCGATATGGGCCGTATAGATAAAGTACACCCGTAGAAGAAAGAACGTAATCATATTTATACAAAGGATCGCATCTGAGCGATCTACAGGCCAAGGTGTATAGAGGACATCGAGTGAGATAGGTTCCTTTACGTTATCCAGATTCGCCGCGCGTAGTCTTGCGACAATGGCGGCTCGTGAGCCTTCATCTGGGTCTGTCGGTTGCCAAACTAATTTTGGTAACTCTCTCGCAAAGTGCACAACATGCTGACCCGTTCCACTAGCAACCTCCAGGACAAGTCCTGCGGAGGGTAAGACGTGGCGGAGTACTTCAAGAATGGGTTTCTTATTACGCTCAGTTGCGGGGCTGTGGAGTAACTCTTGGGTCATGTTTGTCCGCGACTCGAAGTAGAGGCTTGCAAGTGGTGCTTATGGCTCAGGGTTTTTGCGCACATAATTAAATGGTCACATCAAGGGACTTGTATTCTTTTTAACAAAAGAGCTTGGGTGAGGTAAGCGTCGGTATATGCGTCGTAAACGGAAAGATTAATCTCCATCCTCAAGAGGCTACAATACCGTGTATTGCCTCATTTTTTAGAAGAGGCAACCCCATTAACGTTATCTTACAGGGATATCTGAGAAATTTCTGTTAGGATTTGAACAGTGTGCGCTGGATGTAAAAGACATTAAGGCGGCATCGTTCATATTGGGAGGCATTGGGTGCAACGCTATTTAGTGCGTCGGTTGCTGGCCGTAATCCCGACCCTTTTTTTCGCAAGTGTCATTGTGTTCCTCGTAATCCGAATCCTACCTGGTGATGCCGTTGATTTGATGATCAAGAGCAGTCCGTTCATCGAAAACACCGAAGAAATGCGGCGACAAATTGAGCTGGACCTTGGTCTGGATCAGCCAATGCATATGCAATACGTGCGTTGGGTGTCAGGCATTATCTTTCATGGAGATCTTGGTACCTCCCTTATTCGTGATACCTCTGTCGGCGCGGAAATTGCTGAGCGGGTGCCCGTCACGATGACAATGGGTCTGCTTGCGGTTCTTTTTGCACTGGTGATCGCGATTCCGATTGGCGTGTATTCGGCTGTGCGTCAGGACACGTTGGGTGATTATGTTGGCCGTAGCTTCGCAATTTTGGGGTTAGCGGTTCCAAGTTTCTGGCTTGGTACCATGGTCGTTATTCTGCCTGCAATTTGGTGGGGATGGTCACCTCCGACGCGTCTGGTGCCGTTTGTTGAGGAACCTCTGCGGTATCTTTCGGTGTTCGTAATACCAGCCGCCATACTGGGTGCATCCCTGGCTGCGGTAACAATGCGTATGACCCGGACAATGATGTTGGAAGTCTTGCGGCAGGACTATATACGAACCGCACGCGCCAAAGGGCTTGAAGAGTGGTTGGTCGTCACCCGCCACGCCATGCGCAATGCCCTTATACCGGTAATAACTCTCGTTGGCCTGTTCATCCCGATCGTTATCGGCGGTACAGTCATTTTGGAGCGTATTTTTGTCATACCTGGGGTTGGGCAATTGCTGCTCCTGGCAGTTCAGGATCGGGATTACCCAGTCATTACCGGTATCTTTCTGGTGGTTGGTGTCTTTGTCATCTTGGTGAACCTGATGGTCGATTTGAGCTACGGTCTGCTCGACCCGAAGGTTCGGGATCAGAAGTAGGCACGCAGTATGGCAGAACTCACCGTTGGAACCAGAAGGTTTGACACTGCGACGACGCGCCGTAGCCCGTTCTTCGAGTTCTTGCACCGACTGTTCAGGGAGAAGCCTCTGGGCGCCTTCGGGGCTGTAGTTTGCGTTGTATTCCTATTCACGGGAATTTTTGCTGAGCTAATCGCCCCATACGGTTACAACGAGATGAATCCAATTGATCGTTTGAAGGCACCGTCTATTAGTTACTGGCTGGGCACCGATCAAATTGGCCGTGATGTATTTAGCAGAATTGTTCATGGTGCACGTACCTCTTTGATCATCGGTTTTTCGGCGGCCTTTATTTCTATTTTGATTTCAACGTTCATTGGTGTGACCACGGGTTTTTTCCGAGGCAAGTTCGATATGATCGTCCAGCGTATGGTTGATGCTTGGATGAGTTTTCCGGATCTTGTGGTCGTTATTGTGGCGGTATCGGTATTTGGTCCAGGGATGTGGCAGGTGATATTAGTTTTGAGCCTGTTATACGGCATCGCGGGGTCACGTATTGTACGTAGTGCCGTATTGACCGTTAAAGAGAATGATTATGTGCGGGCCGCCGAGTCGATTGGCGTGTCCGTGCCACGTATTTTATTTCGCCATATTCTACCAAACATCATGGCGCCGCTTATTGTTTTATTCACTACTCGATTGGCAGCGGTGATTTTGGTTGAAGCTGCGTTGAGTTTTTTGGGTTTGGGTGTGCCACCACCTGTCCCTAGTTGGGGTGGTATGTTAAGTTTTGAGGGGCGAAGCTACATGTTTCAGGCGCCCTGGCTAGCGATTATGCCAGGGCTCGCGATTACAATTGTGGTGTACAACATCAACATGTTCGGTGACGCCGTGCGCGATCTATTGGATCCGCGCATGCGTGGCTTTGGCGGTAAAAAAAGACAGGTCAATTCTGAAACTGGATAGAGAGGACGAGCGATGGAATCGTGGAAAATTGCGACTGCATCAGTGGTCGGAGCTATTGGGCTGTCACTCGTCGCGGCTGACAGTATTCAGGCAGGCCCAGAGAGGGAACAGCCTCGCTACGGCGGCACCGTCAATGTCCTTACGCGTCTTGCGGCTTTAAACGCCTTATCTTTCAACCAGTATAATTTTGTCTGGAAGACAAACCACGATGCACTGTTTTTGGAGTATTTGGCCAAGGGAGATCTGGATTTCGGGCCACGGGGTACTGATGAAAACTCTTTCAAATCTCTGAGTTACATTCCGGACAAACACCTAACGGGCGAGTTGGCCGAGAGTTGGTCGGTAGAAGAAGATCCCTGGCGGCTGGTGTTTAATATCCGGCGAGGTGTGTTCTGGCCGGCCAAGGAAGGGGTCATGAAACGACGTGAACTGGTCGCGGAAGATATCGTATTCAACTATACGCACATGAAGACAAGTCCCAGAGCCATTCCGACTTGGTGGGATTTCATCAAGGAGTGGAAGGCGGAGGATAAATACACCGCCGTCGCATATTTAAACGAGTGGAACGCCAATTTTGGGTATCGTCTGCTGTGGGGTTATTTTAGTGGTATTGCTCCGCCGGAAGTGTTGAGGATGAACGATGGGAAAGGGTCCGATGACTGGCGCCTAAAAACGGGAACAGGTCCCTACAAGCTGGTAGATGTCCGACCCGACGACATTCAGGTTTATGACCGCAATGACGAATATTGGGACAAGGAAGTGATCAATGGTGTGGCGTATGATCTGCCGTACAACGATCGGGTCGTATATCACATCATGGCCGATGAATCGGCTCGAATTGCAGCCATTCGTACGTGCAAAGTAGATATTCTTGAGGCATTTCGCTGGCAGTTTGCGGATCGGCTAAGACGCTCGGCACCGGAGTTAATTGTTCAAAGTTATCTGGGCAACCCAGCCTACCTTGCACTTAGAAACGATAAACCACCGTTCGATGACGTTCGGGTCCGGCGCGCGATGAACCTGGCCATAAACCAGCAGGAAATACTGGATACCCTTCTCAACGGTGAAGGTGAAATTCTCAATTATCCCTTCTCAGTCCGGTGGCCGGATTATTACACTCCCCTGGACGAGTTGCCTCCGGAGGCACGGGAACTTTTTGAATATCATCCCGAAAGAGCGAAGCAGTTGCTGGCGGAGGCGGGTTATCCCGACGGATTTGAGTTTGATATCATGTTTACGACTGCGAGCCCCTATCACCTGGACCTGATGGCCATGTTTGAGGCCTACTATCAGCGTATAGGCGTCAAGGTGATAGCCAAGCCGATGGACTATTCCGCATATCGGGCGGCGATGCGTGAACCAGAGCAGGCTCTGGGATATCTTGCGAATACCGATGAAGGCAATCCATTTCAGGTTCTGCGAAGTCGATTTGTAACCGGGCAGACCTGGAATCCGGCCTTTCATTCCGATACATGGCATGATGAGACCTTCTTTAAGGCTATTTCCATGGAGGGCGCGGAACAACGTGATGCGCTCCTGAGGGAGATGAATGTTCGCCTTATCGGAGAGCGTGTTCCTTACGTCTGGCTCCCGACACCGACCATGTATGAGGCCTGGTGGCCGTACGTCAAAAACTACTGGGGCGAACATAGTGTTGGCACGCAAGACCCGGGTCCCATTTACGCTCGGATATGGATTGATGAAGACCTAAAGCGAGAGATGGGCTGTAGATCATGAGAGTCCCACTGCCGCAGCGGTGACTAGCTCGTGACATCTCTTTTAGAGGTCCGGAATCTCAAAACGTACTTCCATTCCGATGGCAGCGTTGTCAAGGCAGTAGACGGGGTGTCCTTTGACGTGCGCGCGGGCGAGACTGTGGCAGTTGTTGGGGAAAGCGGCTCTGGGAAGACCGTTACCGCGTTGTCCGTGCTAAGGCTAATCCCCAATCCTCCCGGTGAGATCATTTCTGGAGAGATTTGTTTTGCCGGGCGCGTCACTCAGCGAGGCCGAGGTGCGTAAAATTCGCGGCAACCGAATTGCCATGATTTTTCAGGAGCCAATGACCTCACTAAATCCGTCGCTTACCGTTGGACGGCAGGTGGGAGAGCCGATTGAAATACACCAACGGGCTTCGCGAAAAAACGCGTGGGACAAATGTATTGCCTTATTGCACAAGGTCCGTATCCCAGACCCGGAGCAACGAGCAAACGCATATCCGTATCAGTTTTCCGGTGGGATGCGGCAGCGTGCAATGATTGCGATGAGTCTTGCATGTGAGCCAGAACTTATCATTGCCGATGAACCAACCACGGCACTTGATGTCACTGTTCAGGCACAAGTGCTGCACCTTCTTAAAGAATTAACCCGTGAAACTGGTGCCGCATTGGTGATCATTACTCATGACCTTGGTGTTGTCGCCCGTTACGCCGACCGAGTTAACGTTATGTATGCGGGTCGGATTGTGGAGGCAGGACAGACGAGCGAAATTTTTAACAACCCTACGCATCCTTATACAGTTGGGTTGCTGAATTCTTTGCCGCGTTTAGATGGGGACGTGAGGTTTGCATTACAGCCAATTGAGGGACATCCACCTGATTTGGCCAATTTACCCTCCGGGTGTGCATTTCAACCGCGTTGTCAGTATGCAGTTGACCGATGCTTGGCGAAGCCTCCGGAGCTTTCCGAGGTGAATCCCGAACATCTCGCTGCATGTTGGGTGGATTTAAATGTCACAGCCTGAGCCAGTCCTTGTCGTGGAAGACTTGAAGGTTGAATTTCCGGTACATGGTGGACTACTCGGTGGACGCCGAATCGGCACAGTGAAAGCAGTGGATGGCGTAAGCTTTGAAGTAAACCCGGGAGAAACGCTAGGAGTAGTCGGCGAAAGCGGATGTGGGAAAACCACAACGGGGCTTGCGATTCTGCGTATGATCGATATTACGTCCGGACGAATTGTATTTGATGGAGAAGACATCAGCACCTTGGAACGTGCCGCAATGCGTCCGGTTAGGCGGAAGATGCAGATGGTCTACCAAGATCCATTTGGGGCGCTAGATCCCCGTATGCGGGCGAAGGACATCATAGGCGAACCACTAGTCGCGCATGGTATATCGGAAAATCGCGAAGCGTATCGAGAAAGAGTATCCGAGCTTTTGGAGATGGTAGGTTTGGATGTGGTAATGGGGGAACGCTACCCACACGAATTTTCCGGTGGGCAACGTCAGCGTATCGGGATTGCTCGCGCACTTGCTCTGCGCCCAACATTGTTAGTGTGTGATGAGCCGGTTTCGGCATTGGATGTATCAATCCAAGCACAGATTATAAATTTGTTAGAGGCGCTGCAGGATGAGCTTGGCTTGACCTACTTGTTTATCGCTCACGACCTTTCGGTTGTGCAGCATATAAGTGATCGTGTGATGGTGATGTATCTTGGGAAAGTGGTAGAGATTGCAAATCGTTCAGATCTTTACCGGGCTCCTAAGCATCCGTATACGCAGGCGCTCTTATCAGCTGTGCCCATGCCATCCCCGGACGCCGAAGCCGCGCGTGAGGTGGTTCTTCTGGAAGGGGAGGTCCCAAGTCCTCTCAACCCACCTACTGGTTGTCCTTTTCATCCTCGTTGTTCCATGGCCCGGCCTGATTGTCGCGAGACAATGCCAGTTCTCACGGAACAGAATACGGGACACAAAGTTGCGTGCCATTTGTATTGAGCGGAACACCAACAGTAATCAGAGGTTTGGAGTTTAAATACAGGCATGAACAAGAAGCGTGGTGAAGTGTACATCGAATCCCTTAGTGCTTTGACACTGGCGACCTCGGACATAGGGTGTGCAGTAAAATTTTATGAAAAACTGGGTTTCCAATTGGTAAAGGAAAGCCCGGCTGCGCGGTTTGCGACGTTTCGTGTGGGTTCCCAGTACTTAAATATTACTATGGAAAAACCTGAGCGAGCGCCATGTTGGTGGGGGCGTGCGATTTTTTATGTGAGCGATGTAGATGCCATATACCAGCGCGCATTAGCGTTTGACCTTGAACCGGAGTTTGCTCCGCGTGACGCCCCTTGGGGAGAACGTTACTTCCATATATCCGATCCCGATGGTCATGAGCTTAGCTTTGCGCGCCGTTTACCAGAGTGAGACCGAAAAGCTTAGCGACCAGAAAATACTTGGCACTCTCTTAATTTGTCTTTGCTGTAAGAGAGAAAACTTGTTTCCAGTGTTGGATTGTCACGAATAGATGTGTTCAGGCAAGGTTGCGTTCGCGCTTCTGTCCCGTCGTAACGACAGTTAAAACTGTCAGCAGACTCACCGCTCCCACCGTCCAAAAAACTGCGCTTGGGTTATGGTGATCAAGAATATATCCAAACAAAGGAGGTGCAATAATTCCGGCTACGTTGAATCCGGTGGATACGAATCCGAATACTTTCCCCATTTCCGTGGGTGGTGCAAGTGAACGGATCAGCATGTCACGAGATGGTGAGACAACTCCTGAGAAGAATCCGGCAATAACGAATACGAATGCAATCACTTCAAGCCGCATTGAAAGCCCGGCCATTGTAAAAAACGCCAATGCTATTGCAACGAAACACACTCCAGCAAACAAATGATGGTGGCGAATTCGGTCTGCGATCCAACCGCCACATAAAACTCCGATTGGTGACGCAAACAGATAAGCCGATAGGATTGTTGCTGCCTCAGTCACAGTGATTTCGTGTATAACAGTCAGCGTTGCGACGCCAAATGCACTCACACCGTGGCCAGCAACGCCTATGCACAGGAAAAAAAGTGCGCCAAGTAAAATAGGCTGGCTAAACAGAAGCCTTAACCCTGATCGGGCAGTGCTTGGTTGCTTGATTTCCGTCTGCGAGGCAGTCTCTTGGAGTGCACCGGCATTCGCTGCGATGAGGACACTTGCTAAACCACCCGTAACCCCGCACACAATTAGTCCGGTTTTCCAATCAGTAACTGAGAGAAGTAGAACCATCGTGACCGGAGCAACGGCGTTTCCCAACATTCCCGCTGCAGTGTGTATTGAGAAAGCTTGCCCTATGCGTCCACTTTGGACCGACGCATTTAAGATGGCGTAATTCGCGGGGTGATAGACTGCATTGGCAAGCCCTGCAACTCCCATCATCGCTAAAAGCATCCAGTAGCTTGGCGACAGACCGATCCAAATGAAAGCAGCTGATTCTAGTAAGAGTCCGCACAGCAAAATTTTTCGTGCGCCGAACCGGTCAACTAGGAAACCAACCGGAGCCTGTGTCAATCCTGTAACGAGGCTAAACACCGTAATCGTAATACCTAGTTCCGTGAAACCAATACCAAACTCATCTTTAAGCAACGGGAATAGCGGTGGAATAAGCAGCATGTAAAAGTGGCTGAGGAAATGACCTGTGCTGACTAGCCCAACGACTTTGAAGTGTTTAGGTGGCGTGGAAGGATGTGTCATTGCTGGTTAACTAGGTGGAAATGAGCGGTCCCGGCTCAGGAGGAATCAAAAGAGATGAAGAAAAAAGGCACTTATATGTCAAATTTTGTATTACTAAACCTTTTTACCGCGATCCAACTTTTATCATTTAGTTGGCCGCAGTCATGGCAGGGGAAGCAGCGATAAACAAGCTAGCGTTCTGGACCTAACTAGGAAGTGATCAGGTTCTTAGAATTACTTGTCAGACTTATTGAAGTCGATCGATGACCTCTTGTGGTGGAGCAACACGAACTTCATCGTCGACCAGAACTACCTCGCACGTGCAATCGGTCACTTCGTAGTGCTTGGCCATCTCTCCACAGCCCTGAGTTGCGATTCGAATCGCGGCTTCTTCCTTCGCCATGGAATAGGAAAAACCGATCGCTTCAAAAATTCCATCGTCTAGGAATTTCTGGTCGATGTGTTGCCAGCGTATGCATGCTACGCCAGATTTTGTTGTATCCAAAGCGGTGTAGCTGTACTTCCAGTGCTTCATGGTACGGTGAAAAACATCCCCTATTTTCATCTCCACCGCATTTCCATTGGCGTCGGAATTTGCATCGGTTGTTAGTAGCGTACTGGCAAGAGACATGACTAAAATTTTTCCCAAACGACCGATCATGGGTGTGCGCACTCATATTTTCCGAGGTTAAATTTGAGGGTTATATTGGCATCATTTGTGGGTTGTGGACAAGCAGCGAGCGCCATAAGGCCAACGGAGACGGACATATAAAAAACTAGGAAAATGAGTTTATTAGTAAGTTAATGAAGCTTTGTTTGTTGAAATTAAGTATGATTTAAGCGGCTAAAACATGATTGTAGAAAGGCTTGCACGGTATGAGTGGCAGTAGAGATTTTCAAGGTATCTATACAGCGTTAATAACGCCAATGACATCAAATCATGAGCTGAATGAGGAAGCATTTCGGGAAGTTGTGGAGTTCAACATACGATCGGGCATCAACGGTTTTTGGGTGGCAGGTGGCAGTGGGGAAAGCGTACTTCTCGAGGATGACGAAAACAGCCGAATGGCCAAAATAGTGACAGACCAAACGGATGGGCGAGCCAAAATTATTATGCATGTTGGTGCTCCCACAACGAAGCGGGCAGCAAACATGGCTGAAAATGCGGCTAAGGCTGGTGTTGACGCAATCTGCTGTGTTCCACCATTTTTCTACGGCCAAAGTGATGAAGCAATTGCCCAGCATTACCGTGCAGTGGCGGGTGCAGCATCGTTACCTTTTTTTGCTTACAATTTGCCAAGTGCTACCGGATGCGAGATTACGCCTACGATGATGTCTCTCTTTCAGGAACGTGTGCCACAAATGGAAGGCCTGAAACACTCTGCATTTAATTTCACCTACGTCCGAGAATTCGTAAACATGGGTCTGAGTTGTTTCATCGGGTTTAGTGCCTTGACGTTGCCAGCACTTAGCGCTGGAGCAGTCGGAACTGTGGATGGAGCTCCAGGGATAGCTCCTGAAGTTTGGGTCGAACTTTGGAAGGCATTCCAAGATGGAGATATGGAGCGTGCACGTGCGGCTCAGGACAAAGGTATTGCAGTATGTAATCTAGTTAGGATAGGTAGTTTTCATGGCGTGTTAAAATCGGCAGTTAGCTACCGTCTTGGCGTGGATTGCGGAACACCGCGACCTCCAGGAATGCCTTTGTCGACGGAACAAGATGAGACCTTACGACAGCGTCTATCAGAATTAGATTTACTCCCAACTGAAAAATAGCTTGGTTTTATTCCTCGAGTAGTAGTGCTCGACGGTGTTACAAAAAGAAAGTACCTCGCTCCTTCCGGTTGTTGATGTGCCAAAGGGCATTAACGCTAAGGCAAGGGTTTAGGTTGGACTAGGTTGGACTAGGATGGACTATCGATGAGTGAACAACAGCACCATGAAACCTGGAGCATTAGCAAGGCGCCGGTAGTATCTGAATACGGACTGGTAGCGAGCCAACATCATGTGGCGTCTGATATCGGTGCGGAAGTGCTGGGGCAAGGGGGTAATGCGATTGACGCAGCGGTCGCTACGAGCCTCTCTATTGGCACTTTGGAACCTTGGATGAGCGGTCTCGGCGGCGGCGGTTTCATGCTTGTTTACCTTGCTGCGCAAGATCGAGTGTATGCGATTGATTTCGGCATGGTAGCACCGCGTGAACTTGATCCAGACGATTACCCACTGAGTGGCGGGAATGCATCAGACTTATTTGGCTGGCCCGCAGTCGAAGAAGACCGCAACTTGAGAGGTTTTCCAGCTGTCGCTGTTCCAGGTTATATCGCCGGAATTTCAACTGCGGCGGAGCGTTTTGGTACATGCTCATGGGCGGAAGCCATAGCGCCGGCGATCGAACTTGCTGAGACAGGAATGATTGCTGATTGGTATGCAACACTGATGATAACCACTGCAGCTGGTGATCTGTCTCGGTTCCCCGAGAGCGCGCGAGTACTTCTTCCAAGCGGTTATCCGCCAGTGGGCGAATGGGGCGCCCCGCCACCCCGAATTAAACTGGGAAACTTGGCCGCCACTTTACGGCGTTTGCGGGACGCCGGTCCACGCGATTTTTATGAAGGGGAGATTGCGCGTTCCCTGATCACGGACCTCTCTGCTGGCGGCAATAAAATAACCGATGATGATTTAAGGAATTACGCGGCCCAGGTTATGCCTGCGGAAAAAGGGCATTATCGTGATGCGACTGTTCATGTTGCTCCGGGATTAAGTGCGGGTCCTACATTGCTTGCGGCACTCGGAAAACTGAGCGATTGCGTGTTGGGGGATATTCTCAATGCGGATACGTATCTCGCGTATGCGGAGAGTCTGGATACTGCATATACCGAACGTTTTGAAACTATGGGCGACAGCAATGACTCAAGAGCGCCATCCTGTACGACTCACATCAGCACGGTGGACCGCGATGGGAATTTTGTCGCTCTAACTCAGACCCTCCTGTCTTTATTTGGTTCGAAGGTAATGTTGCCTGGAACCGGCCTCCTCATGAATAACGGCATTATGTGGTTCGATCCGCAGCCAGGGCGCCCCAATTCTATTGCGTCTGGCCGACGCCCACTATCGAATATGTGTCCAACGATAGTTACGCACAATGGGCATCGCACGGCACTTGGTGCGTCCGGCGGAAGAAGAATTATGCCAGCTGTCTTTCAGTTGCTCTCGTTTTTGGCAGACTACAAAATGGATGTAGGTGCTGCATTAGCGCAACCGAGGATCGATGTTAGTGGCAGCGAGGTTGTTGGCATCGATAACAAACTGCCGCCATCTATTCACAAAAAATTGGCGGAGCGATTCGAAATACAAAGTAGCCATCATGGTGTGTACCCATCACTCTTTGCTTGTCCCAATTTGGTCAGTCGTCCCTTGGTTGGAGGGCCGCAGGTGGGTGCTGCCTTTATTCCCTCTCCTTGGGCGAAGGTTGCTGCGCCCCGTATGTAATCGTTCATCGATAGAAATAATATTGTTCCTATTAGCCGGCGATTATGATCGTTTCGTGGATCGCCCACGACGAGTGTCTGATTTAGTTTGAGTCACGAAATCATGGGGTGAAAACAACAAGGATGGTGCCATTGGTGTCACGAACAATTCTAGGAATTCAAACAGTACTGATTTTGTTGGCGGTCTTTGTCCCTTTGGCGGTTGCCGATGGTTTGCCACGTACATTTGGTTGGACAGCTTATGGCACGACATCGGGCGGGTATGCTGTTTCGGTCGCTATCGGGAATGCATTGGCAAATGATGGCTATCGCCTCCGCGTGATTCCTGCAAAGAACGATATTTCACGTCTGACGCCGTTACGTGCCGGGAGAGTCCATTTTTCTGCCACGGGAATAGGCAGTTATCTTGCACAGGAGGGTGTAGACGAATTCGGTGCGAAACGTTGGGGACCGCAGCCGGTTCGGTTGATTATGATGAGCTGGTCAGACGTAAACATCGGTTTGCCCGTTGTTACCAGAGACAGCGGCATCGCAAGTACTTATGACCTTGTCGGGAAACGTGTCGCCTGGGTGGTAGGAGGCCCGGCGCTAAACTCGAACATGACTGCGTACCTGGCCTTCGGGAACCTGACATGGGATGATGTGACGAGGATGCAGGTGTCAGGTTGGAAGGCGTCTATTCAAGGCATGATTGACGGCACGATCGACGCGGCAATTGCCTCGACTAATTCCTCAATGTTGTACCAGTTAGAAGGGTCGCCGCATGGGATGCGCTTCCTTCCAACGCCACACGATGACGTGGATGGATGGGCACGTATGAACGGCCGTGCACCTTGGATTTTGCCGCACACCGCGACTTCTGGGGTTGGCTTGTCACCAGATAACGTTTTGGAGGGTGGGAGTTATGGATACCCGATTCTTATCACCTATGCGGAGCGCGATGAGCAAATGGCATACGACCTCGCCCGGCTGCTTCATGTCAATTTTGATGAATACAAGGACGCGCATTCCAGTGGTGTCGGCTTTGCAATAGAACGTCAAGTTTTTGATTGGATTGTGCCTTATCACTCAGGTGCTGTGCGGTACTTCAGGGAGATAGGAGTTTGGAACGCATTACATGATGCACATAATCAAGCCCTCATTGAACGACAGAAAGTGCTTCAGGAGGCATGGAAGAGCATCCGATCATCTAACCAAACTGATGACGTTTTTATCGATCTTTGGCTGGCAACGCGCCGTGCCGCACTGATTGCTGTCGGAATGGATGCTGTATGGTAGAGCTGTATCAATCGAGCAAAGGACCAGTATCAGATGACCACGATGTTGCGACTTCACGGTTTCGCTCGTTAACAGGGTTCTTCCGCATAATTTTTGTAGGTTTGACGGCAATCGGAATTTTACTTGCTGTACACCAAATCCTTGGATTGCAAATTCTTAGCCGCATCGTCTTGCTTGAAAATAGTTATCTGTATCTGTTGTTGGCGTTCTACCTAGCCAATGTTTTTTTGGTTTTCCCGTTTTCTTTGATTAGTCCAAGGGATTATGTTCCGGCATATGATGTCATATTGTTTTTGACGTGTTTGTCAGTAGGCGGATACTTTTCGATTACTGGCCTGCGTAGCTTAGAGGAGGGGTGGGAGTTTCAGTCTCCCATTGTCCCGGTTGTACTGGCATTTCTCCTTTGGGCATTAATTATGGAGGCCGCCCGTCGCACAGGTGGTCCGGCAATCGCGATAATTTTTGGTCTATTTTCTCTCTATCCAATTGTCGCTGATGCCAGTTTTATGCCGGCTTTGTTTTCAGGAATGCCTCAGGATATTGCTTCTACTGCGCGCTATCACATTCTGAGTGAGGAATCGGTTTTAGGTATCCCGATGCGTGTATTTGGCACGCTAATTATTGGGTTTATTTTATTCGGCGTGACTCTACAGACTACTGGTGGGGGCCGTTTTTTTATCAACTTAGCTTTTGCCCTGTTAGGCGGGGTTCGTGGTGGTCCCGCGAAGGTTGCAATATTTGCAAGTGGACTGTTTGGGTCCCTCAGCGGAAGTGTCGTTACAAATGTGTTGACCACTGGTGCGATGACTATTCCCGCAATGAAACGAATAGGATATCCAGCGCGCTATGCTGGAGGTATAGAGGCTTGTGCGTCAACTGGCGGGGTATTGATGCCACCTGTGATGGGCGCAACAGCGTTTGTCATGGCGTCCTTTCTTGATGTCCCGTACCTTGCCGTAGCGGCAGCCGCTGTTGTTCCTTCTTTTTTGTATTTTTTTGCGCTTTTCGTGCAGATTGATTCTTATGCTGCGCGCAACAATGTAAAAGGTCTGCCCCGTGAGGAGCTTCCTTCTACACGCAAGACGATTTCTGAAGGATGGTATTATGTGTTTGGATTTCTTTTACTCATATACTTGCTGATTTATCTGAAACGAGAAGCACACGCACCATTCTATGCAACTATAGTTCTATTAGCCCTAAGCCAGTTTGGGAAACTGAGTTTGCGTGACCCCTGGTATTATATTCTTGGGCTAGGGATCATTACGTATCTCGGAATTGTTCTTTCTAGCGTACAAATGTCCGCCACTTATACAACAACTATACCGTTCGGTGCGGGGATCCTACTATTGGTACTTTGTCATGTGCCAACTCATATCCGCGTGTCATTTAATCGGGTTAGGGAATTTGTTGAGTCGAGTGGGCGCTTATTGACAGAGCTTGTAGCTATTTTAGCTGCGGTAGGTCTCATCATTGGTGGACTGATGATGACTGGGATGGCAAGCTCTTTCTCTGGGGAAATAACAAGGCTCGCTGGAGAAAAACTTATTCCCCTCTTGTTAATGGGGGCGGCAACGGCTTTCATTCTTGGAGTGGGAATGACAGTGACCGCAGCCTATATTCTTCTCGCGATCGTACTTGCACCCGCTCTAATCGGTCTCGGCTTAGACCCCATAGCTGTCCATCTTTTCATTCTTTACTGGGGCATGATTTCGTTCATCACACCACCTGTTGCGCTTGGTGCATTTGCAGCTGCGAGTCTTGCCGGTGCCACGCCGATGCGAACGGGTTTTGAAGCAATGCGCCTCGGCAGTGTCATTTATTTTTTACCTTTTTTCTTTGTGCTAAATCCAGCATTGGTGTTGCATGGAGATGCAATCACAATTCTCTTGGAGGTGGGGTCGGCCATCGTAGGAATTGTCTTAATCGCATCGGGCCTCCAGGGGCATTTGGTGTTGTTAGGATCCTTTTCTACGGATATTCGCTCTATGGCTGCGCGGATCGTTCTTATTGCTGGTGGTCTGGCTCTGGCGTACCCGGAGATGGCGTCGAATATCGCCGGTTTGGCTGCTCTTCCTGCAGCTGCTATTTTGCGGCGTCAGAGCTCTGATTAGACTCATGTTTTGTGAAAAGGTGTGTCAGGGATGAGTATGGAAACGGTTTGGTTGGATTATGACGTTATTGTGATTGGCTCGGGTGGGGCAGGGAGTGCTGCAGCGCACGCTGCCTCTGGCGCGGGGGCCAGTGTTCTAGTCGTGGCAAAAGATCCTATCGGGTGTTCAGATAGTAAGATTGCTGAAGGCATCGTCACTGTGCGGGGAGTTGCCGATGATGCGGATAGTCACGAGATGTTGGCTGACAATCTCCGCATTGCAGGGGGTGATTTACCCACACCAGAGATTACACAGGCGTTCGCCGAAGATTCTGAAGAAGCCTATGACTGGCTTCGTCGTCAAGGAGTGCGCCCTCGTATCGACAACGATCGAGGTGCTCCGCGTGCACTTCCCATTCCGCTTGGTGGGCATACGCATAGACGGTCCGTCGGTCACGATAATGGAGGGCTTTCGGTCGGCCATGCTGCGTGGAATGCCATCGTTCAGGGTGCAGGAATCGACTACTTGGAAGATGCATGGTTTCTAGACATCGTTACTTCGGTGGACGCCGACGGCCGGACGGTGCTCGGTGGGTTGGTCTATGATGCTGGCAAGGGGCGGCTGTTGGCGGTGAGCGCTCCCGCGGTAGTCGTCGCGGCCGGTGGTTTGAGCACACTATATTTTCCGAACACAGATACCATGCGCGGCAATACGGGAGATTCATTTGCGCTGGCTATGCGTGCCGGAGCAGAACTCGTCGACATGGAACAAGTGCAGTTCCTGCCGTTTTGTTTAACCTCTCCCCCATCCTATGAGGGATTGCTTGCAGGAGAGCCGGCGACTGCAGGGTTTCTGGGTGTGATTCGGGATGCTGGCGGAAAGCTAATTCTGGACAGTGTCATGCTCCGAACTCGGGCGGAATGCGCAGCGGCGATTGTTAAAGCGGTTGAAGATGGGCGCGGTACGGAACGAGACGGCTGTTATCTTGATCTCACAGCTAATGTTAAAGCGGAACGTTCGGGCGTCTATTACAGGAATTTTTTAGAAACATCTCTAAGCAGTGTGATGGTGACTGTGCGCCAGGCGCTTGGCCGTGCGGCAGCGGAATGCAAGGAGCAATGGGAGATTCGACCTGGAGCCCATTATTCAATGGGCGGTATTCGCGTCGATGAGTTTGGTAGCGCCGTATCCATAGAATCGCGGGA
>JYMV01005356.1_pt1 | contig 20128 bp, 19 predicted proteins | sample 338911 | NCBI WGS metagenome assembly JYMV01 (sample SAMN03354496, study PRJNA234377) | hydrothermal vent metagenome | biome: Deep sea; feature: Hydrothermal plumes at the Eastern Lau Spreading Center, Western Pacific Ocean; material: Seawater | place: Tonga | collected 2009 | depth 2000 m m
AATTGTCGTTTGCAATCACCAAAGCCCTATTGACCCACTTTTAGTCCAATCTCAATGCCGCTTTAAAATTCGTTGGTTGATGGCGAAAGAGTTTATGACCCAATCGCTCGACTTCGTCTGGAGGAATGCTGAAATTATTTCAGTTGCTCGCGACGGAAAAGATTCTGCTGGGCTTCGCGTTGCTCTTAAGCACCTTAAAAACAATGGCGTCATTGGTATCTTCCCAGAAGCGGGCATCAAACAACCGCGAGAGGCAATTCACCCATTTTCCGATGGTGTTGGTGCAATGATCGCGCATACCAACGCGCCCGTGTTACTTGCTTTAGTTGATGGAACACCTTTGAATGATGAGATGGATGAAGCAATTTTTGAGCGCACTCATTCATCCGTGCGGTTCCTTGATTTAATTCACTACCCCAAAGATGCAACAAAAAATGAAATTACATCCGATCTTCGAGAGCGACTCTCGCAAGCAACTGGCTGGCCGTTGGTAGAATGAAATTGTGATTACACGAATACGAGGCGAACTGGTTGAACTAACTGAACGCTCTGCATTACTTCATGTGGAAGCACTAACGTATGAATTATTTGTTCCTGCAGCAAACGTGTCAGACTTAATTAGAAAAATTGGACAGCCAGTTGAATTTTTTACACTGCATTATTTAGAAGGCCAATCCCAAGGCAGTTCGTTTTTACCTAGGTTGATTGGTTTTTCTTGCGAACGTGACCGTGCTTTTTTTGAATTGTTTACAACTGTCAAGGGCATCGGCAATCGAAAGGCGCTTCGCGCATTAGTACGCCCTTTCGCAGAAACGGCTGCGGCAATTTCAAATCGAGACGCAAAAGCGCTCACCGCAATGCCTGAAATCGGCAAACGATCTGCCGAAACAATCATCGCTGAACTACACGGAAAAGTAGACCCGTTCGTCGGCGACATCACGTCAACTATTGAAGTCCTACTTCCTTCCTATTGCGAAGATGCAATTTCAATGCTGGTACAACTCGGCGAAGCGAAGCGTGATGCAAAACGTCTTGTGCGACTTGCGTTTGACACAAACCCAGATATTAAATCTGCTGACCAACTCGTTCAAACTTCATTCCAACTCAAGGAAACTAAATGAGACACGCAATGATTATGGCTGGTGGTAGTGGTACTCGGCTTTGGCCAATGAGCAGAGGCACAACACCAAAACAATTGATTGGACTGTTCAACGATACATCTCTTTTAGAAATTGCAGCGCAACGGCTTGAAGGAATAGTTGCTACAGAACAGCTTTGGGTTTGCACAAACCAAAAACACCAAGATGTAATCTGCGAAAAACTTGGATTGCCTGAAGCACAATTGCTTGGTGAACCAGAACCTAGGGACACACTAAACGCTGTTGCATTTACAGCAGCGGTGTTACATAAACAAGATAAAGACGCGATATTCGCAGTGCTTACAGCTGACCACATTATTCGCCCACAAGAAATATTCGCGAAATGTCTTGCCACAGGCTTTGCTCTAGTTGAAGAAGATATTTCGCGGTTTATTACTTTTGGAATTACGCCGACATTTCCAGCTACGGGCTACGGCTATGTTGAACTTGGTGATTCCATCCATGTTGACGCGCGGATATGCAAACGCTTTGTTGAAAAACCAGACTTGAAAACTGCAGAGGAATATGTTTCGTCTGGCAACTTCGCTTGGAATAGCGGGATGTTTATTTTTCACGCTAAAACATTTCTCGATGCACTAGAACGATTACAGCCAGACTCTTACCACGGCATTAAAAAAATAGCAGAATCCTGGGGAACAGAAAACCAAGAAAGCGTTCTCGAGAAAGAATACCCGGTGCTTCCAAAAATTAGCGTCGATTACGGAATGATGGAGCCCGCTTCATCAGATGATTCCATTTCAATCTGCACAGTCCCGATGGATGTGGAATGGCTTGATGTTGGATCGTGGTCGAGTTATGGCGACACGCTTACCGCAGACGAAAATAATAATAGAAGTGACACAAAAGCTACCCATCTTGATTCCAAAAATATGCTTTGTGTTTCCAGTGATAAGTCACATACTATTACTACGATCGGCTGTGAAGATCTTGTAATTGTGCACACTAATGATGCAACCCTAGTATTCCCTGCATCTGAAGCACAACGCGTCAAACAAATGCATGGGCTTGTCGATCCTGAACTACGATGAGATTCCTAGCGATAGACCTCGGCGATAAGCGGACTGGAATTGCCGTTGGTGATGACGAACTACGCATGGCACAGCCAGTTTGTGTTTTAGAAATTCCAATTGGTGAATTATTAATCAATGCAATCTTAAAAACTATTGAAGAACAAGGCGTTGATGCACTTGTGATTGGCTTACCACTAAATATGGACGGCACGCCAGGCCAACGAGTCGTAATTACAAAAGCGTTTGCGAGCAATTTAGAAATTGCTACAAATATGCAACTATATTTTCAAGACGAACGGCTTACAAGTTCCGCAGCAGAAGAGAAACTTTCTGGTTCTGGCAAAACGCATAAACAAAAGAAGAAGATTCGAGACGCACTTGCTGCTGCTGAAATATTAAACGATTTTTTAGCCCAACTTTAATGTAACTACAAACAGAACCAGTGCGCAACGCCGTCATGCGACCAGTTCGAAAGGTCATTGCTATGCGATACTATCAAATACGCTTTACAGTCATTGCAAGGCGAAGCATCTAAATCGACAACATCGACGCAAGACAAAACACAACAGTCAAATGATTCGTCAATCAATTTTCCGCGTACATTTTCTTCGGCAATGCCTGAATGTGCTGCAATTGCTAACTCAATTGAGTCTTCTTCAGTTGTGTCGCCAAAAAACCAAACTTGTATTTTGTCCCACGGCATCGCTCGCATCTCTGGGTCGCACATAAGACGAGCATAAAAATCGTCCAGCAGTGTGGATTCGCTCAACACAAGTCGAAATTCGCCAGTTGCATTAATACATTGCATTGCTTGTCGCATTAATTCTTTTGACAAAGAATCGAGTCTTGAATCGTTGCATTCTGATTGAACAATTCTGTCTGTCATTCGATAGGCTTCAAAGCTTTGAATTGCAAATGTGGGAGGTTTAATCTTTTTGCAATTGACTCGTCAATCTCACGAATAACTTGAACATTAAATACTTTCCCGTGATCAGCGCCCTCCAAAACGCGGACCATTACATCAAACTTCTTTGATTCAAAAAAGTCCTGAAGGGCATTCACGGATAACTCAAGATAAAAAGTGTCCAAGCCACCAGCGATAATGTTGATTTTTCCTGCTAATTTTGGCGAAAGTGTATCCCAATTATTTTCTAGATATTTTCGAATATCGAATTGTTTCCAATGCTCAACAACTTCAGGATTAACTGCACCTGTTACGCGATTAAACATTTCTGCAGGACGACCGTCTGCACCTTTTTGGCTAAAGACCGCCTCAAAAGAACTAATTTGCCCGCCGTCTTTTAGTACATCATCCATTGCAACAAAATTCTTTGTGAATAAAACGGGTGTACTCCCTCTTCGAGCCATTGGGTGTTCATTACCATCGCTATTGAAATACATATTCGCATTTTCTTCATACAAATCAACTGTCTGAAAAAAATGAAAGTCCATCGAGTCTGGAGCGAGGGCCCAAGAACCACCAAAGAAATCTGGGTTTTTTAGTTGCAACCAAGTTGCAGCCCAACCTCCAGAAGAATGTCCAACAACCGTTCGCATGTCTGCACTTCCACCCAGGTTGTATGTTTCTTCTAAATAAGGAATCCACTCTTGCATAAGCGCAGTCATTCGTGGACCATTGTTCGCAGAATCTGTAAATGTGTGGTGCCCTGTATATGCTTGTGCATTTAATATCACTCGACAAATTTGGTCATCGTAATCAGAACCGGTAAATATCATTTTCATATATCTACCACCGTAGTGATCGCTACCATAGCCGCCTATCCAGTACATAACTGGGTAGGGCTCTTCGCGATTTGGGTCGTAATCATCTGGGACAATTACACACGCACCATGTTTCACTTCTCGTCCATAAAAATCACTAAGCAACAAGCTCTTTTTTTCGTCAAGCCGAAGGTTTTGATGTAAATTCCACGTGCGTTCTGGAACTGGCGTGTTCACCGTTAACTGCACAACACCAGCACCCCTCCCGCTTCCCTCAAAAGACACTGCTTTGCCGTACAACCCGCCAGGCGATGCTATTTTGCACCGGTCATTTTGTTTTCGAAAAACTGCAACTGCTTTCCAGTTGTCACTCGGAATAGATGTTATCGAATCTTCCATCATGTCAGCATTTTCACCAACCAAAATTGGTGTATTTGCTAACCAGCCTTCAACGTCAAGTGCAAAAAATGGTTCTGGGTTGAACCAGTTTGGGCCACCAATTAAAGGAAGCTTGCCACGAGTAAGCAAGATGTACAAACGGCCATCGAGTGATTCTCCAACTACACCATCATGCGTAACGGAAAACTGAAGTGGTTTTTCGTGTGAAACTGGCTCTTGAAAGCCAACACAAATTGCGAGTAAAAGACTAATCATCTTAGGACATCATACGCCTAACCCAAACAAATGTTGCAAAACTTGCTCCAAGAAGTAACGCGCCATTGGCTTGGTGTAGAGTTGTAACGATAACTTCGTAGAGTGGTGGAGTTTCACCTTTATTAATTAAAATAACGAGTAACGCTCCGCCACCAAGAATTATTTGAAGTAAAACTAAGGCATGCAAAGACATTCCTAACTTTTTCAGAATTGCATCACCTCGACCCATGCAACGAATACCCGTCACAATTGCAAACACCAAGACCAAAATTGCCACAGCAATATGTGTGTATAAAATATGTGTTGCCTTTGGTGCAAGCGTTTCATCGCCAAGCATGTGACGATAAGCCGCACCAAGTACTAGTTGCAACACCATCGCAACACACAACATCATTGCCCATTTAGCGTCGCCCTTATTCGTTACTCTTTCTGGACTCTTCCACTTCGGTGACATCATTGCACTGAGCATGACGAATCCAGCGAATATCATTTGTCCGACAACGCCGTGGACGACACCAATCCAGAGGTTTGGAGAAAGCACTTCTCTATCTTGAGAAAGCGTAAGGTGTCCCGTCACGCGCAATCCTCCAAGTAACCCTTGCATGCAAACGAAAATGAAAATCAACAACGCAAGTGTCCTTGCAATTTTACATTTGTTCCACTTCCATACGCAGATAACCATCATCAACGAGGTCATTCCAATTAGCATCCCAGTCAACCGATGTGCATGCTCAAAGAAAACACCTTTGTTTTCTGGAGATACCATCTCAGTCAATGGGTACAACAACATGTTGTGTCCATAACTGTTTGGCCAGTCTGGAACTGCAAGCCCTGCTTCCATTCCAGTCACAAGCCCTCCCGTTACGAGCATCAAGAAAACCAATGTTGTTGCAACGCAGAGAAAACCAAAATTCCAATCAACGTCGCAACTGCAATCTTTCAATCGACCATGAAATGATGCCCCGATAATGCCAAGAACTATTGAGACTACGAACAACCCTGCCACCCAAATAAGTCCCACAGACATCATTTCAGATGGTGCCTTTCCTCCGACAATACTCCCAATTAAGAGCAAATTAAGAAGCGCTGAAACCACTCCTACGCACGCGCCCTCTTTGAGAGACTTTCCATACCGTGCAGCGATTGGCAAACAAAGTGCGCCGAGTACAAATAGAATTTCGCCACCAGTTTTTCCTGAGAAAAGGAGGGCAATATACGAAAACACCCACATTGCTGTAGTTGCTCCGAGAGAAAGAGTCAGGACTCTTGCAACAGTTTGTTTTGGTTCGTTTTGCATGAGAAAAGGTATACTACCCCAACCTTTGGATGAAGAACACAACAGATAAAATTGAAGAAACGCCAAGTGAACAAGTAAAACCTACTTTATCAAGTTTATACGCTGAATTATCTAAAATTCGCCTCAGTTTATTGGTTGTAGTGACAACCGGTGCTGGCTTTATCATGGCAAGTCCACTCGGAATTGATTGGCTCATGCTTCTTTGGACACTTCTTGGCACTACTGCCTGTGCAGGATCAGCAGCAGCACTCAACCAACTTGCTGAAAAATCCCGAGACCAAAAAATGCACCGCACTTCAAATAGACCGCTTCCAGCAGGTCATATTTCAAAAGCACATGCATTTGTATTTGGCATCGTCCTTGCCTATATTGGCGTTTCTATATTGAGTTTCGGAGCAAATGTTTATGCGGCTGGAATTGCTCTCCTCACTATTTTAATTTATATCCTTGTGTATACCCCGCTAAAACCGCTTACAACGTTCAATACCGTAGTGGGCGCACTAGTCGGTGCTCTTCCCCCGCTTATCGGGTGTGTGGCAGCAAGCGGAACCATTGATATTGGTGGATGGATTCTCGCAGGCATCCTATTCATATGGCAAATGCCACACTTCCTAGCCCTCGCTTGGATGTACCGAGAGGATTACCTCCGTGGTGGTTTCAAAATGCTGCCAGCAATTGATCGATCCGGCGAATTAACCGCTCGTGTGAGCGTGATGACTAGCTTGTGTCTTATTCCACTTGCGTTATTGATGACTGTTGTCGGTTCGACGGGAATACTATTTGCAATTACTGGTTCTATTTTGGGCGGATACATGACAATGAAATCCATAACATTTTGGCGTCACAGAGACGATGCAACTGCTCGCCGACTCTTTTTTGCAAGCATCATTTATTTGCCGTTGATTATCGTGTTTATGTTACTTGACCGCGAAACAATTCAATGGATAGAAATTGGAACAAGCAATGTCTGATAGAACCGTTAGGCTAACTTTCAAAAGCGGTGGCTGGGTGCTTGTATTACTCGGAATTGTGATGATTGCAATTTTTACTTGGGCAGTTGCTCCTGCAGTTTTGCGATTAGGTAATTACGGCCCTGGAGATGGAACAAATGTTTCCTCCTACGAGTTCGACCTCTCCAATTTACAACTTGCAGAGGACTCTCTTGTCGCAGTTATGCAACACCGCGACATGTCCCCTGTTCTAACAAATCCAAAAATATTATCCGTTGAAGAACTCACTCTTAAAAATAGTGTCAAACGAAACAAATTTTTAGTCTCTAGCGATTTAGTCGTTGGCGTTGAAATTGACGGTGAAGTTAGAACATATCCGTTACACATGCTCAACGTACATGAAATTGTGAATGACACGCTTGGTGGTGTTCCAATTCTAATTTATTGGAACTGGCCAAGCGGGCATGTTGGCGTGTATGAGCGTACATTGGCAGGCGAGGCTAAAACTTTTGGCTTAAGCGGTCTTTCTGGAAATGGCTCCATGCTCATTTACTCAAATAAAGAAACAGTTGGTGGCGAACAACTATTTTCGCCAATGCTTGGGCATTCCATTACTGGGGATCGCGTAGACTTAAAACCAATTACACACGAAGTTGTAAGTTGGAGAAATTGGTTTACGAAACACCCAGAAACAACATCGCTTGCGCCCAATGAACAATTCAAAAAGCGGTACCGAAAAGGTGACCCGAGGCAGTATTTCTTAAATGAAACCATTTATTTTCCTGTGACTGAAATGCCAACGGATGGCCGCAACCCAAAAACACATGTCATTGTGCTGAAAACTAACGCGGGTGATGTCATCTATTCAATTCAGGAATTAGTTGATAGCGCTGGCGAAACAGGAGAAATCGAATGCGTTGTTGCGGGAGAGCAAATAACATTTACCGTTGGAACTGCGCCACTTTTTGCAATTGCAAGAGACGTTAGCGGAAATACGATTCCCACGCAGCGCGCGCTTTGGTTTGTCTGGTATGCAAACCACCCAAACTCCAAAATCACATCCCCAATTAATTAATCCTCGGCTAATTAATTAGTGCTTTAATAGGTCCATTGCATCAGATACTTTCGGTGTGTCGCCTTTGATAATGGATGGTTGGTATTCCATCGTATCTGTCAATGCGATTCCAATAAAGAGAACTACGAAAAGTATCGAGCCAACAAAGATAAAACCTACGAATGCACGATCCCAACGAAGGTGCATGAAATATAAACCAACAATGGTGGCTTTCACGGTTGCAACTGCAAGAGCCAAGATAATTCCCATTTCAGCGATATTAATCTCGGTAAAGTCATACCTTGAAACCCAAACAGTAACCGCAGTCAAGAAGAGCAGAATGCAGCAGATGAATATTAAAAATTTAATTGGAACGATGTGTCCAATTTGATCGTCGTGATGTGATGAATCTGTGTTTGACATGCTAATTCTCAATATTCCTATTACGCTTTTTGCTCATCGCCAGGATGCACTGCATCTTTTCTCCAATCATACCCTTGCTCTTCTTCATTCCACTCGAGCACGGAGTAATCGTAACAATCGCCTACTTCTGGTTGTTCTGGGAAGTTATCCCATGGTGGCGGTGAAGGACATTGCCATTCTAAACTTCTACCACCCCATGGATTTGCGGGGGCTTTCTTTCCAGCAAATACAGAATGAAGTAAATAGATGGCACAAATCACAAAGCCGACGGCAAGAATTACAGAGCCAGCCGTTGACCAAATATGGTAAATTTGGAACTCAGGCATTTCAACATACGTTGCATACCGACGAGGCATTCCTTTTGAACCCATCATGAACTGGCTAAAGAATGTTATGTTAAAACCAATAAAAACCAGAATAGCAGAGACCCGACCCCAATTTTCGTGGTACATCTTACCTGTCATTTTCGGCCACCAGTGGTGAATCCCCCCGAGGAAGCCAATGAGCGCTGAACCCATCATGACGTAATGAAAATGCGCAACTACAAAGTAAGAATCATGCAAGTGGATGTCTGTTGCCAATGTAGCGAGGTGCAATCCGGTTAAACCGCCAATAGAAAATATAAAAATGAACGAGAGTCCGTACAACATTGGCGTGTTCAAACTGATTGAACCTTTATACAAGGTTGCTAACCAGTTAAACACTTTCACAGCAGATGGAATTGACACACTAAATGTGATGAGCGAGAAAATAATATTCATCAATGCGGATTGGCCTGATGTAAACATGTGGTGACCCCAAACGAGGAAGCCAAACATTGCAATGGAGATTGAACTGTACGCAATAAATTTGTAGCCAAAGATATGGCGGTGTGAGTGCACCGAAATCAATTCACTTACAACACCCATAGCTGGAAGAATCATGATGTACACAGCAGGGTGCGAATAGAACCAGAAAAAGTGCTGATAGAGCACAGGGTCCCCACCCATCGCAGGATCAAAAATACCAATACCAACCGATCGTTCGACAATCAAAAGCAACAAGGTAATTCCGATTACTGGAGTTGCAAGAACTTGAATAATTGCCGTCGCATACGTAGCCCAGAGGAATAATGGCATTCTAAACCAAGTCATCCCTTTTGGTCTAAGACGGTGAATTGTTACGATGAAGTTCATTCCTGTAAAGATTGAACTGAAACCAAGAACGAATGCACCGATGAGTGCCGGAATCACCCCGCCCATAGAAGATGCCTTATCAATACTGTACGGTGTATAAAAAGTCCAACCAGTATCAATACCGCCTGCACCCAAAGCTATTAGGAAAAACACGAGCCCAAATATCCACAAATACCAACTGAACAAGTTCAACTTTGGAAATGCAACATCTTTTGCACCAAGCATAATAGGCAAGACAAAGTTGCCAAGCGCAGCGGGAACCGCGGGAATAATCACTAAGAAAACCATAACCGCACCATGCACTGTGAATGCTTGGTTGTATTGGTCCTGTGTCATGAACGTGCCTTCAGGAGTGAGCAGTTGGAACCGAATCATCATGGCAAATATTCCGCCGAGCAAAAATGCCAGCAAAACGCATACTAAGTACATCACGCCGATTCGTTTGTGGTCGAGCGTAAACAACCAAGACTTAATGCCTTTTGTGTGGTTGAGGTAATTATCGGTTGGATTTTGAGTAGTTAATGTAGTCATCGTTATTGCCTTGGTGTTCCATCTGGGTTCACGGTGATGTTACCCTCTGCGTCTGTTAATTCATCTAGGTGTTTAAACATCTCAATAATGGCTGTAATTTGCTTATCTTTCAATTGCCCTTGGAACGATGGCATCGCACCAAGATAGCCCTTCACAATATGGCTTTGAGGATCTAACAACGAAGAACGAATGTAGTTTTCTGGAACTTCGTAGGTTGTACTTTCGCCATATAAGTTAGATAATTTTTCGCCCGAGATAAAGTTCACGTCACCACTTTTTACACGATCCCACAATCCTTTAAATGATGGACCAGTGCTTTCTGAACCGTCAAGTGTATGGCAAGATTGACATCGGTTATATAAACGATTAATTGCATACGCAGGAAGTTGCCCAACTGACATATCTTCGTACTCGCTTGCTAATTTAATCATCGTTTTTTCAAAGTCTTCTTTTGGAATGACACGCACTGTTGCGAACATTTTCGAGTGGTCTTTGCCACAATATTCTGCGCAGTTCAAGTTGTATTCACCTACAGCAATCGCTTCAAACCATAGACTTGTGTAACGACCAGGAATAACATCCATTTTCACTCGAAAATCTGGAATCCACACACTGTGCAGAACATCGTTTGAAGTCATTAGTAATCGTACTGGCGTATTTACTGGAACAGTAAGTTCGGCAACTTGTGTTGCACCATATTTCGGGTGCTCAAAAGTCCATGACCATTTTTGCCCTGTGACTTGCACATCGTAACTTCCTTCTGGAGCTTGTTGCAAGTCTAAATAACCTCGCATGCCAACAACAAATATTACAACCACCAGGAGTAACGGCAAAATGGTCCATGCTATTTCCAACGGCGTGTTATGGGTTGGCCCCTTAACAATAACGTCGTTTCCTTTTCGACGGTATTTGATCATAAAAATAATCAATGCCGCAGTAATTACGAATAAGAAAAAGTAGCAAATCCAGGTGATTACAAAAAACGTATGGTCCACACTTTGTGCAACCGTCGAAGCTTGTTTTGGCAACCAGAAATTCGCCGGAGCGCCCTGCGTTGTTGTTGCGAATAATGATGTAAATATCGAGAACATTATGAAGTTGTTCCATCCGAGTTGTTATGTGATTTTCTTAAGCGGTCGGAGGATGTTAAGCCAAGAACAGCGAGGCCACCACCTAATACAACGAGCATCAATACCGCACCTGTCCGCATTAATTTCCACGCTACTGGCGTGTAACTATTACTGTCAGGATCGTATTGAAAGCAATTGAAAAGTAAAAATTTGTCGAGGGCTGTACCAATTCGTCCCTCGGATGCTTCGATTAGAGCGAAGCGAAGATCTTGTCCCCTGAATTGAACGTCGTTCATATATTTCGAGATTCGGCCATCAGGTGTAATGAACATTATCGATGCCGTGTGATGAAACTCACCTGTTTTGCTATCAAGAACATAACCAAAACCAAGCGCGTCTGAAAGTTTCGTAATGTTGTCTTGTTCGCCTGTAAGGAAGTGCCACCCTTTTTCTGCACCTTCTCTGCTGTAATGTCCTAGATAACCCTCTTTGTTTTTCTTTGCAAGTGGCGGCTTCTCGTCTGGATTGATACTTAACGTTACGACTTCAAATTCGTCACCGAGTGTCCAATCCATTTCTTCAAGACCAGCAGTCAAACCATTCAGTGTCAAACTGCAAAGCATTGGGCACTTGTAATAATTCAAAGTTAAAATGATTGGCTTTTCATTATTGAAATATTGACCAAGAACAATTTCATTTCCTTCATCGTCAAAGAACGTTAAGTCAAGTGGAATTTGTTTATCCAAATGCTCTGTAATTCCAACGCCTTCTAAGGCATCAAGCTTATCGTCAGCAAAAATTGGCCCTGCAATACTCGAGGCTGAAAACAGACCAAGTATTGAACTGGCAATGACTACATGACAAGTTGGAAAAAACATTTTCATTGTTTAGTTTTCATTCCCCACGATAATATTCATCGCATCATTGATAGGAAGAACGAGGCGATTCACTTCTTCGCCTGTATTTGGATCTTGGTGTGATACCCAATGCGCAGCTTCTAGAAGAACCGCGCGCTGTGCATCTCGAACCATGTCTCGTTGTTCATATCGAATATTGACGCTCTTGCCGAACGCTTCTGTAGTTGCAGCTCGATAGTAAATACCGCAAGCAATCGCAACTGTTGCAACCAGTAGAAATGATCCACCAATACCGATAGCCCAAGTAGCCCAGCCGTCTGGGTCTTCGTGGTCGTTGTCAAGATGTGGTTGTTCGTGTGCGTGACTCATGGGTGCCTCTTATGCGTTCTCAAATTGCAACGCCTCGTTTAAGCGAGGGTCAGCTGTTGCAACAAGGTTGCATTTTCGTAAGTTCATTAGTGTTCCGCCCAACAAGAGCGCAACCATACCAATCAAACATGTAAAGTTTAGGATGCTAAATCCATAACCGATTTCAGCATTCGTAATATTGGTCGCCAATTCGTTGTAGGAAGTCGCTGTATCTAATGCTGCTTCTGGCACAACTGGCATAACGAGCCAATATATGTCCACAAAGAACATCAGCAAAAGCCACGTTGCAATAATCGGAAGTGGTGAACGCCATCGCTTAGTCCATCTCGTAATCAATAATACGAAGGGCAAAAGGAAATGACCAAAAAGAAGCAGTAAAGAAACTGGTCCCCAACCACCAAGTTGCCTAGTCATGTACCAATTAGTTTCGACTGGAAGGTTTGCATACCAAATCAACATGTATTGACTAAATGCAATGTACGCCCAGAAGACAACACCAATACCAAATAGCCATTTACCAAGGTCGTGGTAATGTTCGGTTGTAATTGATTTTTGAATATGACCAGTGTTCTGCAAAAAACGTGCGAGCAAAATAATCAGTGAAAAGAAACCGCACATACATGAAGCCCAAAAATAAACAGCAAACATAGTACTAAACCATTTTGGTTGCAAAGTCATCATCCAGTCAATAGACGCGTAACTTTGTGTAAATGCAAATAGAATCATGCAAATTGGAGCCCACTTTTGCATTTTGTGCGTCCACTTGATATCGCCATCACGGTCTTGCGCTGTTGACCATTTAAAATAGAGCGTGCCGATGACGGTCCAGACAACAAGATAAAAGATTGCTCGAATTGACCAGAATGTTGGCGATAGATACCCGGCCTTCGCGTGTAGCAGGTGGTCGGTTTGCATAAGTTCTGTATCTCCCCATTGATACAAAATTTCTCCGTCACCTTTAAGCACTAAAACTAAAATTGGAACAAAGAGCATCCAAAGCCAAGTAAGGTTTTTGGCAATCCCTTCCGCTAATCTTCGGACTGAAACACTCCAGCCAGAGCGGGTCATATGTTGGAGCAAGACGAAAAATAAAGCACCAAGTGCGAGACCTAACGTAACCATCCAACCAACAAGATAGGATTTCCAAAAAGTATTCCAGCCAGCACTCTCGCCGAGCACTGCACTTAAGACCAAAAATACAATTCCTACAACTGCAAGAATCGGCCCAAGTTTCACGGCAAATCCGCCGAGACGAATATTGTCATTTTTTACTTCTGCAACTTTCACTCGCTGCTCCCTTCGTTCGCCGATTTACGAGGTATTGCATCAGCGTTTATAACGCTTGCCGGGTCTGCATCTTGAGATAACTGCAATGCTTTGACATAAGCAACAATTGCCCACCTGTCTTCAATTGTGATTTGCGAAGCGTACGCGGACATCGTTCGAACACCATTCGTGATGGTATTGAACAACTCTCCAACTGGTTGTTCTTTTATTACGTCTTCGTGTAGATTTTTAGGAGCAACCCAGGTTGTTCCATTCACACCAGTCTCAACTAACTGGTTTGCTCGGTGATGGACAAGGCCATCACCAAAACCGCCAACACCGTGGCATGGTGAACAATAAATATTAAACCGGCCTTGACCTCGCACGAGGAAGGCGCGATCAACAGTCAAAACGTTTGGGTATTCCATAGCCCACGCATCATCGGTAACTCCCATATATAGATGCGTATCATTCACCATTCCATTTCTAGGAATAGTCCCTTCAACTCTAGGGCGCATGGCACGGCCATCGAGGAACAATGCGTTTGCTTCTTGTGAAACATATTTAGGCTGATTATCCATGTTCTGGATGAAGTGAATTCGCGGCTTATCACTAAAAGAAGTTCTTGCTCTAAAAATGAGGGCTAGAGGTATAGTTGCTGCACAAGTAATCACGATTACTGTCCACTTAATCCAAAGTGGCAATTCCTTTAAATCTTCAAGGAAGGGCTTCGCTAAATCATCGATAATTTGTTTTACTAATTGTCCCATTATTTTTCCAACGCAATCACTGTTTCAGGGTTGAGAGAATTTAAAAAAGCTTCAACTTCATCAAGGCTAAATTTTGGATCTCGCGCTTCGATGATTAGGTAGAACCTATCATCTGTTGCACGTGCTAACGCCGGATGTTTTAACGTTGGGTGGTAAAACATTGGCAACTTGTTCAAGAACAATGATCCAAATACTGCTGTCAATGCTGAAAAAAGTATCGTCATTTCAAAGGCAACAGGCACAAAAGCTGCTGCTCCAAGAAGTGGCTTGCCCGAAACATCATATTGGTAACCAACAACGGGAATCAGCGCCCAAATATCAAACTCTAATGAGTTTGTAAAAATCTGCAAACAACAAGCGAGCGTCAATCCAATCATCCCTCCAAAGAAAACAAGGATTGGTAAAATTGTCATTTTCACGCCCATTGCTCGGTCAAGGCCATGCACGGGGAATGGAACCAGACAATCAAACCATTTATAGCCGGCGCTATTCGTTTTTTCCGCAGCATGGTAAATGCCAGGCGTTGTTGTGAATTCCGCAGCCAAACCATATAGATCTTCACGCGCAATTGTATTTGATGCTACTTCGCTCATTCGTCTTCCTCCGCAAGTTCTGCTTGCGCGTTGGTTTCACCAGACATTTCGTTGTAACTATGTCCGTGCCCATGAGGATCGGCAATTGGCATAATTGCTTTCAATTCCGCAATTGCCAAGATGGGCAAGAAACGAATGAACAATAAGAAGAAAGTCATAAACAAACCAAAACTTCCAAGGAATGTAAGGACGTCAACCCACGTTGGCTCATACATTCCCCAACTACTTGGCAAGAAGTCATTAGCGAGTGATGTAACAACGATTACAAAACGTTCAAACCACATGCCAACATTCACAAGGAGCGAAGCAGTAAAGATGATTGCGATGTTGTTCCGTGCTTTCTTAAACCAGAAAATTTGTGGAGTAAGAACATTGCAACTCACCATAATCCAATACGCCCAACCGTAGGGTCCGAACGCACGGTTAATAAATGCAAACGATTCATAAATTTCACCGCTGTACCAAGCGATGAAGAATTCCATTGCGTATGCATATCCAACAATTGACCCAGTGAACAAGACAACCTTGCACATATTTTCAAGGTGGCGCATGGTGATAAAGTTTTTCAGTCCCCACAATTGACGCGCTGGAATTGCAAGGGTCATAACCATAGCAAAGCCAGAGAAAATCGCACCCGCAACAAAGTACGGCGGGAAAATAGTTGTGTGCCAACCAGGCAATTGTGAAACCGCAAAGTCAAAAGAAACAACACTGTGTACAGAAAGCACAAGCGGAGTTGCTAGAGCAGCGAGAAGTAGATACGCACGTTCATACCTATGCCAGTGTCGCATGCTTCCACGCCAGCCCAAAGACAGAAGACCATAAATCAACTGCTTCACTTTGGAAGTTGCTCTGTCCCGCATTGTTGCAAGATCCGGCACCATTCCTAAGTACCAAAACAAAAGAGAAACTGTGAAATACGTACCAACTGCAAACACGTCCCAAAGGAGTGGACTTCTAAATTGAGGCCACATATCCATTTGGTTTGGAATTGGGAATAACCAATATGCAAGCCAAACTCGACCGATGTGAATGCCTGGGAAAGTACCAGCGCAAATAACAGCGAAGATTGTCATCGCTTCAGCGAATCGGTTAATTGCCGTTCGCCATTTTTGTCTAAAGAGGAATAAAATCGCTGAAATCAACGTGCCAGCGTGACCAATGCCAACCCAGAAAACGAAGTTAACAATTGGGTAACCCCAAGCAACTGGGTTATTGTTCCCCCAGACTCCAACACCAGTAAAGATGAGGTAGCCGATCATCGCACCGAGCATAGACATCAAGGTGAATGAAATCGCAAGTGCGAAGTACCAAGATTTTGGCGCCTTTGCTGATTCGTTTGCACGAAGAATATCTGTAGTAACTGTACCGAATTCTGTGTGATTCAAAATCAACTGAGGTCGATTTTCGGGATCTTCAATCGTGTTATCTATTTTGTTTACAGGAGCAGTTGTCATTAGTGATGACCCCCTTCACCTGTAACTGCACTATCAACTGGATTCGTCAATCTCGCTAGATATTTAGTGCGAGATTTAATGTTCAGTTCCTCAAGCATCTCGTAAGACCGTTTCTCGTTATGTAGTTTTGACACGCGACTTTTCGGATCCATCAAGTCGCCAAAAACAATGGCTCCTGCTGGACACGCTTGCTCGCATGCTGTCACGATTGAACCGTCAAGAATAGCTACGCGCTGATCGGCTTGCTTTTGAGCATCCGATTTCTTAACCCATGCATTTTTAGTTGCAATTTTTACACGCTGAATTCGCTGCGTGCAGTACGTGCATTTTTCCATGACGCCACGCATTCGAACCGTTACATCTGGGTTGAATTGCATTGCTCGCAACGTTTTCCCGCCTGATTGAGCCTTCACATAATAATCCGGTTGCACTTGTAACAAGCCAGTTGCACGAAGCGGATCGCGCCTGAAGTAATCGAAGTAATTAAATCGACGAACTTTAAATGGACAGTTGTTTGAGCAATAACGCGTTCCAACGCAGCGGTTATAAATCATTACGTTTAGCCCATCAGTATCATGCACTGTTGCGGCAACTGGACAAACTTCTTCGCAGGGTGCATTTTCACAATGCATACATGTCATCGGTTGAATTGCAACTGAAGCCAGATTGCTACTGTCGTAACCGCCATGGCCGTCGGAGCCAAAAGCAAAGTAACGATCTATTCGTATCCAGTGCATCTCACGACCCATTAACACTTGGTCTTTACCTACGATTGGAATATTGTTTTCTGCATGGCATGCAGCAACACAAGCGTTACAACCTGTGCAAGTTGATAAATCAAAAGTCATGCCCCATTTGTACTTGGCGCCAACAAATTGTTGTTCTTCAAATATCGAAAGGGAGTGCGATGAATGACCAACATGCTTTGCAAAATCTGGGTTTGCGTTGTAATGGTCAACCGTTGCTTCTCTAAACAACAAAGGAAGGCGATCTTGTGCGCCTTTACCTGGAGTCGTGTCAACACCGAAGTGCATTTGCGTAGTAGCGAGTGGGTACGAATCTCCGGTTGCACTAACTTTTGCAGGCGCAGCCCAAGTATTCGAGGAAGTTCGAAGTGGATAGATGTTAACGCCAGCACCAGTACATACTCGACCGGCAAACGCTCGACCGTAACCAAGCGGAAGAAGTATGACATCGTCTGCTGTTCCAGGAACCGGAAGTGCTGCAATTGTTACGCTTTCATTGCCAACAGAAACATTAAGCATGTCACCCTGCTTAACACCTAAGTCCTCAGCGGTCTTAGGTGAAACAAGCGCCGCATTGTCCCATGTCAGTTTGGTAATGCTATCTGGAAGTTCTTGTAACCAGCCATTATTAGCGTGCCGTCCGTCCCATACCGAATCGGAAGGAATGAAACACGCTGTGTAACCATTACCGCCAACGACCGATCCGCCTTTTTTCGCATTACGATTCACTGGTGGTTTTTCTAACATGGCTGAATTCGCAATAACACCATCGTGTACTGCTGTGCGCCAGGTTGAATTCCAAGAATCAGCTGATTTGCCAACCAAGGTTGCTCGAACGAGTGTTTGACCATCGGTTATTTCTTCACCAGCAAGAATTGCCAATAATTCTATACTTGTAATGCCATCAAAGAGTGGTTGAATGAGTGGCTGCCCGACACAAACTGTGCCATCGGCAGCAAGTCCATCGGTCCATGATTCAAGCCAGTGTGCAGCATTTATATGCCACTTACAAACTGCAGATGTTTCATCTTCATTATGTGAAAGATGAATTGAAAGTGGAAGCGCTTTAATTGCATCCGCTAATTTAAAATCTGCGGGTGCATCAAATGCAGGGTTTCCTCCAAGAACGATGACGCCTTGAATAGTGTTGTTTTGCATCGCTTTTGAAAGTTCTGCGATTGTATGTGTTTGATTTGAATTAACCGTACGGTATGAAACCGTCGTTCCAACGGCGCCAAGTCGTTCATTTATTCGAGCGACAAGGTAATGCACGGATGCTGGTTGACTTGCTCCTGCAAGCACTAAACCGTGCTTGCCTGCTTTTTGCAAGTCTGCCACTAACTTGTCTGCCCAAGTTTGATGTTCTGTTGTTAATGAAACAGTGCCATCAATTGCCATATCCACATGTGCAATTTCTTTTGCGATGTACGTAGCGATTGCTGCAATTGCAGCAGGATTCATTGGACTTCGTTCATCAGCATTTGCGCCTGTAACAGATAGTCCTGGCTCAGCGATCCAAACTCTGCTGATTGACCCGTGGTTAACTTTTCTTCCAGAAGCCCAACCTCTTGTGTTTACCACTTGCAATGGACCTGCACCAAGGAAATTGTCATCTAAAGAAACAACAACTGTCGCTTTTGAGAAATCGTGAACTGGCATCCAGTTACCACCGAACGCATCATCCAAACCGCTTCGTTGATTTGAATTCATTAGCGGTGCATACTCAACCCACATCGCTTCTGGATTTTTCTTCTTGAATGCTCTTTGCATTCTTTCAAATGTTGGTGAACTTGAGGGTTCAGCTAAAATTGCAACACCCGCACCGTTTTGTGGAAGGTATGCACCAATCCATTCTTTAAATGCGGATAGCGATGAATCGGTTCCGTCGTACGTAACTTTACGGCTTCTATCTGGATCGTATAAATCTAGAATAGCTGCTTGTGTAAACGCATCTGTTTTACCTCGGCTATCGGGGTGTTCAGGGTTGCCCTCAATTTTTGTCGGACGACCATCGTTGCTTGTGACAAGAACTCCTTGAGAAAATCCACCGAAGTCAAAACAACTTGCATACTGTTCAGGAATGCCAGGCATTGTATTTTGGGGTCGGTGTGCGTAAGGAACAATGTTTTCCTTTGGCCATCGACGACAGCCAGCAACACCAAGCCCTGCGAGCGCCATTGATGCGCCCATTATTTTCAAGAAATGTCGACGATCGTCTCCTGTAGCAAGCAATTCGCTTGAACCTTCTGGAAATTCGTCCTGCACTTTCGATTGAAATGCTTCGGTAGCGACAACTTCATCCAGTGATCGCCACCATGTTCTTCCGTTACTTTTTGATTCATTTAACGATGACATGTAGAGCAATCCTGTGATGGGTTCAAGTTATTAATTTCACGCCAGTTAATGCTGTTGGCAATTTTTTCTGCGTCGGACATATCGATGCCCCACTCAAGTTGCGTAACAAGGTCTGGATTTCGTACGTGTGGGTCTGGGTTACGGTGACAATTCAAACACCAACCCATACTCAACGTTTCATGTTGATAAACGACTTCCATTGTGTCAACTCTACCGTGGCATTCAACACAACTAACACCGCGTGTTACGTGTGCGCTGTGATTGAAATACGCAAATTGTGGAAGGTCATGAACGCGGACCCACTCAATTGGCATTCCTGTTTCATAACTCTCAAACAATGGTTTTAGTTTGTCGCTTGATGGATGAATTTGCGAGTGGCAATTCATGCAAGTTTGTGTCGGAGGAAGCGCCGCATGCGGCGTACTTTCAACGGTGTTGTGGCAATACCGACAATCAACTCCCAGTTCGCCTGCGTGTAATTTATGACTAAACGGAATTGGTTGTTCTGGCATATAACCAACATCTGTCGACTGCGGGCTAAACCCATACGCTACAACAATTGCGACATACAGAGGAGCAGTTGATCCTGCCACAATCATGAATGGCAACACTAGATTTGTCCAGCGCGGGAATGTGAATCGTTGTTGAGTCATAGTGTTGTCGGGCCTT
>JYMV01043361.1_pt1 | contig 20128 bp, 16 predicted proteins | sample 338911 | NCBI WGS metagenome assembly JYMV01 (sample SAMN03354496, study PRJNA234377) | hydrothermal vent metagenome | biome: Deep sea; feature: Hydrothermal plumes at the Eastern Lau Spreading Center, Western Pacific Ocean; material: Seawater | place: Tonga | collected 2009 | depth 2000 m m
TCCTTGCATGTTGATCAGATCTATTTTTTACTAAATTAGGTTTTATGGCATCAAGATACAAATACGTAAAAATACCCAAAACTAAAAAAACAATTAAATTAAAAATTAAAAATTTTTTTAGTATCGAGCTAGAACTAAAAAAATTAGATTTCATTAACTAACATTCCACCTATATCCACTACCATATCTTGTTTCGATTGCTGAAAAACTTTGATCCACTTTCTTAAATTTTTTTCTAATCCTTTTAACATGACTATCTATAGTTCTGTCTTCTATATCGTTATTATCTTTGTATGCTATGTCCATTAACTGAGCTCTCTCTTTGATTATTCCTGGTCTTTTTGCAAGCTCTTTTACTATCAAAAATTCTGTTGTTGTAAGTTTTTCTGGAAGAAACTTGCCATTCCACTCACATTCAAGTTGTGAAGAGTCTAGAACAAGTTTTCCATGTTTGATAATATTTTTTGATTCATCAATGTTAGTTGCTTTTTTTCTTAATTGGACTCTTATTCTTTCAATAAGCACTTTAATAGAAAATCCTCCAGATTTTTTAATAAAATCATCTGCTCCAAGTTTTAAACCTAACAATTCATCAACTTCCTCATCTTTAGAAGTCAAAAATAATATTGGTATTGTGGTTTTTTTTCTTAATCTTCTAAGCAATTCTTCTCCATCCATTCTGGGCATTTTAATATCTATCACTGCTAAATCTGGAGGATTTCTACTAATACCAACTAATGCATTTTCTGCATCAATATATGTTTGAACCCTAAACCCCTCATTTTCTAAAGCCATACTTATGCTGGTAAGTATGTTTCTGTCATCATCTACCAATGCGATTGTGTAACTCATAATTTAAAATACGCTCTATATAGAAATACTAAATTGTCACAAATTGGGCAAGTATAAGAACAATTAATGCGCTTCACCCCAATTATTGCCTGAATTTATATGAACAGTAAGAGGTATAGAAAATTGGTGATGTTCACTACTTGATACGTCTGACATATTTTTTTTAATAATTGGTATAATTTTTTCAATTTCTTCTTTTGGAGTTTCAAAAACTAATTCATCATGTATTTGTAAAAGCATTCTGGTTTTATAATTAGAATTTTTTTCCATAAATAGGTTTATCTTTATCATTGCCAATCTCATTATATCCGCTGCAGAACCTTGGATAGGAGCATTGATAGCTGCTCTCTCTTGAAAATTTCTAACATTATAATTTTTATCATTTATGCCAGTAATGTAGCACCTTCTTCCAAAAATATTATTTACATAACCACTTTTTCTACAGAAATTTATTGTTGTATTCATATAATCTTTAATTTCAGGAAATTTTTTAAAATAAGATTTTAAAAACTCAGCAGCTTCTTGATTCGAAACTGAAATTTGCTTTGCTAAACCATATTGAGATATTCCGTAAATAATACCAAAATTTATTGTTTTAGCTTTTCTACGTGTTTCATCATCAATTTTATTTAATGGGATATTAAAAACCTGGTTAGCAGTTAAAGAATGTATATCTTCATTATTTTTAAAAGCCTTTTTTAATTCTTTTACATCTGCAATATCAGCAAGTATACGCATTTCTATTTGGTTGTAATCAGCTGAAATAAGAAGGTGATTTTTTTCAGCAATAAAAGCTTTTCTGATTTCCTTGCCATCTTCAGTTTTAATTGGAATATTTTGTAAATTAGGTTCACTTGAAGCTAGCCTGCCAGTTGTTGTGGCTGCTAAAAGGAAAGATGTATGAACTCTATTGGTTCTAATATTCAAATGTTCAGGAAGTGTATCTGTATAAGTATTTTTTAATTTAGTTAATTGTCTCCAATCTAAAACATGACGTGGTAGTTTATGTCCCCTAAATGCTAAATCCTCAAGAACTGCTGCGCTAGTCGCAAAACCACCTTTCCTTGTTTTTTTTAAAGCAGCTATTTTTAATTCATGATACAAAACTTCACCCAGCTGCTTGGGTGATCCAATTTTAAATTCTTTTTTGGATTTTTTAAAAATTTCTTTTTCTAATTTTATGATTTTATTATCAAACTTTTTTGAAAGCTCATGTAAAAAATTTGGATCTATTTTTATACCTTCTATTTCCATTTGCGCTAATAAATCTACCATTGGTTTTTCAAATAATTCATAAACTTTCAAAAGTTTTTCTTGATCTAATCTTTCTTTAAAAAGAGCATACAATCTGAAAGTTACATCTGCATCTTCGGCAGCATATTGTGTAGCTAGTTTAATTGGTACTTTATCAAAACTAATTTGACTTTTTCCCGAACCAGCAACTTCTTTAAATGATATAGGTCTATGATTTAAATGAATTGCAGACAAATTGTCCATGTTGTGTCTGTGTCTTCCGGCATCTAAAGCATATGACATTAACATGGTGTCTTCTATTGGATTTAGTTTAATTTTGTTACGTAAAAGGATGATGTAATCGAATTTTATATTTTGTCCAATTTTTTTGATATTTTTATCTTCCAATATATTTTTTAACTTTTTTAATACTATTTTTTTTTCTAAAACTTTTTCTGTTGCATGTTTGAGTGGAATATAGCACGCATTTCCCTCTTCATAGCAGAATGAAATTCCTACTAAATTCGCCTCATGTGGATTTAAGGAATCCGTTTCAGTATCTACGGCAACAATTCCCTTTTCTTCAACTTTTTTTATCCATTTTTCTAACTCGCTAATTTTCAAAATGATCTGGTATTTCTTTAGATCAAATTTCGCGGAGTTCTTTTTTTCTACTCTTTTTTCAGCAGATTCTCCATAATGAGAAATCACCTGACTAAGTAAACGGTTAAATTCCATTTCTCGTAAAAAATCGTACAATTTTTCTTTATCAATTTTTTTTAACTCGAAAGTTTCTAACTTTTGCTTAACTGGAACATCAAACTTAAGTTCAACAAGTTTACGACTTAAAAGAGCTTTGTTTTTATTTTCCAATATTGTTTCTCTTCTTTTATTTTGTGGTATCTCATGTGCTTTTTCCAATAATTTTTCTAAAGATTTATATTTATTTATTAATTCTGCGGCAGTTTTAATTCCAATTCCTGGGACACCTGGAACATTATCGGATGAATCTCCTGCTAAGGCCTGAACGTCTACAACTTTATTGGGATCTACGCCAAACTTTTCTTTAACTTCCCTATTTCCTAAAACTTTACTTTTCATTGGATCGTAAAGTCTTACTCCTGGCCTTACAAGTTGCATTAGGTCCTTATCAGCCGAAACTATTGTAACCTTATCACCTTTTTCTAGGATTTGTTTTGTATAGGTGGCAATTAAATCGTCAGCTTCATAGTTAAACATCTCGGCAGATACAACATTAAAAGCTTCTACAGATTTTCTGATATATTCAAACTGAGGAGCGAGGTCTTCAGGGGTATCAGTTCTATTTGCTTTATAATCTTCATATATTTCGTTTCTAAAATTTTTTCTGGCAGAATCAAAAATAACTGCAAAATGTGTAGGTTTGTTTTTACTATCATCAGACCGACAGTCTTCTAGAAGTTTGTACAACATAGTACAGAAACCATTTACTGCTCCGGTTGGTAATCCATCACTTTTTCTAGAAAGAGGTGGTAACGCATAATATGCTCTGAAAATGTACCCCGAGCCATCAATAAGATAAAAATGATCAGTTTTTTTTATGGAATTCATAGATTAATATTAACCTATTTTAATTATTGTTATGGATATATAAAAGCTAAATCATCATGAATAAAAAAAATGCTTTAAAAGTAGAAAAATTAACTAAAATTTATTTTAAAAAATCATCAAATGAGATCAAAGCATTAAACAATTTAAACTTAGAGGTGAAAGAAGGCGAAATTTTTGGATTGCTTGGACCAAATGGGGCTGGGAAAACTACTTTCTTAAATATCCTAGCTGGTACAGTTATAAAAAATTCAGGTAGCGTTAATGTATGGGGTTATGATTTAGACAAAAATCCAAGACAAGTTAGATCCTCTATTGGAATTGTTCCTCAAGAAGTAAATCTTGATGCATTTTTTAGTCCTAAAAATCTTTTAGAACTTCAAGCTGGATTATATGGAATACCAAAAAAAGATAGAATAACCGATACAATATTAAAACTAGTTTCCCTTGAAAAAGAGGCAAATGCTTATGCAAGAAGTTTATCAGGTGGAATGAAAAGAAGATTATTAATTGCTAAAGCAATGGTTCACCGACCACCTATATTAGTTTTAGATGAACCAACTGCAGGAGTTGATGTTAAATTACGTCAAAATTTATGGAACAACGTAAAAGTCCTCAACAAACAAGGAGTAACGATAATTTTAACTACTCACTTAATGTACGAAGCCGAAGAAATGTGCAACAGAATAGCAATCCTGAATAAAGGAAATCTAGTTACGTTGGATACAACAGAAAATTTACTGGATCGCATAAAAACTAAAAAAATTATTTTTAAAGTAAAAGAAATAAACAAAATTAATCCAAAAGATTTAAATGGAATAAAATTTTCATATAGTTCCAATAATGAAATAACAGCTTTATACGAAAGAAAAAAACATAAAATAGATCAAATAATAAACAAGGTCAAAAATGCAGGAATGGAAATCTATGATATTTCAACTGACGAAGGTAATTTAGAGGACGTATTTATTGATCTTACAAAAAACTAGATTTGATTAAAAAAAGTTGTATTGTGTTTATATGGAAGCAATTGATAAAACTTCAAGAATAGAAAAAATTATTAAACTAACTTTAATAACAATAATCGGATCTATTCTTATAACAATATCTGCAAAAATAAAAATTCCTTTTTATCCAGTACCTATGACAATGCAAACTTTTGTAATTTTGTTAATTGGAATAACTCTGGGATATAAAATAGGTCTAGCAACTGTAACACTTTATTTGCTTGAAGGAATAATTGGACTGCCAGTATTTGCATCTTCTCCAGATAAAGGAATTGGTATAGCATATTTTATTGGACCAACTATGGGTTATCTAATTGGTTTTTTAGTTGCTGTTTATTTTGCAGGTTTATTTAAATATGATAAAGGACTAATAAATACTTTTTTTAAATTAATATTTTCGGTAAGTTTTATTTATATTCTCGGTTTAATTTGGTTGGGTACATTAATTGGATGGGACAAACCAATATTTAAATTGGGTGCTGAACCATTTCTATTAGCAGAACTATTTAAAATGTTATTATTATTGTTTTTAACTCCAACCTTGTTAAAAGCTAAAAAATTAATAAAAATTACTTAGGAGATCTTTTAGAAAGAATTCTTTGCAAGGTTCTACGATGCATTTTTAGTTTTCGTGCTGTTTCAGAAACATTTCTATTACATAATTCAAAAACTCTATTAATATGCTCCCACTTAACTCTATCAGCAGACATTGGGTCTTTTGGTGGGGTAGCTTTAGATTTTGGTGATGCCAGAAGAGCACTTTCTACATCATCTGCGTCTACAGGTTTTGGAATGTAATCAATGGCCCCAGCTTTAATCGCTGCAACCGCAGTTGGTATATTTCCATATCCAGTAAGTATAATAATGACTCTACTATTTTTTTTATACTTTTGAATCTCTTCAACCACTTTTAATCCACTCCCGTCACCTAAACGTAGATCAACAATTGCAAACGCTGGAGGTGTACTTTTGACCTGACTTATCCCCTTTTCCACACTTTCGGCCTGAGTTACTTGAAAGCCTTTCTTTTCCATCGCCCGAGCTAATCTATCTCTTAAAGGGTTGTCATCATCAACTATAAGTAGCGATTTATCAGCAAAATCGCTGATTTTTTGAAGATTTGTTTTTTCTTGTTCTGTTCTCATTTTTTTAATTTTTAAATTTATTCTAGCACAAATATTAATTAAAAAAATGCATTTTCAAAAGGGTAAATTATTGCTTTACATTACTTATCATTTCTATAAATACGATTCTTAGGAGAGTTTTTTATAAATTTTTTTTAATTTTTTTGTTTAATAAAAAAGGGAATGCATGAGATGCAAAAATTTAATTCGGTTAACGAGTTGGTTAACACTATTCGACCAGTAGACCCAATTTATTGCATAAGACCCAGTTCAATTAAATCAGCCTGCGGCTGGTTTAGAAGTAACTTCCCAGGACAAATTCTTTACGCAGTAAAAACTAATCCAATTGAAAAAATAATTAAATATGTAGGTGAAAGTGGTATTGATCGATTTGATGTTGCTTCAATTAATGAAATTCGATTAATTAGAAAAATTTTTCCCAAAGCTCGAGCTTACTATATGAATACTATTAAAAGTCGTGAGCATATTAAAGAAGCATATTTAAATTATAATATTCGAGATTTTGCCTTTGACACAAAAGATGAACTTCAAAAAATTATTGAAGCAACTAACAATGCTAAAGATTTAATTCTTTATGTTAGAGTCTCCATTTCAAACGAACATGCAGAAATTGATTTATCACAAAAATTTGGAGCACTTCCTAGTGAAGCACTAGGTTTATTAAGACTGGCTAAAGCATATGCTAAAAAAGTTGGCTTAAGTTTCCATGTGGGTTCACAGTGTATGCATCCGATTTCTTATGCTAAAGGAATTCGAGATTTAGGAAATATAATTAAAAAAACTAAAATAATTCCAGACATAATAAATGTTGGTGGAGGATTTCCGTCTATTTATCCAGATTTAAATCCACAACCTCTTGAAAATTACATAAGCGAAATTAAAAAAGCTTTTGACAATTTAAAATTAGAAAATAAACCTGAATTATTGTGTGAGCCAGGAAGAGCACTTGTTGCTGAAAGCGGATCTTCAGTAGTAAGAGTTGTTCTTAGAAAAAAACAAAAGCTTTATATTAACGATGGAACTTATGGTAGCTTATTTGATGCGGGTGTTCTGAACTTCGTACTTCCAACAAGAATGCTGCCTAATGGAAGAATGGCTTCAAAAAAATTAACTGCTTACAGTTTGTATGGTCCAACTTGTGATAGTATAGACTACATGAAAGGTCCGTTTATTTTACCAAATAATTTAAAGGAAGGTGATTATATTGAAGTTGGGCAGCTGGGTGCTTATTCACTAACTTTTAGAACTAAATTTAATGGTTTTTATTCTAATCAAATTTTTGAAGTACAAGATAAACCTTTAATGTCTATGTACGAAAAGGATAACGCCTCCCATTACCTTGTTGCTTAAATGAATAACCCAAAGAATCCGAAGTTGGGTCATAATAAAAAGACCTTTCTAGAAAAACCTGTTGAACATATTGATATTACAACTTTTGATTCAAGAAAAATTATAGAATCTATGGGCAAAATGTCTTTTACTTCAAGAGATACTGCTAAAGCGTCAAATATTTTTAATGAAATGTTGTCTGATAATAATTGTACAATTTTTTTAACTCTCGCAGGTTCTACTTCAGCAGCAGGCTGCATGAAAATATATTCTGATATGATTAAATATAATATGGTTGATGTAATAGTTGCTACTGGAGCTTCAATTATTGATATGGATTTTTTTGAAGCATTAGGCTTTAGACATTATCAAGGATCCCAATTTCAAGATGACACTCAGTTAAGAGAAAACTACATTGATCGAATATATGATACCTATATTGACGAAGAACAGCTTCAAACCTGCGATAAAACTATCTGTGATATAGCCGATAACCTAGAACCTAAGCCTTATACTTCAAGGGAGTTTATAAGAGAAATCGGAAAATACTTAAAAACTAATGCAAAAAAAAAGGGTTCTTTAATTGAGGCAGCTTATGACAATAAGGTTCCAATATTTTGCCCAGCTTTCACTGATTCTAGCGCTGGATTCGGATTGGTAATGCATCAAGAAAAAAATCCTAAAAAATGTGTAACTATCGATTCCATTAGAGAATTTAGAGAGTTAACAGAAATAAAAATAAAATCTAAATCCTCTGGTCTTTTTATGATTGGTGGCGGAGTTCCAAAAAACTTCGTACAAGACACAGTAGTTTGCGCTGAACTTTTAGGCAAAAATGTTGATATGCATAAATATGCTATACAAATTACTATAGCGGACGTCAGAGACGGTGCTTGTAGCAGTTCTACTCTCAAAGAAGCGAGTTCTTGGGGAAAAGTTGATATTTCAAAAGAACAAATGATTTTTGCTGAAGCAACCAGCGTTCTGCCTCTTATAGCTAGTGATGCCTACCATCGAAATCATTGGAAGGAAAGACAGCGTAAAAGTTTTTCAAACATATTCGGTTAAAAATTGAAATATCTTTCAAATAAAAAGGGATTCCTAGGAATAGATAATAAAAGTAATGTTAAAGAAAAGGTCGTTGTAATACCCTTTGGCCTTGAAAAAACTGTAAGTTATGGTGGTGGAACTAATAAAGGCCCTAGAGAAATAATTAAAGCTTCACATCAGGTAGAGTTGTTTGATGAAGATTTAAACAAAGAACCCCATAAAAATATTGGGATAAAAACTCTGCAACCTTTTCCAATAAAAAAAAGTATCTTAGAGGCTCTTAAACAAATAGAAAATATTAACAAACATTTGTTAAAGAAAAAAAAATTTCCCCTAATTTTAGGAGGAGAACATTCTCTAACTCCAGGTGCAATTAGACCATTCGTGAAAAAATTTGGTAAAATATGTTTGTTACATTTCGATGCTCACGCAGATCTAAGAAATAGTTACAATGGAAATAAATTTTCACATGCATCTGCTATAAGGCGATGTCTAGATAATCCAAACGTAAGCGTAATATCATTCGGGATAAGAAATATTTCTTCAACTGAAATGCTTTTTTTAAACAAAAATAAAAAAAGAATAAGAATTTTTTGGGCTAAAGACAAATTAAAATGGAATTTAAATAAATTTAGAAAAATTATAAGAAATAAAAAAGTATATATAACTTTTGATGTAGATGGTTTGGACTCTAGTATAATGCCAGCTACAGGGACACCTGAACCAGGAGGCTTGTTTTGGGATGAAACAATGAAAATTATAAAAATTGCAGCACAAATTTCTAATATTGTGGGAGCTGATGTAAATGAACTTTCGCCTATAAAAGGATTTGATTCTTATAATTTTTTAGTTGCAAAACTTGTATATAAAATAATTGCCTACTCTTTTGAATTCAAGAAAAAGTTAGATAGCTAGCAAATCTTTCGTTTGCCATTTAATAGTTACCATAGCACCGTTTGTTTTAGGGCATTTATCAAATTTAACATTTGCTTTCATTCTTTCGAGCAATGTTTTACCTATGAAAGTTCCTAATCCTAACCCAGATTTAGAGCTAATAATTTTATTTTTTGAACGTATGTAAGGTTCACCTAACACATCTAAAATATCATCTGAAAATCCTGGTCCATCATCACAAACTTTTATTTCAGTAATTTTATCGTTACTTTCTAAAGTAATATCGACGGATGAATTGCTATACTTAACAGCATTGCCTATAAAATTTCTTAATCCGTAGGTTATTTCTAACGTTCTTTCAATTTGCGGGTTATGTTTATTTTTTTCTGCAAGTAAAAATAATTTTTTCTCAGAAATTTCAGTAAACGATCTTATAATTTCATCTAACAATTCTTCGATTTTTATATTTGATAAAAAATTATCCTCTTTAAGTTGATCTTTGGAAAGATCTTTTAAAATATCCGAACATCTTTTAGATTGTGATAAAAGTAAATCTACATCTTTTGAATATTTTGGATTACTACCAATTTCTTTTTCTAATTCTCTGGCTATAACGGTAATAGTTGATAAGGGCGTTCCTAAAGAATGAGCGGCTGCGGCTGCCTGTAAACCGATAGATTCTAATTCATGTTCCTTAGCTAAGATCAATTCTAGCCTATTTAAAGCTTCAGTTCGTTTTCTAGATTCAATTCCGAACCTAACTCCAAAATAAGTTAAAAAGATTAATCCTATTATGATAGCAATTGGAACAGCATATAAATAAATATCTGGTACATGAAAATGTAATTCACCAATATGAGGTAAAGGTAAATGATTAATTGTTAATACAATTAAAACTATTATTGTAACAATAGATAAATTTATAGTACTTCTTAAAGTTAAAAAAGTTGATGATACTATAGCTGGAACAATTAACAAAATTATAAAAGGATTTGTTACACCTCCTGTTAAATATAATAATACAGACAATTGGAGAAGATCGTAAAATAAAAAAAATGTTGAAGCAAAATTGTTTAATTGGTTTTTGCCAAACTTAAATTGCAAATAAAAATTAGTTAAAACACCAATAAAAATAATTATGGAACAATAAAAAAAAGGAAGTTCAAATTTAAGAACAAAATAAACAATACTTATTGTTATGTATTGTCCAATTATAGCTATCCATCTTAAAATGACTAAAGTTTTTTTGTCTAATTGGATATTATCCTTCGATGTAAAAAACTCCGAAAACTTCATTCGGAAATTATATATCTAAATTTGAAACTTCTAAAGCGCGATTAATTATAAAATCTTTTCTTGGGGCAACTTCATCACCCATAAGCACCTGGATTAAATCTTGATCTCTTTTTGATTTAGCTTTTGTCTTATTTGAATATCTTACTTGTAATAATGTACGTTGTTCAGGATTCAAAGTTGTCTTCCATAATTCCTCTGGATTCATCTCCCCTAAACCTTTAAACCTTTGAATACTAATTTTACTTTTTTCTTTTTCAATAAATTTGCTAAATTCCTTACTATTTTTTTTAATTGAACCTTTTGTTTTATCTGAAGATTTGATTAAAAAGTTTTCTAACTCCCTATCATCTTTTATATAATAGTTCTTTGATCCTTTGGTAATTTTATAAAGAGGAGGCTGAGCCAAATAGATATGATTTTTTTCTATAAGTTCATTAAAAGGATAATTATTAAACAAGGTTAGCAAGAGCGTTCTTATATGAGATCCATCAACATCAGCATCTGTCATAATAATAACTTTTTCATATCTTAGGTTTTCAATATCAAAATCCTTAGATCCTGTGCCCAGAGCATTAATTAAAGTAACTATTTCATTAGAGGACATCATTTTTGAAAAAGCTTTAGTCTGCAAATCTTGGCCATTGCCGTTTTTAGCTTTAGAACCATTAGTATCGATATAAGTATTTAGTATTTTACCTCTTAAGGGTAGAACCGCCTGAAACTCCCTATTTCTTCCTTGTTTTGCTGATCCTCCTGCTGAATCTCCTTCAACGATAAATAATTCAGTCCCTTCGGCTTTACCAATTTGACAATCCGCAAGTTTACCAGGTAAGCCTGATAATTCTAAAGATCCTTTTCTTCTAACACTTTCACGAGCTTTTCTGGCAACATCTCTTGCAATAGCAGCGTGAACTATTTTTAATAATACTACTTTTTTGATTCCAGGATTTTGATCAAACCAAGTTGACAATTTACCGTTTATTATAGATTCAACAATAAATCTTACCTCTGATGAAACAAGCTTATCCTTCGTTTGTGATGAAAATTTGGGATCAGGTATTTTTATTGACAAAACCCCCGTTAGACCTTCTCTAGTGTCATCACCCGTAAGTGTAATTTTATTCTTTTTTAAAAAATTACCGTCTACAGCATACTTGTTAATTACTCTTGTAAGTGCGCTTCTAAAACCTAACAAGTGTGTTCCACCGTCTTCTTGATGGATATTATTTGTGTACGCAAACATGTCTTCAGAATATCCAGCATTCCACTTTAATGAACATTCCACTTCGACATTATCTTTTGAACCTGAAATATAAATCGGTTTTTTGAATAAACTAAGATCGTTTTTATTAACCAAAGTTGTTTTATTTTTATCTAAAAACTCAACAAATTCTTGAATACCACCATCGTATTTGTTTTTATATTCCTTTTCTTTTTTTCCAGTCCTATCCACTAAAATAATACGTAAACCTTTATTTAAAAAAGCAAGTTCTCTCACTCTTTTTTGTAAGATTGATGAACTGAATTTAGTATCAGAAAATACTTTTCTTGACGGTAAGAAATTTATAAGAGTTCCTGTTTTATTTGTTTTTCCTTTAGCTTTTAAAGGAGATAAAGCTTTTCCATCTTTAAACTCAACAAAATATTCTTTTTTGTTTCTAAATATTTTTAAACTTAATTTTTCAGATAGAGCATTAACTACTGAAACACCAACACCATGAAGTCCACCGGAAACCTTGTATGAGTCGTGATCAAATTTGCCTCCAGCATGAAGTTGTGTCATGATCACCTCTGCTGCTGATTTTTTTTCCCCTTTATGTAAATCTATTGGAATTCCTCTTCCATCATCCTCAACGGAAACGGATTGGTCTGGATTGATTATAACTTTAATATTTTTACAATAGCCAGCTAAAGCCTCATCAATAGAATTATCAACTACCTCATAAACCATTTGATGAAGACCTGTTCCGTCATCAGTATCACCAATATACATTCCTGGTCTCTTTCGTACTGCCTCTAAACCTTTAAGCACTTTTATGGATTCAGCGCTATATTTTGAGTTATCTTGTTGATTTTTCTTGATCATAATAGTGAATTTTTTCTACTTATATTAACATTTTTTTTTAATTAATTAAATCTATAACAAATCTATTGCTTAAATTATCGTTGGTATTGAATGATTACTCATTGAAAAATATAAAAATAATCTATTATTGTCTTTAAACGAAATAAATCAAATTTTCATTGGCATAACTACATGAAAACTATTTTTATCTGAAAAATCTCTAATAAGTACTGGAGAGCCTGGATCTTTTAAATTAATAACTATCAATTCATTTTCAATGTGAGAAATTATATCCATAAGATATCTGCTATTAAAACTTATACTTAAATCGCTAGAATTAAATTTTGCATTAATATTTTCAACACCCTCCCCACTGTTAGGGTTGTTAACTGACAATTGTACAGAATCTTTCGATATAGACATTTTCAAACCTTCTTTACGATCTGAAGAAACAGTAGTAACTCTCTCTATAGAATTCTTAAACTCGTTTAATTTTATTTTTAAAATCTTATCATTGTCTTTAGGTATAACTTTATTATAATCAGGAAATCTACCATCAATAACTTTAGAAGTTAATATACCTGTATCCATTTCAAATTTAATTTTTGATTTATTATTTGATATTTTTATAGGTTTGTTGCTTTTTTCTAATAAGGAAATTAATTGAAAGATAGTTTTTTTTGGTAAGATAATAGATTCAATATGAGTATTTGAATCAATTTCCAAACTACTAGAGGACAGTCTGTGACTATCTGTTGATACGCCACATAGAAATGATTTATTTTCTAATTTTGTTTTATGTAGATAAATTCCGTTAAGGTAATGTCTAGTTTCATCATTGGAAATTGAAATTTTTGTCTTGTTTAAAAGTTTAAGTAGTTTTTGAGGAGAAACTTCAAATTTTTTTTCACCAACATCTTCCTCTGATAATGGAAAATTATCCGAAGACAAGCACAATAAATTAAATTTAGAATTTCCAGAGACCAACTTCAACCTATTACTATTTAGTAAAGTCAGTTCAACATTAGCACTGGGTTGCAATTTTCGCAATATATCATAAAGCACACTAGCAGAAGTTGTGGTTGAGCCTTCTTTTTTCACTTCTTTCGGTAACATTTCTTCAAAATAAATTATGTCTAGATCTGTTGCAGTAATTTTAATTTTTGAATCTTTTGCCTCTATCAAAATGTTTGATAGGATTGGCAATGTTGTTTTTTTTTCAATAATCCCATGCGCATGACCTAATGATTTTAGGAAGGTATCTCTATCAATTGTAAATTCCATTTTTAGCTGTTAAAGCAATTTTTTTTTTATTTCGATTATGCTTTGCCTAATCTCATTATCTTTTTTAATTAGCTCATTAATCTTTTTGACAGCATGAATTACGGTAGTATGATCTCGATTAGAAAATTTTCTACCAATATCTGGCAAAGAGTTTGTCGTATATTGTTTAGCTAGATACATGGCTATCTGTCTTGGTCTAGCAAGTGATCGTGGTCTCCTAGGTGATAACAAGTCGTGAATATTTAGATTAAAATGTGAAGCAACTAAATTTTGAATAAACTCAACGGTTACTACTTTAATATTGGAATTTACAAAGTCCTTCAAAATTCTTTTACATTCATAGACATTTGGAGATTTTGTGTTAATTTTACTAAAAGCCAAAACTCTATTTAGAGCTCCAATCATTTCCCTGATGTTGGATGTAATTTCAGATGCTAAAAATTCAAAAATTTCATCGCTTAAATTATAATTTTCTTTAAAATTTATTTTAATTTCCTCAAACTTGCTTTTTAATATTTTTATTCTTAAATTTAAGTCAGGTGGTTGAATATCAATTACCAAACCTCCCGACATACGAGATTTGATTCTTTCTTGTACTCTATCAAGATCTGAAGGAGGCCTATCCGACGATATAACAATTTGCGAACCTTTTTCAATTAAAGCATCAAAAGTGTGAAAAAATTCTTCTTGCATGGCTTCTTTTCCACTTGCAAACTGAATATCATCAATAATAAAAATATCAGCCTTCCTAAAAAAATCTTTAAATTTAACCATTTCATTATTTTTTATAGACTTAATAAAATGGTACATAAATCTTTCTGCTGAAACAAACATCACCTTTTTTGAATTTCCAACTTCTAATCCAACAGCATTCAATAGATGAGTTTTTCCCATTCCTACAGCGCTATAAATAAATAGCGGGTTATAGTGAGCAGACTGAATACATATTTTCCTAGCTGCGGTAAACGCTAGCTCATTGCTCTCACCTACCATAAAATTATCAAATCTATTACTCAAATTAAATCGATAATAGTTCAAAAAAGAATTTTCAATTGATGTTACTTGGCCTTTTTTTAAAAAAAGAGATTTATCAGATTTTTCTTGAGTTTCATCAATCAAAAATTCAATTCTCTGAATACTTTTTTTAAATGTTTTTATTATATCCAATATTTTATCTGCGTATCTAGAAACTATCCAATCTCTAACAAATCTAGTGGGGGCAGATAAAATAATATAATGATTAAATTCCTTTTTAAGATTTACATTTTTTATCCAACTTTCATAAATATCATTTCCAAAAGTTTTTTTTAATTTTTCAAGAACCTTGTTCCAATTAAGCTGATTCTCTTCTTTTACCAAAAGATCGTTTGAAGATTGATTTAATAATATTTCTGTCATAAATAATTTTTTTTAGAATTAGGAAGTTTTAATTTTTTTTTAATTACTTTGCAATATTTACAAGTTGTATTACAAAAATTATTTTTTATTAGGTTGTATATAAAAATTTTTAAAATTGTTTTTTGGTGTATGCAACTTTGAATATGATTTAACTAGATCTGGATTGTTTTTAAAAAATTATTTTTTATTTAGTTTCGTCAGAAACTTGCATTACAAATTTATCAACTCTTAATTGACTAATTCTTGTAAGTTATTTACAAAAAAGCTTTATTTTTTTTTTGAATTGTTGATTCTTTTAGTAACTCTAGAGATTTTTCTTGACGCAGTTTTTTTATTAATTACACCGGTTTTGGCTATTTTCATCAATTGTGAGTGGAATTTTGGAAGAAAACTTTTAGCTTTTTTGGCATTCCCTGCGGCAAGATAGGCAGCCATTTCTTTAATAGCAGATTTATATTTACCTTTTCTTATTCTATTCACTGAAGCTTGTAGTTGAGTCCTTTTTGTGCGCCCTATCGCAGATTTAGTGGTTGGCATGAAAGTGGTGAATGTATATCTTTTTCATTCATGTGGGTCAATAACAATTAATTTTGACAAACGTTACAATAAAAAGAAGATCTATTGGATATTGATATTTTTTTTATTTTTCCTTTGCACGAAATACGAGAACAATTTTTATTTTCTTGTCCATATACATTAAAAAATTGCTGAAAATTGCCACTTTTACCGTATACATTTTTAAAATCTCTAATTGAAGAACCTCCTTGATTGATTGCAATTTTCAAAACTTTTCTAATATTATAAATTAAATTCTTAATACTTTTTCTTTCTAAATTACTACATTGCCTTAGTGGATGAATCTTCGATAAAAATAAAGCCTCATTTACATAAATATTACCAAGTCCACTTACAAAAGTTTGGTCCATTAATAAATTTTTAATATTTTTTTTCCTATTTTTAATAAACTTTTGAACATATTTTATACAAAATAAAACACTAAAGGGTTCAGGGCCAAGTTTTTTTAAATAGGTAATTTCTTTCAATTTGATATTTTCAAATAACTTAAAAAAACCAAATCTTCTTACATCGTTATAAATTAATTCTAAACCATTGTTTAAAATAAAGTGAATATGATTGTGTTTTGCTAATATATCTAAATCATAATAAAAGCTTGTTTTAAACATTTTTTTATCTTTACTTCTAATAATTAAAAATTTTCCACTCATGCCCAAATGAGCCAAAAGTAATTTATTTTTAAAATGAAAAATTAAATACTTAGATCTTCTTGAAATTTTTAATATCTTTTCATTGATTAATTTTTTTGGTAACTCATCTGTTATTTTGTATCGCAAATTTTTATTATTAATTTTCACATTTACAATTTTTGCTCCATTTATCTTTTTAAATAAAGATCTTTTTACAATTTCTATTTCTGGGAGTTCTGGCATTTATATACTATATATATTGTGAAAAAACTTAACATATGATCTATTAAATTAAATGAAAACCTACCACAGAAACAATGAAAGAATTGTGACAAAAATCTTTCAAGATGTATTTGACAAATATGACCTGATGAATGATTTAATGTCTTTAGGTATTCATAGACTTTGGAAAAAAAACTTTATCCATTGGCTAAATCCACAAAAAAATACAACATTAATTGACGTGGGTTCTGGTACTGGAGATATAGCAAAATTATATTTAAATAAGATTAATTATAGAGGTTCAGTATGTTGTATAGACGAAAACAAGGGAATGCTTGATTTAAATAAAAAAAGATTTAAAAAAAATGCTAAGGTCAAATGGTTCTGCAATAGTGCGGAAAAACTGCCATTTAAAAATAATCATTTTGACTATTACACAATTAGTTTTGGTATTAGAAATGTCAGTAATATAAATAACGCACTTAAAGAGGCTTATCGCGTTCTTAAACCTGGTGGTAGATTTTTATGCTTAGAATTTTCAAAAGTAAAAAACGAAATTTTAAATAAATTGTATAAAACTTATTCAAAAGCAATACCTCAAATTGGTAAATTCATAATAGGCAACTCAGAACCATATGAGTATTTAATTAACAGTATTGAAAAATTTCATTCTCAGGAAGAATTTTTCAAACAAATAAAAAAACATAATTTTGTAAACGTATCCTATAGAAATTTAAGCGGTGGAATTGTAGCTATTCATTCAGCTTGGAAAGTATAAAAATGTTTAAAAAATTGTTTATGCTATTTAAAATTGGAAGGAAGTTGTCCACTTCCGGCGCAATTTCATCTATTTATGAAATATACGATCCTCCAATTACAATCAAAATACTTTTTTTCGTAATCGGCTTTAGCTTTAATGGCAAAAAAAATAATAACAATTTGTCCCCAGGAGTAAAATTATGTAATGCACTTCAAGGTATGGGGACTACCTTTATAAAATTGGGACAATTTTTAGCAACCAGACCAGATATAATTGGTGAAGATATTGCAAAAGAATTAGAAAAACTTCAAGACAAATTGCCTCCTTTCCAATTAAAAGAGGCAAAAAATATATTAAGAAAAGAACTTGGAAAAGAAAATTTCGATAAGATTATAAATTTTTCAGATTCAATAGCGGCTGCTTCTATTGCGCAAGTGCACTTTGCTACAATTAGCGATTTTGCCGAAAAAAAAGAAGTTGCAATTAAAATTTTACGACCAAATATAGAAAAAACATTTAACGAGGAATTGGATGCTTTAATGCTGTTAGCTTATATTATTCAAAATCTCATAAGAAAAACAAAGAGATTAAAGTTAATTGAAGTCATACAGCTGCTGCGTGAGATCACAAATATGGAAATGGATCTTAGATTTGAGGCAGCCGCTGCCAATGAACTTTATGAAAATACAACAAATGATGTTGGATTTAAGGTTCCTAAAATTTATTGGAATTACACAAGTAAAAGAGTTCTATGTTTAGACAAAATAAATGGAATTTCAATAAGAGAAATTGAAAATCTAAAATCATTAAATATTGATACAAAAAAACTAGCAAAAGATATCATTCAACATTTTTTAAGACATGCGGTCAGAGATGGTTTCTTTCATGCTGATATGCATCAAGGAAATTTATTTGTTAATAAGGATGGCAGTATTACGGCAGTTGATTTTGGAATAATGGGAAGATTAGATAAAAATAATAGAAAATATTTGGCTGAGATACTTTATGGTTTTATTAAACGAGATTACAAAAAAGTAGCTGAAGTACATTTTTTAGCAGGACTGGTTCCAAAAGAAGTTTCAAAAGATGAATTTGCACAAGCGCTACGTTCAATAGGGGAGCCAATTTTTGGACAATCTGTTAAAAATATATCTGGTGGTAAATTATTAAGTCAACTTTTCGAAATTACTGAAAAATTCAACATGCAAACCCAAATACAGTTATTACTTTTACAAAAAACTATGGTTGTTGTTGAAGGAGTTGCTAGAAAGCTTGATCCTGATACTAATATATGGGACGTATCAAAACCAATATTAGAAAACTGGTTAAAAGAAGTTAAAGACCCAATTAATAAAGCAAGTGAAGTTGTAAATAAGGCTTCTGAAGTACTTAGTAGGTTGCCAGATTTGCCTATTATTATGGACAAAGCAAATGATGTTATGACTCTAATATCAGAAGGTAAATTTAACCCCAACACATTAGCTTATAAAAGTTTAAGAGAAGAAGAATTAAAGTTAGAATTAATGCGTAACAAGATATTAGGAGGAGTTTTAGTACTTGTAATTTTTGTTCTCATAGTATTCAAATAACAAGGTTATGGATAAGTTGTTTAACAACAAAAAAATTATTTTAATTATTGGCGGTGGAATTGCTGCATACAAATCTCTTGATTTAATTCGTTTATTGAAAAAACAAGAGTGCGAAATCAAAGTTGTTCTTACAGAATCTGGGAAAAAATTTGTAACTCCTTTATCAATTGCATCATTATCTCAAAATAAAGTCTATCAAGATATTTTTGATAGTGAAAAAGAAGCCGAAATGGATCACATATTATTATCAAGGTGGTGTGATATAATCTTATTTGCTCCAATCACCGCAAACTCCATTGCAAAACTTGCTTCTGGAAGAGCGGACGACTTAGCATCAACTCTAATATTGGCATCAAACAAACAAATAATATTGGCTCCAGCAATGAATGTTAGAATGTGGCTTCACAAATCTACTCAAAATAATATCAATAAGTTACTAGATTTTGGATATTTGTCCGTAGGACCGTCAACTGGTGAAATGGCGTGTGGAGAATATGGTGAAGGAAAAATGTCAACACCAGAACAAATATATGAATTTATAAAAGATTATTTTTCTGATCGAAATATTGTAAAAAATAAAAATTTAAAGGCACTTGTCACTGCAGGACCAACAAAAGAATATCTAGATCCTGTTAGATTTATTACAAATAATTCAAGTGGTAAACAAGGATATGAAATTGCTAATTCATTGGCAAAATTTGGTATCGAAACGACACTGATATCTGGTCCATCTACATTAAAAAAACCTGTAAACGTAAATATTATAAAAGTGGAATCTGCCGACCAAATGTATATGGAAACAAAAAAGGCTTTACCTGTAGATATAGCCGTATGTACAGCCGCAGTAACTGACTTTAAGCCAACAAAGTATGAAACAAAAAAAATCAAAAAGAATACGCTAAATTTAAATTTTAAAAGAAATATAGATATCTTGGAATTTTTATCAAAAAATAATTCGCAAAGACCTAAATTAGTAATTGGTTTTGCAGCAGAAACAAACGATATCTTAAAGCTTGCTAAAGAGAAAAAAAATAAAAAATATTGCGACTGGATTATAGCAAACGATGTTTCAAACTCAGAAATTGGATTTAATTCTGAATACAACGCTGTATCAATAATCGATGATAACAAAGTTGAAAAAATTGAAAAAAATCTAAAATCTTATATAGCAAATAAAATAGCTAGAAAAATAATTAATAATTTTATCCAATA
>JYMV01009029.1_pt1 | contig 20123 bp, 16 predicted proteins | sample 338911 | NCBI WGS metagenome assembly JYMV01 (sample SAMN03354496, study PRJNA234377) | hydrothermal vent metagenome | biome: Deep sea; feature: Hydrothermal plumes at the Eastern Lau Spreading Center, Western Pacific Ocean; material: Seawater | place: Tonga | collected 2009 | depth 2000 m m
AGCAAAGAACAAGGGCAAAAGGTGTAGTCGCAGGTCATGGGTAGTGAGAAAGACGGGAATTTTTCCAAATCCGTGCTGGTTTTCGCCCTGTTGATAATCTCTCCATTATCTGGTTTTTTGATTGAGTTCTCTCCCTCTCTCGGGCCACTGACCGAACCTTCAGCAGTAGTAGTAGTCGAGGATGACTGGAACCAGAGCGGGGTATCGACCTCGGGGCTGACCGTCGAGGATGATGGAAATGTCTTGATTGATAGACCGGGTATCTCTTGGCAGATTCCGCCATCCACCGGGTTGCCTATTACGAAGACCGGCGCAGCGACTATTGCTGTTGCCGACCTCGGAGAAATATGGGTAATCGGTGGCAAAGATGATGCAAATCCGCAGCAGAGTAATGATGAATTATTCAGCAAAATGATAGAGGCCTATAACATCGATAGCCAAACTTTGCGTACTGTAACCTCGATGCCGAACGAGGCTGCATATGCAGGAGCAGTTTTGATTGGCGGAGAAATCTTCGTGGTCGGAGATTGGTGGCCAGGGACCAATAACCCTTCGAACTCAGCAAAGGGCATGGTGCAGATATACAATATTTCCACAGATGTCTGGAGAAATGGGACGCCGATGCCGGCATTGAAGCGAGTCGGACATGCCGGTGTATGCGAATATGGTGGCTACATCTGGGTTGCCGGCGGGGTCAGCGGTTCAATCGGGACCGATGCTACCAATCGAACCCTGCGCTATGACCCGGCCAATGACCAATGGAGCGAAGTTGCGAAGATGAATAACTCTAAATTTGGCTTTGCATTGATTCCATTTGAAGATAAGTTATACGCTTTCGGCGGCGGAGTTCGTGCCAGTTCCTGGGGTGCGCCCACACCCTCGAAAATAGTCGAAGTCTACGACCCGGCTCTCGACAATTGGACGCAATTGAATACCACTATCCCAAAGTCTGTGGCCGGAGTTCGAGGCACCATAAGGCATAATGAAATCGTGCTTGTAGGCGGCATCAATTCAAATCAGGTGGTCGGTTTCTCGCCGGAAACCGAGGTCTGGAGAACACTCTCATCCTTGCCGACAACTATCGGTGACATGGGAGTCTCATCTCTGAACGGCACAATCCATACATTCGGTGGCGATATGTCGACCTACCCCTATGGCACGTGGAGTCAGATGTATTCCCAGGATATTTTCTTCGTCGCAAATTCTAGCATGGTTGATGGAATCCTATCCAGCGATGTTCTCGACCTGCGACCGACCACTCAGGCCAGTGCCCAACCGCGGCAATTCTCCTTCACCGCCAGCCAGCCAACCGGAACTTTGGTCGAGTTGCAATTCAGAAGCGGCATCGATGCCACCAGTGCGACTTCCAAGACTTGGCAAGGTCCTGATGGAACAGTTTCAACCTGGTTCATAGCCGGCTCTTACAGTCTCAATATATCTGGGAAAGCCAACTTTTTCCAATATCGTGCCCACTTCTCATCGACCGCACTGTCCACGTGGGATCTACCGACCTTGGAAAGCGTCACTATAGAGGCCGCGCACGCGGCATTCGTCGGCACGATTCCGACTCTGGCCTATGCAATGGGTGAGCCGCTGAATCTGACCACAGAACACGCCGATGAAGCGGGATTCAGTGCCTGGTTGAGACTGCAACCGGTTCAGAGTACTGGAAGTTTTTTCGGTGATGCGGCGCTAATAACTCTGGATGATAGCGGTGTTCTTTCTCTCATTGACCCACAGAATGTCATTCACGGTACGCCGACCGGAATAATGACCGATTTCGGCATTACAAGTCGAGTTAATTGGTCGCTGACAATATCGGATTTAATTCCGACCAGAAATGTGATTTTCACCACTGGAAATCTAGTGCCCGGACAAGATATCGCTGCAGCATTAAGCCATGTTCACCTCACCAGCATGGTAATCGATGACGATGTGACAGCATCGATAGGAATCGTCACCAATGCTGCCACCGGCACCAATGTCACATCGGGCTCGGTAGTTCCAGCCCTCAGTGAGTTGGAGGTCTCCCCCAGCATCGCATTTGCTGATGGCTCAACCATCCAGCAAGGTGAGGTGGAATGGAGACTGCAGGCATCTACTCTACTGACCAATGGTTCGGGATGGAATAATTGGAGCGAGGAATGGACAACAAATGCAACTGATAATCTATTTGTTCCAAATAATGTTTCAGGGCTGTGCACAATGACAATGCAGGTTCGAACCGGAATGAGCATCAATTTATCCTGGGATGAGATTCCACTGCAATTCACCATCGATGGCGACCATGCCATCCTGCTGGCCAGTGAGCCGGCAAACGACTCATATGTGGACGTCGAAACGCAAAGAAACCTGAGTTTGATGCTCGGTGATAGCGGTGGACCAGACCCGAATAATTCGCAGTTGGAGATATGGGTTGAGGGACTGCACGACGGGGAAACTCTGTCTGACGGTGAAGCGCAACCCGGAGAATTTGTGGCGATAAATTTCACCGTCCAAGGTAGCCACGGCATCTGGTGGGTCAATGCCACCTTCAATGAGTACGGTAATCCAGACCACGGCAGGGTGGAGGTCGAATTCAGCGGACTTGATTTCGCTGGCCACCCACTCGGCGTGGGGGGTGAGGGGATATCGGTCGGTTGGGAGACCAGGGATGCCCGAATTTCCGAGATTATCGGAGTGAGGGCACTTACCGAGAGCCCACCCGGACTAGGTCAGAGAATCGAGCCTGACGCCACCTTCGGATGGGAGGTTGACTTTTTCGATTTCAACAGTCTCGATGATGTCTTGGAAATATCTCTCTATCTGGGTGGTGACCAATCACTTGGGGTTAAATGGAATGGGGTTTCAGAAATCTGCCAAGCATTGGGCGGTTGGATAAACGGCCAGAAAATTTCGTGTAGCAGCAGTGTTAATGGAGATGTTGAAACCGTCTCAATAGAATTTTCCGTGAATTGGGAATTCATTCTACAAGGCTTGGATGGTGGAGCATTGGTTATCGTGATAATCGACAAGGACGGCACCAATGACTCTTGGTCGCAATCTGCTTCATGGTATTTCTCAAATCAGGTGAATGCAACATCGCTAAGCATTGTCGAAAATACCGGAGGCGCAGTCGGCAATGTTTCCGCTGGCTATTTCGCGTCTGCAGGTGATGAGATAATCTGGACTTCATTCATCGAGTTCTTCGTCTCGCAAAATCCACTAAATGCTTCCCTGACCTTATTGTGGTCAGGCACTGTAATTGACCATGAGTGGAGTGGTTCAACATTGGTCGAGGCCGTAGATGGATATATAGAAGCGGCCATTACACTCCCATCTGTGGATGGTCAACTCAATGCCGAGGTATCACTTTGGGATTCATCCGGTAACTACTTGTTATTGACAATAGACCTGCCGACGATCATCATCGATGGTACCGTACCCTTATTGCAAGAGCCTCAAAAATATATCATGGAAAGCCGTTATTCCCTCGATGATGTTGTTATAGTAGCCAATGTCAGAGAGACCACCGCATGGACAGGTAACCTGACCATCGTTTGTCAGGTCAGGTCATTTGCGCTCGACTGGCCGACCTTCACCGCACAAGCACCCCCTGACAGCACTTTCGCCGACCTGGTCCTATTCCAATTCAACCTCGATATGCAACATTTGGGAGATGCCTCATCACTGTCCGAGGAAGCGACTTTCGCCTGCTGGCTGTCGGGTCAGGATGATGCGGGAAATCAACTCGACAATAACGGACTGCCTAACCATGCTACCGACCCGTGGATGGAAATGAGCCTACCTTCAAATGGCCCTGACCTTACCGTCGACCTGGAGTGGAAAGATGGTGGGAAGGACAGACACCCCGGGGGAGAATATCTGGTCGGAATGACGGTGAGAAATGTCAATGAGGCGATTGAGCGGCCTATTGAGGTTACGGTTTGGCTAGACCATGATGGATATTCAGAGGTAATTTATCGCAATTCCAAGAATGAAGGCCTTTCAGCACAGCATAGTTGGCCGATGACCTTTGGACTAACCCCAAATGCCTCTGGTATCTGGGCGATAAGAGCAATCGTCGATGAGAATAACAGTATTGCCGAACTCGACGAGATGAATAATCAAGCCAATATCTCGATGCAGGTAGAGGTCCCAGCCGAGGGATTGATGGGGCAGATATTCACAACAGTGAATATAGCTGGAATCATCATCTTGGTCGTGGCGATTATTGTTGGAAATATCATCCTGCAACGTCGCCGAGCCGATGGCGATGGGAACCTACGAGCGGGGCCTCCAGCCAGCAGGGGCCCGCCATCTCCCAGTGCCGCGAAAAGTCGACCGCTCGGCATCGATGATGCCGGCCGGCCGGTCACAGAAACCTCCGGAACTGAGACTCAAAAGGAAATCACCGATAACTTGGATCTGCAATCAGCAGGCGCTGCTCTCGCTGCCATCGCACCAAACCCTGAGGATATCAAGGCAAAGTTTTCTGACGATGAAACTTCCTTGCCGCACTCAGATGAGACGGCTAATGCACAGCAGTCGAGCATCACCCCCGGCCGAGTAGACTCGTGGGAATCTCTACCTTCCGACGGCGAATACGAGTATCGCGACGATGGCACTTGGTATGTTGGCAAGGTCTGTGGTGCATGGAAACAGGATGCTGATGGTGGCTTTACCAAGATTGAATGACACACTGGTGTGGTGGGTAATAAGCAAGATTTTTCATGGACAGTTGAATTCTGAGCACAAGGATAGCGAGAGAAGGCGAAGGGAATCGATTAGAATTGGGTATAGAAAGAGCCCTCAATTGCCTCTGTTTCTTCACCATTCTGCCAGATTCAACCTTACGATGGGATTACTGATATAACGCAGTTGGAGCCACGAATTATAGATTTCTTCTACCTCGGGATAATCAGCCGAAATGTATTCTATTCGAGCATTGAATTTTCGTTGAAATGAATTCGACATTCGCCCCAATTCCTGCTGAATATCTCCGATGCCAAAATATTCGCCTCGCTCAACTGAGCGCACCAGATAGCGGTACGCATCACCCAATCCGGCAAGAGCCAAACGGTCGTGCACCGCCAATGCCCTATTGACCGTCCCCGGGGCGCCGCCGTCCTCGACAATATCACGCAATTCGAACATCATCTGGGATACAGATTGTTCATTCCTCATCTCGTCACTGAACCGACCATCGTTCTGCGTCATCTCGATAATCGAGAAAGATGAGACACCGGGGTATTTTCGGATCAACTGGTAAAGTGCTCGCAAGTGCTTTGGCACCTCTGAACGCCGCCCTCCCATGGCCTCTAAGTTCATCGTTAGGGTTGAAGGATGTCGGAGCGAACCGTTTGTCTGCTCAATTGAACTGGGGGGGGATTATGGCGGTTCAGCAAATTCGCAGGTTCGTGCTCATCGGCGACTACTTGGAGCCCGACCATATACATATTCTGGACCCGGTTCTTGCAGCGCAGAAAATCTATGTCGAAGTGCGTAGAACCACCGGAGTTCCATTACCATTCGAACACATCAAGGATCTTGCCAGTAATACAGCCCATTTGATTATCGATCCCTTTACCTCAGAACACGAGGAGGTTATCGATTGCATAATGCTGGGTGCGAAGGAAGTGTGCATCGACGCTGGCGCCGCACCGCTTGAAATAGAACTGGCCTACGCCTCGTCAAAGTATGTACTAACCCGTCTATGGCTAGAGTCATGGCCGCCAGATGAGGAGAGATCCAAGCAACATCACTATGCATTAATACTCGATTTAGCCGAAAGTTGTGGTCGAAAAGCAGTGGTTACCAGTGCCCGAATTGGTATTGCGGAAAACTGGTGGAAGGATCTTCCCAACGAATGCCGAAAAGCCTTTGATTGGTATCTCGCTCCGGCCGAGGGCACCCCTCTGGGGGTTGATGTCCAACCATCGGGATGGCTGATATATCGCAGTTTGAATAAATGAAGTATTCAAATGAACTGAGCCAAAGGTGGAATACATGTCGGATGAGTCCAGCCGTGCTGTCGATGATGTCCGGCGTGCTCTGGCGATGACCTGGAAGGGCGAGATGCTACCAATCACCAGTGAGGACTTGGTACGAATCTGGTGCTACGACACCCAGTGGTTTGAAGCTGCGGTTGCCGAACTTGCTATCTCATCTCTGGTGGAGAACGGCTGGCTGGAGATGACCGGCCAAGGTCTGATTCCGTGCCTCGATACGGCTGAGGTGACCGCACCCCTAGGTTGGTGGCCACGCCTTGAGTCGCTTACCAACCCCCCTCTATTCATCACCAGTGCGGCACCTGCACTTGCATCGACTGCTAGTGAGATGACAGCACCGCGCCCGACGGAAAGACGGGTGGGTGGGGAAATGGCGGCACCGGAGAAGGCGGGCATGAGTGGCGCTGGAGATGTGAGTTCTGGCGAGGAAGTAATCCAACCACCTGTTGCGGCGGCTGAATTGGCACCATCCACCTCCCCGCCACAGAATGATGCAGACCCGAGGATGCAACTGGTACCAAGGCTGGTAAAATACATCGCTAGGAAATCCGGCATCGAGGTGAATGAAATCGAGCGGAGGATGCAGAGGAAGCAGCGCGCGTTAGGCCCTATCACTCCTTGGCTGTGCCTCATATTCATCGCCAAGGAACAGGGATTGGCAGTAGATGATATCATCGAAATGTTCGCATAAGAGAAGTACGCTGACGAAGGAAACTATAATCTGAATTCTAGCTCGGCTTTCGTTATAATGCTTCTATCCGCACTACCCTCTCCCCGAAGCCCGAGTGCCGTAGCAATATGTAGTGGGCTTCGGTGGGCTTTGGTAGACTTCGGCATTGTTATTAGGGGCGTGCCGGTCGCCGCCTTGCAGGTGCTTACATGAGTGATGCTCCACTGAACGACAAGGAAGACCAGTTTGAGAGACTTTGGGAGGGTCAGACCCCCAAGGGATACAATCGAACCAAGGCTCTGAAGTTCCGCCAGTATATTCTCGAGCACGTCAGGCAGACCCAACGACCGCTGACCCGCGAAAATGCCAAGAAGTATTGGATGGGTGAGTTGCAGAAGGAAATGCGTGACGCGGAATTACTCTGAACAGGACAAGTGGGTTGCCGCCGTCTCGGTGACCCCCAGCTAAGATGAGACGGGGGCAGAAAAATGCAATCAAGGACATTTGACGACTGGGATTTGCCACCGGAAATACTCAATGGAGTGAAATCACTGGGGTGGGAGAATCCGACCCCTGTACAACTTGACGCGATTCCTTTGGCGCGCGCCGGAAATAACCTCATCGGCCAAGCCATGACCGGCTCGGGTAAGACTGGGGCATTCGGCATTCCTATACTTGAGAAAGCCAATGCCGACGGCACTTTACAAGCCCTTATCCTATGCCCGACCAGAGAGTTAGCGCAACAGGTGAGGGTTGAACTTGAGCAGTTGCAGGGCGATAAGGGGCTTGCCATTCTTTCGGTATATGGTGGTACTGATATTGAGAAGCAGGCAAAGACATTGGATGCCGGAGTCGAGGTGATAGTTGGAACACCAGGGCGAGTGATGGACATGAGTAAGCGGGGCCACATCGATTTGGCCGCACCTTCAATGTTGACTCTGGATGAGGCTGACCGGATGCTCGATATGGGATTCATGCCCGATATCATGTGGGTGGTCGAGCGCATGACCGGACGTAGCCAAACCATGCTTTTCAGCGCCACCTTTCCGCAGGAAATCCTCGAAGCGGCCGACGAATTCATGCAAGATCACAGATTCGTCCAGATGGGTGATACTGAACTCGACTTGCCACCGGTGAAATTATTCTCTATAAACGTCGGCCGGGCGAATAAACTCTGGTCGCTAGGCCGAATCCTGCTTCTACAACAGCAAACAGAGGGCCAGACGATTGTGTTCACCAATACCAAACGAATGGTCGACATGATTGTTGAGCGCTTGGCCAAGCACCGCATTGAGGCTGTCGGACTGCATGGCGACATGGCACAGAACAAGCGCGAGAAGATAATGGATATATTTCGAGAAAACAAAGCCAAGACCATAGTTGCCACCGATGTCGCAGCCCGGGGCCTTGACGTTGAGGGTGTTACCATGGTTGTCAACTACGACGTACCCAATGATATCGACTCCTACATCCATCGTATCGGCCGCACTGGGCGAGCCGGGCGAGAGGGTGAGGCGTGGACGTTTATCTCCCGTGATGATATTCCTCAGATGCGACGAATCCAGGGGACTTATGACTTGGATATCGAGCAAGTTGAGACCCCCGAGCTTCCTGCTGGGGTAGAGCGAGACCCGGTGCGATATCGCGCTGATTATGGCGAGACCGCTGACGTATTCGGTATGATACCATTGACGCTCAATGTAGGTACTTCACACGGTGCCAGCAAATTGTCGATTCACAACTTCCTCCTCAAGACCGTTAGAATGGATGAATTGGCGGTCGGGGAGATTCGACTGGGTGATGATGAATCAGAGGTCGCAATCCATGCCAGCAAAGTCGGCTACGTCATCGATGGTGTCAAGGGCAAGGAATTATTCGGTCAGTCACTAAGTGCCAGCACAGCGTAATTATTCCTCTTCCGAGGCAGAAACCTCTAAGGCGTCACTTTCCAAGATTTCATCTTCTTCTGATAAATCATTTCCACGAGATTCTTCTGGGTTTGAGTCATCTTCAGCAGAATCATTATCGCGCCTTGAAAACTCTAAGATAGTGCCACCGATTCCGAGTATGCCGAGAGTTGCCATCGACCAGACAGATCCCACTTCATCATTCCAAGTTTTCTCTGCATCCGCACAGGTCGGGCTGTATTCCTCAAGCGCAGTGCAGTTATTCTGCGCTCTCTGCGCCGAATTGAAGGCGTCGTCGTTAAGTGTGGTATCGATGGCGATGCCAATCAGCAGAAAGGCGATGATGATTATCACCCAGTGGTGACCACCCCATTGTTCGCGTACGGAGATGCGTAGTGGCGCCCGGTCCTCCCTGCTGGCAGCCGCGACCCGCTTAGCGCCGCCAATCCATATGAACCAAGCCAACCACATCAGAACCAAGACGAACAGGAATCCCCATTGGTAGACAAAAGTGTGAAATTGCCACATCTCTGCAGCGCAGGAATATCCTCTAGGGTCATTGGCACAACTACTGACCGCCAGCGGATAAAGTACCACCAACCTAGCGATATTGAGGACATATACCACTCCGCACATTACCGCAATCGAGCGCATCTTCAATTTCCATCCGACATTGTCGGTCATCATAATCAGAGTTGAAATGAACAACATTTCGTGGATTCCGGCACACTCATCCGAAACATACAGACCGATACTCCCCCCAGGGAAATTGTAATTGTTCAGGTCAACTCTGGTCCACCAGCCATTGTGGGTGGAAAAGGTTGTCGCTCCCTCACCGTAGATGAGGTCGGTCAGGTTATGCCAGATCCAAGCTTCTGTGACTTGAATCGGTGCCAAGGTGTCGCTGGGGATGGTGATGAACCAGTAAAGTGCCTCGATAACCAGCAGCGCCGCAGGAATACGGAGATAGCGCCAGGCGAGGTCTCCGACCTCACGCAATGAAAGGTCGTCATCACGACTCTTTTTGCTCTCCATCAACACCGCTAGGATGATTCAGTCTTCAAGTCCTACGGTATAATTGACTTGTTTTGGGACATCGGTGGGGTTGAAATGAGGTTGCGAATAGCAACCGCCATGGGCGATGTCGAGGACGAGGATGGCGAAGCCTCAGGTCAGATTGCTCGAACGATAGATGTATTGGGTTTTTTCTGTCCAGTACCGATATCTGAAGCACGCAAAGCATTACTGCAGATGCAGAGTGACGAAGTCCTTGAAGTATGGTCGGATGACCCGGAAGTATTGCACGACATGCCGCTCCTGCTCAACCGCACCGGCGATGAACTGATTTCGGTAGAGGAAAAAGCCGGTGAATATCGGATGCTGATAAGAAAAACCGGGTGAACGTATGACTCCAGAAAAAATTCGCTTGGCTGAACTGGGAGAAATTCCCTCCGAAGCAAAACTACCCACTCCACATGGCGAATTCAAGATTCGAGTCTTCCACGAGGCCGAGACCGGGATGGACCATGTAGTCCTGACATTGGGAGATATGAGTGGCCCCGACCCGGTGTTGGTGCGAATGCACTCCGAATGCCTCACAGGCGATGTTTTTGGTAGTATGCGTTGCGATTGTGGAGCGCAGCTGAATGCGGCCATGGATATGGTGCGAGAACGCGGCTGGGGTGCGCTGCTCTATCTTCGGCAGGAAGGTCGGGGAATCGGCTTGCATGCCAAGATTCAGGCTTACCATTTACAGGACGAGGGAGCCGATACACTCGATGCCAATCTGATGCTCGGATTACCTGCCGATGCTCGGAACTATAGAATTGCAGCGGAGATGCTTGAGACGATGAAAATCAATCGAGTATGCCTGATTACCAACAACCCTGACAAGGTTGAACAATTATCAGACTTGGGGGTCGATGTGGTCGAGCGGATGCCACTGGTAGTAGGGGTCAGCGACGAGAATAGGAGATACCTCGAAACCAAGGCGCTAAGAATGGGCCACAACATAACGTTTGAAGAAAAATAGTAACAGCAGATGTTATGGTCTGTATCCTGCTGTCGTTAATTATGCGAACGAAGCATGTTCTAGCAGTTCTCATGATGCTTACGGCTACAGTTGCCGGGTGTTTTGGGGACGAGAAAACAAGTGAAGAAGAAATTGATGATGTAATTGATGATGTAATTGATGACACCCCCGGAGACTCTGGACCGCCGGGTGCATTGTTTGTGTATATACAATCTGAGGATTATTCATTTGGGATACAGGACCAGCATCCCCTAAGTTTGCATTTCCCTGCACCACCGATGTCTGATGGCTCGCCTTACGCGTTGGAACAGATATGTTCAGTTGATGATGGCCACGCCGCAGATGTCTATTCTACCTGGGTTAATTCATCAGGTGGAAACGCTGGTGACTTTAACAACATCACTAGTTGGTCAGTGAAGAATAACAATTCGATCGAACTCGAACATTTCGCTTATGACCCTATGAGCGACATAATAAATTTCACTAATCCGATGGTTGTGTTTGAGGACAACGTGAGTTTTACTGGACACGTCGAGGCTGAAGTGTTTGATCAAGCAACTTGGTCATGTACCGATGCAGTTGCAGATCCAGTAACTGAAGAAGACTTGGAAGATTGCCCGTTTGACGACCCTATCGCGAGTCCCTGTGCCGAACCAGAATGTATTGCAGATCATGAATCAGATGCATGTACGGCTCTTGTCGATGCGTTTTGCGTTGACAATCCAGAAGATGAAGGATGCGAATTCATGGCGATGCTAGAGGTTTTTGAATTTATGGAATCATTGGGGGATCTAGACAATGATGCCCTTTGTGGAGTGGTTCCAGAGATGGGTTCCAGCATGATTTTCACATCTCCCATGGAAATGGAAGGTGGTGGAACTATGATTATGACAATGGATACATTGTGGGAATATGATGATGCAGGAAATGCGCGTACTAGGATGATGATGACCTTCGATCTCGGAGCAATGGGGGAGATTGAAATGGGTTCTGACTTAACTCAGATCGCAACATCTACTGTCGACTCATTGCCTGCGGATCTTGCAGAGTATCCTTGGATAATCAACTTGGCTGTCGCAATAACCGAAGAGGATTCAATGGAAACCGAACATTTGATGGTGATTCTTCGTGATATGGAAGCAGAACCTCTAGACGTCTGCCCTGAGCCTGAAGAAGATGACGGCGGCGATGGTGGTTCTGACACCTTCTGGTGTAGTGATGAAGTAGGGGGTAGTCCAGATACCGCAATACCATTTGAGTATGTAAATGATGGAGATGAAGACTGTGGCGATGGTTCAGATGAACCTCAAGACATGGATCCTTCAGTTGATTCTGATGGTGATGGCGATACAACCAACGACATTGACAATTGGTTTGACTGCAATGATGGTGATGGTTCAACAGTCCCTATGGACGAAGTGAATGATGGATGGGACGATTGCCCAAACGGTGCCGATGAAGGTGGCAGTGACGGAGGCGATATGGAGGTGGATATCGGACTACCAAATCCTGACGATATGGGATGTGAAATGGGTGATGATGGTTTAGAATCTGATAATGGCTCAAGTGACAATGGGACAGATGAAGAAGATTTCATGCCAAGTGCTGCTACAATGGAGACTACAGATGATGGCATCGTGTACCTCAACATGACATATGAATCTGATAATAGCACATGCGATATGGAATGGGTAGTAACTCCAGATGCAGATGGAAACATGACTTTGACCTCAATGACAATGTCTAATGGAACTGCAACAATGACTATGGAAACTTGGTTCGATGTCACAATCGTCCTTGTGGTAGAGGAATCTGATGACACGGATTGGGAATGGGCTGCACCAGATCTACTTCTTGAGCCAAATACACATTCATTGCACACGTTTGATTGTGGGGAATCAGGTCTTATGGAAGAGGATGAAGACAACATCGACAACACTCTGATTATTTTCAACCGAGTAAACGATGATACTGCAGATTGTGCGGATCAGAGTGACGAGGCTGTCGACTACGATGGAGATGGTGTTTCGGACACAATGTTCAACTGCGAGACTCTGGATGACATAACTGATGACATCAACATGTATCTTGTGAATGATGGGAATATGAGCGATTGTCCGAACGATTCTGATGAATACATGCAGGATGGAAGTTCTTGGGGCGAATTCAATTGGAATTCATCAGACACGACTACTCCATATGGTTACTCAGCGAGTTTATTGATTTGCGAAAGCATGGGATGTATAATGCCGTACTCTGGCCACAACATATCTGCCGATGAACTCTCGCTGGAGATTTTGATGACCGACTCAAGCACTGATGAAATGGATTTAGATGGCCAGTGTTCAGATATGGTTTCAGAAGATAAGGACTCACTGTCTGTGCTACTGAGTGTACCTTTTGACGAGATGGACTGGACCTTGACTGGTACTGGTGGGGACTTTACTGATGCCAATGGTAAGAATTGGTACGTGGCATATGTTGACATGAATTCAAATGGGTTGGTTGACCTTGGAGATCAAATTTCGTTAAGTTCGCAAGATACAACTGATCTTTACTTCACTTGTGTGGAGATTCATGATGACATGTCGTATGTTGACATGTATACCGGCGAGACTCCAAACTCGATGCCCGGTTTCACCGCACTAATGGTTTCTCTATCTCTTGTCGCTGCAGCTTTCGTTGCTGTGCGAAGAGAAGAAGAGTGAGGAAACGGCAAAGGGATACATCCCAATATATCTCGATTGGGGCCGTGGCCGGGAATTGAACCCGGGCCGGCAGGACCACAACCTACCGTGCTAACCCCTACACTACCACAGCCATTAGCGAACCTGTGACTTGAGCGCGGTATTTCAATGCTACTGGATGGGGAGGCACAAACGACCAACGCATTGAAGGATGGACATCCCGCCCTTGCGATGAGCAGGTGTTGAGATGAAGGGTTACATTTCGGTTGTTCTGGCAATCTTGCTGATGACGACTTCGTCCATGCTGGTTGCGACCGCTGGAGCCCGGAGCATTCACAATGTCGAGAATTTTGATTTGGTCAATGATACCTTTTCACCGCAGCAGGAGTGGAGTCTTTCGACCAAGAAAGGATTCAGTGATGATGTTGCCGAATATACCTCGGTGATGGTTACCGACGGTCATCTCACCTTCGACCACAACCGTTCATTGAACACCCAATCTTCGATAATCTGGTCGACGACCAATTCTACCATTGGCCATGGCTCAGCAACCGGTGCGCCCGATAATTACGTCGCCGTAAGTTCTGGGCCTGAAATCATCGTTGGCGGATTCCAATATACTGGTATGGAATCATACCCGATTCTATCGATTGCTCTGGTAATGACTTTCAACATCCCTAATCCACTGTATTCGGATTCGGTTCGGGCTAGCATCGAGGTTGATGGAATGAATCATCTGGTCAAGGAATTCTCGCATACCCAATCCGGATTATTCTACATGACCAGTCCATACTGGAGCAAGGATGTCAGTTCGCAGAACTATACCTGGCAAGACCTCGGCAATGCCAATGTCAAAGTCGACTATGCTTCAGAAGGAGGTACCGATGATTCCGAGGTGCGATTAGATGCGGTTGGTTTCAACGTCGTATACCGTGCTCCGTGGTTCGGTATCGAAACCGCGGTTGCAGAGCAGACTTTCAACGGTGATTGGCCGGTGCTGGAGTTAAACACCTTGGCTGGAACCCACAGCGCCATTTCGATGACTCCGTGCGGTCTGGAGAACTCAAGCGCTTCACCTGGAGTGTGGACCAGCGCTGTCCTTTCGCGTCCATATGACCAGTCATGGGGGCGCTTACACGTGACTGCTGATGGCAATACCTCGTGGAAGGTAACGACTTCAGATGATGGTGAAAATTGGTCATCATCAACGACCCATCTGGTCGGACAAGTCCTACCGGTCTCTGAGTTCCTGCAATTACAAGGGACTATTTTCAGTGGTTGCATCTCCAGTGTGCGTATCGACATCAATGACCCGACACTGAATATTGACTGGCAGATTGCACAATCTCTGGATGGGCTGGCCAACATGTCGTGGTTAGAGGTGAAGGTTTCTGGGGTTGAGGTATATCACCAGAATCTGACCGCACTCGGCACCTACAGCCTGGAGATTCCGGTTGGCGGCTATCTTCCGAGTGACGATTCGAGTGTAGATATATCGGTCGCCATCGTATTCTCATGGGCCAGTGATGGTCAACCCGCTACCACCGTCGTGCAGGTCGATAGCATGAGTGTGTCTGGTGGATATGCATTAGAGTGGGATGAAGACCCGGAATGCATGGCCATCGGAGACCTTGAACTTCTCGAGGATGGTGTCGGACGATTACTGGCAATTCTCAATACCTGTAGTGATGACCGTGGAAACAATACCGATTTGCAACTGAGCGTCGGCCAAGACCGCTACGACATCGTCACGGTCGATGTCGTCGGCGATCAGATACGTGTCAGCCAGAAGGATGAGCAGAGCGGAGATACCATCGTCACCGCTACTGTGACCGACGCGGCTGGAAATTATTGGAAGCAGAATTTCACCGTCATTGTCGGTTCTGTGAACGATGCACCTTATCTGGTCGAGTCTCTCCCGGCGACAGTGATAGTTTCACTCGGGCAGGTTTATCTGCTACCCCTGAGTATTGCCGATGTCGACTCACCGACCTTATCGGTCGACGCCTCATATTCATGGGCAAGTTGGAATCCACAGGAAGGGCGGTTGGAGTTGAATCCGACCGTAGCCGGTGAATACGACCTGCAGATCGCAATTAGCGACGGTGAATTGAGCGTGGTTCGTAACGTCAATGTCGAGGTTATGGCAACCGCAGACCTGGTCGTCGATGAGGTGACAATTATCGGCAACCTATCGAGTGGAAGTGAGGTCGAGGTGCAGGTTCATATTCGAAATGATGGTCAGTCCAACGCATATTTCCTGACCGTGAAATGCGAGGCCGACGGTAATCTGCTGAAGGTTGTGACGGTTCCCGAAATCAGGTCGGGGATGATTCAGACCGCCATATGCCCATGGGTGGTGCCGATGGACGACGATACAGTGATGTTGACGATAGAATTGGATGGCGGTGATGATATATTTGAGTCAAATGAAGATAACAATGCCTTTTCCAGAGTCTTGAGCATCGAAGTTGTATCCACTGAACCGCCGACTCAGGTCGACTCTGCATTTGCAGTCGGCCAGGCTGGAGTTTGGGGTGGGACAATCCTTGCTCTACTATTATTGGTTGGTTTGTTCTGGATGTTCGGTCCTGCTCCAGTCAGGAAAATCGAGTAGTTCAGTAAACCCAAAGAGTTGTTTTTCCAGGGGGAAAAACGAGCACTATAGTACGTATAATAGCAAAATACCGGGCAAACTTTAGAAGTACAACCCAAGAAGTGAACTTGCTTCCGTGGCCGTGGGGGTCCACTTCGGTGAGGAGGCGGTGTGTGTAAATATGAGGCAACTCAAGATAAGATTAGAAACCGACGAATGGGTATACGAAGAATACGTGGAAGCTTGATTATTCAGCCTTCCAAGCCCGTGGGTATACATCGATATCCATCAGCACCGATTGTGATTTTGCCACTTCTCCGTTCGACATCTCCTGTAGCGCATCTGAATCGACTATCAGTTCGGCCAGCGCCACGACCTCTCCTTTCAAGGTCATGATACGAACCGTCTCGCCCTTGCTCACCGCCTTGCTGGCACTGACCACACCCGGCCGTGCCAATGGTGCACCATGCGATAGTGCGCCGACCGCAGCATCCTTGACGACTACTTGGGGGAGGCCTTCGATCAAAGCCTCAATGGGCAGGAGAATCTTCCTTAGTGCGGACTCGTCTGACTCAGTCTGCCACAGCCAGAACGCGTCGGCAATGGTCTCCATGGTCACGCAGTGATACTCGCCGAAAACTCCCGAGTTCGTTCGTCGTAGTTCGACCAATTCAACCTCTTGTGCGAGTAGTAATCCGAGGTCGCGGGCGATGGTGCGAATGTAGGTTCCCGCTTCACACTTGATTTTCATCACCGCGTAGTTTCCGTCTATATCGAGCACCTCAAATACCGATACGGTACGGGTACGCACCTGGACTTTCACCGCTGAAATCTCAGGTGGGACATTATAGATTCGGCCTTGTAGTGACGCGCTGGCTGATGCCAATTCATCGCTGGTGGGTGCTTCGCTGAAGCGCATCACCGCAATGTAGCATTTATCGTGGCCGAGCATCGCTCCGGTCATACGCATTGTTTTTCCCAGCAGAAGTGGTAATACCCCGGTCGCAAATGGGTCGAGGGTTCCGCCATGTCCCATCTTCTCAAGACCAATCAGGTCTTTTGCCCAAGCCGCCAATTGATGCGAAGATGGGCCTGTAGGCTTGTCGAGTAGAATAACCGCGGCACTAAGCAACTGTTCGATACTGCGCTCATCTGGAGCACAGCCATGGGCTGGTTCGGTTGACGCCTCAGGTTCGAGTATCCACTGCTCAGACATTGGTAATTCCTCGCTTCTGTAATATTGTTATAGTTTCTATAAATACTTCATCTGCACTCATGTCGTCGGCTGATATTGTATCGCTATACGGTTCTGGATCAGCGGGTTGAAAACCATATAATTCCTCAAACCTCGCATGGTCGATGGCCATTCTCATGGCTGAATCTGACAACCTCTGCTGAATGGTCCCTCCTTCGCGCTCAACAACTCTGCGGGCCCTTTCATTCTCTGAGACATCGAGCCATAATCTGACGCAATCAACCCCAAGTTGATAGGCCCATCTACCGGCCAATCTGCTCTCGATGACATCGGGACCATCGGGCTCACTAATCCTTCTTTGCAATTCCTCATCCAACGCGCGGTCTACCGAAAGGTCGTCGCGGCAAAGTTGCCCGAACGCGAGTAGATCCATGCCACGCTTACTGGCCTCATCACGAAATACCTGACCGCCGTTCAGAGATGACCAGCCGAAATTCTGCTGCAGTTTCCCGACCAAGGTCGAGGTGCCGCTACCGGGTTGACCAGAGATGGTAATACAGACCATGAGTCTACCTCCACTTGTGCATACAGACCATACACCGGTTCATACCATCACTTCGGGCGACGATAATATTGTCGCATTGTGGGCAGAGCAAGTTGACGGCGGACCCGGTATGGGAGTCGGTGGTTGAATCTGTTGAGGATTCATCCCCCTCTTGATATCTCTTCTTCCGCGGCCCGCCGTGGCGGTGGTGGCTACGGGTCATTCGAGTCTTGGTGATTTCTGTGGCGACCAGATGAAGAAGTGGCTCTTTGATGCTCTCACCAGCAATTACAACCGGATGGGTCTTGTAGCGCCACAATTTGATATGACGGTCTACCGCTCGCCCCAGGGGGGCTGATAAGCAGATGTAGGTCGCTATCCATGCCGGGAAGAACAGGAATTTATCGCCGAGTAAATCCCACTTGGGAATCCATGGCAGACTGACATAGCCGATGCGGAAATTAGCAACCACCATGCCAATCCAAGAGAAAATAGCGATGATGAAGATCAATGTGAACATCATCGGTTTCATTCCACCCATGGTGATCTTAGTCTGTTCAGGCATGATGTGCATTTGCAATTTCTGTGCCTTTTCCATTTTCGCAGCATCTCTCGACATTCTCGCATCGTTGCTCATTCGTCTGACCTGCCCCATCCTGTGGCCGACGTGAGCCTGTTGAATCGGGTCGACAAAGAAGTTACGAAGTATCGTATTAACCAACATGGAGCAGCTCCCGATAATCAAGACGGTGATGACGAAATAAGCCTCCTCGGGAAGCCATGGTGAAAGAACCGGGTCGGCATAAGTTGACAGTCCATTCCTGAAACCGTCATTCATTAGTAGGAAGGTCATCATCAGCATGAAGATGAGCATCATGAACATCTGCCCGCCCTCTGGGGCCGGCGGTTGTTGTCCATCATGTGCTTGACTCACGACCCAATGCGGCCATCTATTACCCTTGAACATTGGCCTATTGCAACTCTTTTAGTTCGGCTATTGAGAACTGCATCACCGGTAAGTGGAGACGTGGTCACCACGGCGTGAGATTGAAACATGATTGAATGGTCGGTGGGCTGTTGACCATGCCCGATGACGAGCGACAAATCCGTACCGCACCATCTGCGATACGCGCTGAGGTCATCGATGGTGGTGCCGTAGGTGAACGCTATTGGTTGCATGGACAGCCGATGCCGATGGTCGGTAGGCCATGCACCTGCACGGCTGAAAAACTGTTGTTGCAATTGGCAAATCTGCCCTCTCCACCTTCCACCTGGTGTTGGACCGATAGGGCTGAAAATATTCTTGAGGGCATGCACTGGTTTCGTAGTGACCCCAATGCCCACGCCGCTTCGGTGGTGCCCGAGTTAGATTCTTGGTTATTGCAAAATCCGAATTCATGGCTCATCGTCGATGGTCGGAAGAACCGCATCCCCGATGCCGATGGCAGGTTGGAAGAAATCCTGCGTGACCTATCTACTACGGTTGTCATGATAGTCGATGAAACAAATCAGGCTCACCCATTTCCACCGTGGGAATTTCCACTCTAGATTTGGAAGACCCCGGTCTTCAACCCACGCGATCGGGCTTGCGCGAGGCCTCTGGTCAGAATATACTAGAATGCGAATCCGCAAGTGATGCAGGTACCTGCAGATGCCGAGTTTGAGGTTCCACAAGCTGGGCAATCTCGGGTGTCGCTATTATCATCAGCCTCTGTTTCTCCACCTTCGGAAGACTCTCCTGCCACATCCTCGACGACATCTTCGCTGGCATCAGCATCGGCACCGGAGTCGGCTTCTGGTTCTACATCGCTCTGGTCATCGGAGTCGGCTGCGGTATCAGCCACGTCATCGGTGTCATCACCTTCTGAAGTGGCGCACAGTCGCTCGACGATGTCTTTCTTCGTACCAGAGGTATCTAGTCCAGCAGATTCCGCCAATGCAACCAACTCGGCTTTCTTCAATTTCATCAAATCGGCTGGATCCATTGTCGAATCGTCTCCTGAATCCTCACCTGCAACAGCAGCCAGACCGGGTTCATCTTCCACTTCGTCACCGAAAGTGGCGCCGTGAAACTTCTGCATTTCAGCGGCGTCGAATTTGCCATCGCCCTTTATTTCGTAGGAAACCTCGAGGCGCTCATCCTTGCCGATGACAGGAACGTGCCATTGAACACTTAATCCAGTATCAGTATCGCTTGAGGTCATCTCGACATCACTGCGCTCCTTTCTACCGGCGCCGCGGACAGTACAGTCCATCATCTCAAAACTAGATGGAACTACATCATGAATCAGCAGGTCCTTCAATGCGGTGTCCGAGCGATTCTCAAACATGATGAGAATTTCAAATCTACCGCTGCCACCGGCTGCCATGACGGATTTACCGGCTTTGAATTTCTTGCGCCTGTGAGTGACTCGGATAGACGGATCGATAGCGGACGACCGAGAACAGATAGTCGGCGCGACAATGACCATCGCTAATTCAGGTTCTTCCGACATCAACTTG
>JYMV01048058.1_pt1 | contig 20114 bp, 14 predicted proteins | sample 338911 | NCBI WGS metagenome assembly JYMV01 (sample SAMN03354496, study PRJNA234377) | hydrothermal vent metagenome | biome: Deep sea; feature: Hydrothermal plumes at the Eastern Lau Spreading Center, Western Pacific Ocean; material: Seawater | place: Tonga | collected 2009 | depth 2000 m m
TGTGGTGGAGGTGAAGCAGGACAGTCTTATCTTACGGGTAGCGGGAAGCAACAGGACGTACCTCATCGACGAGTTGAAGCCGGGAATTGCCGTAGCCATCATCAAGCAATCTTACGACCTGAACGCCGCCAGCACGTGGGCCATGTTAGGGGCTTACGTCGGCACCCTGAGAACGGCCGACGAGGAAGACTTGGCCAAGGCAACCCAGTACTGGCAAGACGCGATTAACAAGGGAGCCAAGCTGACAGAATTAGCCAAGATCCTCAAGGACGACTACGATCAACTGAAGGCCAACCAGTAGAGCATCTTTGATCTGCTATTTCTGTGCCCCTTTTTTCTGGAGCTTCGCCCAGGCATCGCGGAGGGTAACGGTACGGTTAAAGACCAGCTTCGATGACGTCGAATCAACATCGACACAAAAATAACCATTCCGTTCAAACTGGTAGCGGTCACCCGGTTGCACCGTTTGCAAGCTCTGCTCGACGCGACAATCGGTCAGGGTCACCAGTGAATCTGGATTAAGGTTATCGCGATAGTCACCACCATCGGGAACATCACTCGGTTCTGGCACTGAAAACAGGTGGTCGTAGAGACGAACTTCTGCTGGCAAACAATGTTCGGCCGAGACCCAGTGAATCGTCCCCTTGACCTTACGGCCATCGGGGGCTTTTCCGCCGAGAGTTTCCGGATCATAGGTGCAGCGCAGTTCCAGAACTTCGCCGGACTGGGGATCTTTGACGACTTCGTTGCATTGCAGGAAGTAACCATAGCGGAGTCGCACTTCACGCCCCGGTCCCAGGCGAAAGAACTTTTTCGGGGGATCTTCCATGAAGTCCGTTTGTTCGATGTAAATCTCTTTCGAGAACGGGATCTCGCGTTTGCCGGCCTCCGCATCTTCTGGGTTATTAACTGCCTGCAGTTGTTCGACCTGGCCCTCGGGATAGTTCTCGATGACCACTTTCAGCGGTCGCAGGACGCCCATGACCCGCCAGGCGCGCTGATTGAGATCCTCTCGCAGGCTATCTTCGAGCCAGGAAAGGTCGATCATGCTATTAAACTTCGTCACCCCAATTCGTTCGCAGAAATTGCGGATCGACTGCGGCGTATACCCGCGGCGGCGCAAGCCGACCAGCGTCGGCATCCGCGGATCATCCCAGCCTTGCACGAGACCTTCCTGGACCAGTTCGAGCAGTCGTCTCTTGCTCATGACGGTATGGGTCAGGTTAAGCCTCGCAAACTCAATTTGTTGCGGTCGATATACATCCAGCACTTCCAGGAACCAGTCATAGAGGGGCCGATGATCCTCGAATTCAAGCGTGCAAATCGAGTGCGTAATATTTTCAATCGAATCGGAGAGACCGTGCGTAAAGTCATACATCGGATAGATGCACCAGTCGTCTCCAGTGCGATGGTGCGTCGCGTGGCGAATCCGATAGATGGGTGGATCTCGCATATTCATGTTCGGCGAGGCCATGTCTATCTTGGCCCGTAAGGTGTGTTCTCCATCAGCAAATTCGCCGTTACGCATTTGCTCAAACATCTGCAGATTCTCATCGACGGCCCGTTCGCGGTCGGGGCTGTCTTTACCCGGTTCGTTCCATCCGCCACGATATTCACGCACTTCTTCGGCCGCCAAACTACAAACATAGGCCTTTCCCAGCTTGATGAGTTGAACTGCATAACCGTAAAGTTGTTCGTAATAGTCCGAAGCAAAGAAGATTCGATCTTCCCAGTCAAATCCTAGCCAGCGAACATCATCTTGAATCGAGTCGACGTACTCAACGTCTTCCTTGGCTGGATTAGTATCATCGAAACGAAGATTACAGAGACCTTGATTTTCGACGGCCATACCAAAATTCAGGCAGATCGATTTCGCATGCCCGATGTGAAGATATCCATTAGGCTCGGGTGGAAAGCGGGTGTGTACCCGGCCATCATACTTGCCGCTCTCGTTATCCTGGGCAATGATCGCCTGGACAAAGTTCAGCGACTGACCGGACTGTCCCTCAGGCTCCATCTCCTGGTCGTTGTTTTCCGGGTTAGCTTGGTTCATCCGTTACTCCGTTTCCATCTCTGCGAGAGTACGACTCAAACGTTTTAGACAACGCTCTTTACCGAGAATAGCCAGCGTTTCAAACAGTCCAAAACCGACAGGCTTCCCTGTCACCGCCACTCGCAGGGCATGAATTAACTGTCCCATTTCAATCTGCTGCTGCTCGACAAAGTCACGTAACGTCTGTTCGACAGAGACTGTAGAAAAATCTTCCAATTGATTCAACTGGACTTGGAAATCTGACAGTAACTGGCGGGCCTCGGGAGGCTTGACCAAGCGCTTCTGGAAAGCCTTCGGATCGTAAGCAAACGTGTCGTCAGACGCATAAAACTCCTCATAGTCGAGGATATCGCCACCAATTTTCAGACGCTCACCAGCGGCCTGAACAATTTTATTCAACTGGTCCAGGTCTGCTTCTGCCGGTGGGTCTGCAACCCGTTCTGACTGGACCAGGTAGGGGAGTGCCAGGGCCGTTTTCGTCTCGGCAGTCTGCTGGCCCATCAGTCTCTCTTGAAAAGCCAGCAGCTTCTGCGGATCAAAACTGGCCGGTGACTTGATGACACGTTCCAATGAGAAGCTCTCGATCATTTGGTCTCGAGTAAATTCTTCCGTGTGCCCGTCTAGTGACCAGCCAAGCAGCAGCAGATAGTTAATCACGGCTTCCGGCAAGAACCCGATGTCACGATAAAAATCGACGATGACCGGGTTAAAAGTTTCACTATCAATCGTTCGTCCACAGGCTTCAGCAATCCGCTCTCCGCGTTCATACAACTGTTTAAAATCCGGGTTCTTCAAGTACTTGGAAATCTTGCGCTTACTCAGCTTGTTCTTACTGCCCGGCTCAGCAACGTATGGCAAGTGTGCGTATTGCGGCAGTTCGTAACCAAGTCCCTGTACGATGAAGATCTGCCGAGGTGTATTGGAAAGATGCTCTTCTGCCCGGATGACATGCGTGATTTCAAAGTCATGATCATCGACCACGCTGGCAAGATGATACAAACAGGAACCATCGTTTTTTTGGATCACCATGTCCTGTTCACGAGCCCAGTCGAATTGCACATCGCCGCGAACCAAATCCGTGAACTGACACACCCCTTCACGCGGCATTTTCAACCGGATCACGGCCTGTCGCCCTTGCGACTCGAACTCAGCAGCCTGCTGGTCAGTCTCGGCCATCCACTGGCGACTGTAAAGAAATGAACGCTTCTCCTGTTGGGCTGCCTCACGCTCTGCCTGGATTTCTTCCGGCCGAGCATAATCACGATAAGCCAGGCCACGTTCCAGTAACTGTTCCACGGCAGCCTGGTAACGGTCCGACCGTTGCGACTGGAAATAGGGTGCATGCGGCCCGTCCACCTGCGGCCCCTCATCCCAATCGATGCCCAGCCAGCGAAAACCATCCAAAATCGGTTGCAGTGCTTCCTGGACATTACGCTGCTGATCGGTGTCATCGATCCGCAGTACGAACTGACCTCCCTGCTGCCTCGCAAAAAGCCAGTTAAAGAGTGCTGTACGTACACCACCAATATGCAAGTAACCCGTAGGACTCGGTGCGAAACGTGTCCGAACCATAATGCCAAGCCTCCCTGTTTTTCGAGTGCTCCAGATTAGATTGCCGACTATCACCGCGCAAGGGGGGAGCAGCTAAAAAAGGAGACCCGCTGAAAAATGCCGAAAAAACTTAATCCGGGCGTTGACAGAAGTACGATACATTTGTACAGTATCGCACCGTGGCCGACCCGCTATCGATATACCACTCGAAAACAACTTTTAACCTATTTTTCAAGGGAAATTAAGGGCTGTGACAGGGGATTCTCAAGAGAAAAGACAGCTGGTGCAAACCTTACGTCAGCAAATGAAACCGTCCCGGGCTACGGCAGGAGCTGAGCGGGGCGATGTTTTCAGTGGCTGCCCTGGGCTCGACCAGATTTTACCTGCAGGATGTTTTCAACGCGGCCAACTGGTCGAATGGCTGGAAGACTCACCTGGCAGTGGAGCCTCCACACTGGCCTTGCTGATTGCTCGGCAGGCAGCCCAGCGGGGAGGAGTCATTACCATCATGGACCGGGAAAAGCAGTTTTTTCCCCCTGCGGCGGCAGCCCTGGGAATTAACTTGAACAACTTGCTGCTCATTCAGGCAGCCTCCTGTCAGGATGAATTTTGGGCTTTAGACCAGGCCTTACGTTGCCCGGCAGTGGCTGCCGTGTGGGCTTCTTTAAAGCATATTGAGCCGCGTCGTTTTCGACGATTGCAACTGGCTGTTGAGCAGAGCGGAAGCCTGGGGCTATTTACTCGTCCCTTGCAAGTACGCGGCCAGCCTTCCTGGTCCCAAATTCAGTTATGGGTTCAACCTCGACCTGGCAGTCGCCTGCGGCGCTGGCGAATCGAGGTTGTTCGAGCACGTGGTGATCGGGCAGGACGCGCGGTGGAATTAGAAATGGATGACACAACTGGAACATTGCGCGAGTCAAGTCATGAGTACAAAACGCATCCTCTGCATCTGGCTTCCCAACTGGCCACTCCAACGCCTGACTGTCGCTCAGCCTGAACTTCGCCATCACCCTCTCATCCTCTCGGTACGCAATCCACGACGCGGCCAAGCTGTCGCTGCCTGCTGCCAAAAATCACGACAACATGGAATCCATCCGGAGATGTCTTTATCGGAAGCAACTTCTTTGTGCCATGATGACTTACAGGTCTACCCCTATGATGCGCTAGAAGACCTGAGGCAACTGCAACATTTAGCAAGTTCTTGCCAGCGATTCAGTCCGCAAACAGGAGTCGAATCCGTCAGCGAAAACGTTTTTCAAACGGGGACAACCGTCACCGATCAACAACCTCAATCCCTGTTGATTGACATCACCCGCACTTTTCCATTGTTTGGCGGTGAGCAGCAGTTAGCTCGCCAGATTATCTTTGATTTTCAACGCTGGGGATATCATGTCCGGCTGGCGATCGCGGCTACTTTAGGGGCCGCCTGGGCCCTGGCCCATTTTTCACCACCACGACAGCCTTCGGGAGCAGGCAGCTGGTTTACCTCGTTTGCTGGCAACAAAAATCCCTGCCACGATGATGACTCCCAGGGCTGGATCTTACCATCGCAACACACTCCGGACGGACTGGGAGAACTGCCACCTGCCGCTTTGCGAATTCCTTTAAAAACGATCCAACGATTACATCAAGCAGGCATCCAGCAGATTGCCACGCTCTGCCAGTTGCCACGTGCCGGCCTGCTGGCTCGTCTGGGAGAGACGCTCATGAGGCGACTCGACCAGGCGCTAGGCAAGCGGGAAGAATTTATTGACGTCTACCACCCGCCCACTGCTTTTATCGCAGAACAATGGTTGGAACATCCGACGAGTAGCCAGCAAAGAATTCAGTGGCTCCTGTTAAGCCTGCTGGAATCCCTTACTCAATCGCTTTCGCATCACCAGCAGGGCATCTTGCAACTGGAGTGCCACTTGCAATGCGTCAGCAAGAAACATTTACAAACCACTATTGATTTATTTCAAGCCACAACCGATCCGCAACATTTGAGCAGCTTATTAAAGATGCAATGGAGTCACAAGTTCCTGCCATCCCCCGTCCAGGAAATAAAACTTATCGCAGTTCGCACCGCTCCTTTGGAGTTTTACCAGCAGTCTTTATTGGATCACCTGGAAACAGAAGACTTCTTTTCGTCGACAAGTCTTCCTGCACCACTTCAGCAGACCAGTTCGCGTCGCCTGGCCCATTTGATTGATCGCCTGAGTCGCCGTTTAGGAGCAGACCACGTGGTACAGCCACATTTACAAGCTGACTCACAACCAGAGCGGGCTTATTACAATGCTTCCTGGATCACGCATCTCCCTCAGCAGAAACACTCGCAACAGACGTCCTGCTCCACGGCCCAACCTCTGATTGCACCGGGGACTCGTCCATTGCAACTGCTCTCCCCTCCCCCACGACTGGCAGTCACCGCTATTGCTTGTGATGGTCCTCCGGTTCGCTTCAAGTACCGCCAGCATTCCTATCACGTCGAGCAGTCCTGGGGACCTGAACGCATTGAAACTGGCTGGTGGCGGGGGCAGGTCATACGACGGGATTACTACCGGGTGCAAACCATGACAGGTCATCGTTTCTGGCTGTTTCGAGAATTACAACACAACGACTGGTATCTACACGGTCACTTTTCCTGATTTCACCATGTATGCTGAACTACACTGCAAAACGAATTTTTCCTTCTTGCAAGGCGCTTCTCATCCAGATGAACTGGTCACGCAGGCCGCTCAACTGGGCTACGCTGCCCTGGCCATTACCGACCGCAATACCCTGGCTGGTATCGTACGCGCTCACCTGGCAGCCAAGCAAACTGGTTTGCCCTTACTCATTGGGGCTCAAATCACTCCTGTCGATGCCCCTCCCTGCCTGCTGTGGGCTCCCCATCGAACCGCTTATGGATCCTTGTGCCGGTTGATTACCCACGGACGACGGCGTGCAGAAAAAGGGGAATGCTATTTGACACTGGAAGATATCTCCCAGCATGGCGGCTCGTTACTGGCCGGAGTCATTCCCACCTGGAATGGCCCCCTGGCGAATGCTGCTAAAGACAGTTCTCCTGCCATCTCTTCCCCCCCTTTAACTTCTCACCAGTACCTCTCTTCTTACCGTGACATTTTCGCAGACCGTTGTTACCTGCTGGCTGAACTTCATCATGGTGCAAACGACTCGGCACGAATCGACGCACTCACCAGCCTGTCCCACCGAGTTCAATTGCCACTGGTCGCTGCCGGCAACGTTCACTACCACATGGCTGATCGTATCGCACTTCATGATGTCCTGACTGCCATTGCCCAGGGAACAACCGTATCACAAATTGGCACCCGTCGTTTCCCAAACGCCCAGCGCCACTTGAGAACCCTCGACCAGATCCGTTCCACCTACCTGCCTCTTGCTGGCAGTCTGCAACGAACCCTGGAAATTGCCAGTCGCTGCACGTTTTCGCTCGAAGAGCTTCGCTATGAATACCCGGAAGAACTGGCCCCTGGCGATCTCGCTCCTATCGCCTATTTAAAGGAGCTAAGCTGGCAAGGTGCCCAACAACGTTACCCCCGAGGAATCCCGGCCAAGGTCCGGCAACTAATTGAGCACGAGTTGCAACTGATCGAAGAACTCCATTACGAGGCCTATTTTCTCACGGTCTGGGATTTAGTTCGATTTGCCCGCAGCCAAGACATTCTCTGCCAGGGACGCGGCTCGGCCGCCAATTCAGCCATCTGTTATTGCCTGGGTATCACATCGGTCGACCCGGACACGACCGATGTGCTGTTCGAACGGTTCATCAGTCGCGAGCGCAACGAAGCACCTGACATCGATGTTGACTTCGAGCATGAACGCCGTGAAGAAGTGTTGCAATACTTGTACCGTAAATATGGTCGTGAACGGGCAGGCATGACCGCTGTCGTGACTACTTACCGATCGCGATCCGCCATTCGCGATGTGGGCAAAGCACTCGGTCTTTCGCTTGACCGAGTCGATGTCATGACAAAAAACATTGATGGTTACGCACGTCACGCCCCACTCGAGGATGTCTGCCAGCAAGCTAACATTGCCCCCGGTTCAGCACTAGGAAAACGACTCGTTTCACTGGTCAATACACTGGTTGGATTCCCACGTCATCTCTCTCAACACGTGGGGGGCATGGTCATGACACAAGGCCCCCTCTGCGAACTGGTTCCTATTGAAAATGCTTCCATGGAAGATCGCACCGTCATCCAGTGGAACAAGGATGACCTCGATGAGTTAGGCATTCTCAAGGTGGACTGCCTGTCACTGGGAATGTTAACGGCCATCCATAAATGTTTCCAACTAATTAAACATCACCATGATAAAACTCTCACGCTCGCCAGCATTCCGCCTGATGATAAAGCGGTTTACGACATGATTTGTGGAGCGGATACGATTGGGGTCTTTCAGATTGAAAGCCGGGCCCAGATGAACATGTTACCGCGGCTGCGGCCACGCAATTACTATGACCTGGTCATTGAAGTGGCCATCGTACGACCGGGACCGATTCAAGGGAAAATGGTTCACCCCTACCTCCGTCGCCGCTCTGGCCTCGAAAAAGCAAGATACCCCAACGCCCAGATTCGCAATGTCTTGAAGAAAACTTTAGGGGTCCCCCTCTTCCAGGAGCAGGTAATGCGACTGGCAGTCGTAGCGGCAGGCTTTACACCGGGTGAAGCAGACCAGTTGCGGCGCGCGATGGGGGCCTGGAGACGCCCGGGATTGATTGATCAATTCCGCAAGAAGCTAATCGCAGGAATGCGGCACAACAACTTGCCGGAAAAATTCGCCCGGCAAGTATTTGAGCAAATCCGAGGATTTGGAGAATACGGTTTTCCCGAATCGCACGCGGCCAGTTTCGCCCTGCTGGTTTACGTCTCTGCATGGCTCAAACACCATTTTCCAGCTATCTTCACTGCCTCCCTGATCAACAGCCAGCCGATGGGATTTTATGGTATCTCGCAACTGATCCAGGACGCGCAGCGGCATGGTGTGCTGGTTCTTCCCATTGACATTAATCACAGTGACTGGGACTGCTCTTTGGAACACGGTCCAACCACAGATTCTCTCGCACTACGACTGGGCATGCGCACCATCGCCGGCTTGCCCTGGAATACTGCCCAACAAATTACCCGGGCACGTTCCGAAAAACCTTTCCTTGGCTGGATCGATTTCCAACAGCGGACCGGGCTAATGCAAACTGCACTGATGCAACTGGCAGAAGCAGATGCTTTCACATCCCTGGGGTTCCATCGCCGCCAGGCCATCTGGCAAGCTCTCGGGCAGCCTGCCAAAGAACATCCGTTACCGCTTTTCGAGTCACTGACTGACCCCGAAGAACCACCTTCCTCTCTTCCCAAGATGACACTGGATGAAGAAGTGCGGGCCGATTATCGTACTGCCGGGCTGTCCCTGAAAGGACACCCTCTTGCCAGCTGCCGCTGTTACCTGGATTCGCTGCAAGTCACGACTGTCGACAATTTGCATACCTTGGAGAACCATCACACGGTCCAGGTGGCTGGCCTCGTGCTTCTCAAGCAACGTCCCAGTAACGCCCGGGGGATTACCTTCGTAACTTTGGAAGATGAAACTGGAACTGTAAATCTTGTCATTCACCAGGACATTTGGAATCGTTACCAGCGAATTGCTCGTCATTCCAATATCTGGATTGCCCAGGGGAAACTAACTTCGCAAAAATCGCTCCTGCATATCATTGTCAGCCGTTTGGAAGACCTTTCCGAAACACTCGATACGGTGCAGACCCGCAGTCGAGATTTCCATTAAGTCCCCGGAAAACCGCCGATCCCCGGCCGTTCTATTTCATCAATTCTCCCTGGGCACTAGAATAAAAACAGCTCTGGAAGTCAGTCGCTGGATTCTCACAAATCAGCCAGTGACGATCTGACCCGAAATCCTTGAACCGTTTTCACACTCCCATCTGACTGCCATGAAACTCCACAAGTTCGGCCCATATCAAACTGAAGAGCTGCTCGGTCGCGGTGGCATGGGGACGGTTTACCGGGGAGTCCATGAACAGACCCGCCAGGTCGTCGCCTTGAAAGTCCTTTCCTTTATCCATGCGGATGATGACAACTTTCGTGAACGTTTTGGTTTAGAGATTGAAACACTCAAGAAACTTCGCCATCCCCACATCGTGGAACTGTACGGCTACGGAATTCAAGACGGTCACCTGTTCTACGCCATGGAACTGGTCGAGGGAAACAGTCTTCAGCTAGAACTCGATTCCGGTCGCCGCTTCGATTGGCGCGAAACTACTCAGTTCTCAATGGCAGTCTGCCAGGCCCTCAAGCATGCCCATGATCGCGGCGTCATTCACCGTGACTTAAAACCTGCCAATCTGCTGCTGGCCAAAGACAACCAAATCAAATTGTCCGACTTCGGGATTGCCAAGTTGTTCGGCGCCCACCAGATCACGGCCGATCGCAGTGTGATCGGTACCGTCGACTACATGGCTCCGGAACAAGCAGCAGGAAGCCAGGCAAACGCCAGGTCCGATCTCTACAGCCTGGGGAGTGTGATGTATGCCCTCATCACAGGCAAGCCTCCTTTCGCAGCGTCAACCCTGGCAAAAGTACTGAGTGATCTGCGGAATACTGAGCCGATTCCACTCAGTCGACAGGTGCCCCAGGTACCACCCGAATTTGATGATATTGTCATGCATCTGCTCCAAAAGGAGCCGGAAAAACGCATGGCAACCGCCCTGGTCTTGGCCAATCAGTTGCGTGCCATGGAGCATGCCATCAATCGCAAGGCCACCCTTGATCAGGAACCAGCTCCCGAAAGTTCCCAAACAAAACTCAGCACCCAAGCTGACGGGCAACCACAGCCTGTCCAGGCCGATTCCGATAGTGACGATACCCGGTCTTTGAGGCCCACGGTGGAAGCACCACGATTTGCGCCAAAGGCACTATCCGAGGCAGCAGTCACCGTTGAAGCGAGCAGCCCAGAACGCCAAAGTCTCACCCGGTCCGAGATTCTAACCAGCGATGACACCGAACAACCAGAAGATCAATTTACCCAGGTCGATCCAAACCGACCAATCGTTGACGATCAGGTTGGCGACAAGGAATCCTTGCTGATGACAGTCGCCAAAATCAGCTTGAGCGTGATACTGATCGCGCTGCTGGTGGCTGGTGGCTGGTACATGCTCAAGCCGGCCAATGAAGCGCAACTTTACCAGCGTATTGAAGCAGCCGCTCAAAACGACGACCCTGATGCGCTGATGAAAATCTCAGCACAGATCGAAGCGTTTCTCGATCGTTTTCCTGACAGCCCACACTTTGCACAAGTCAAAGAACACCAGCAGGATATCGAATTACAGCGGGTCCACCGATCCTTCGAGAAAAAAACTCGTAATACCAGGTCTGCCGGAAAAATGAGTGTCCCGGCTCGCGCCTATTTGCAGGCATTGCAGAAGTCCCGTACCGACCAGGAAGGCGCCGCGGTTCAAATGCAAGCTATCATCGACCTTTTCTCCGGAATGCCAGACAAAGAAGCTCAACAATATGTTGAGCTTGCCAAAGCTGACTTGGTAAGCCTCAACAAGCAGATCGACCAGCGTCGTTTCACGCCTGCAAGATGCGGACAACTTGTCTAAGACCGATCCAGAAGCTGCCCGGGCAATCTATCGCGCGATTGTCATGCTTTACGCCGACAAACCTTGGGCCGCTGCGATCGTGGAGCAGGCTCGTCAACGCCAGCACCCCTGACCTGCCATCGCCGTCGCTACATGGGAGCGATGCGATGTGATCCAACATCAGTCGTCAATAAGACATGTTGATCGAAACTGGCGGAGATCAATTGCGCCCGTAAGTCCTGGTGATCAGGGTGGTCCCAAAGATTCTCATGTTCCCAGGGATCCTGCTGCAGATCATAGAGTTCACCCTGGCCATGCCCATGGTAAATCGACAACTTGTACCGGTCATTTCTGTACATGGTGGCGAAGGTGCCGCTGGATCCGGTGAATTCGGGTGCCAGGGCATCAAAGTACTCACAACGGACACTATCTCGATGATGATCCGGCTGGTCCGCATCCATTAGCATCGGCAAGAGGCTACGCCCTTGCATGTAGTCGGGTTGCTGCAGGCCTGCCAATTCGACCAGTGTTGCGGTGAGGTCTAATAATTCCACCAGTGCATGTCTCTGCAGACCGCGAAGAATCTTCCCCGGCCAGGAAAAGATCAGCGGAACTCGAACCAGGCCTTCATAAAACCGACATCCTTTTTGCACGAGCCCGTGATCTCCCAGCATCTCTCCGTGGTCACTGGTAAAAATCACAACGGTGTTTTCTCGCTGCCCGGTCCGTTCGAGCGTTTCCAGGATACGGGCAAACTGATCATCGATCTGGGCGATCATCGCGTAGTAGCTGGCTTGCACCTGGCGACCGTTGAACTCTTCGGGAGATCGGGCTGATCCCTGGAAATCGACATCCGCCAACAGTTGCTGCTGCTGCAAATCACTAGACCGAAAATAAGGACCCGGCATCTGGTCCGCGGAGAACTGTTCCGCGTAGGATTGGGGTGGAATAAAGGGCGGGTGAGGGTCGTAGATATTGACGCTCAGCATCCAAGGCTGCTGATCCTGTTGTTCAATGAACTGAATGGTCCGCTCAGAAGCCCAGGTGGTTTGATGAAATTCCGTAGGTACTCGTTCGGTACTGGCACGCATCGCATCCAAGTCGCCATCCCTCTCCCGCACCCATTCTGCATAATCGTGACCTTGAGGCCAGTCATCGCGTGGAGCATGACTGAATTTCCAGTAGTTGTAACCGTCATCAAAGCGCGGTTCTGTCCGATGGCCGGAGCTCTGCAGGTGAAACTTGCCCACCAGTCCACATTCATACCCACTTTCAGCAATCAGTTTACTGATCACCGGCGGGTAGTCGGGAAAGCTCTCATTACCATTACGCGTATTGTGAACTCGGCTGGGATACATGCCGGTCATGAAGCTCGATCGACTCGGCGTACAGATCGGGCTTTGGCAATAAGCATGCGTAAAGGCAACACCATCGGCGACAAGCTGGTCAACGACGGGGGTTCGCACGTGAGGATTTCCCAGCGCTCCGATCGTATCAAAACGCTGTTGGTCGGTGCAGTACCAGAGAATATTCGGGCGCTGGTCGTTCATCTGGCAGGATCCTCTTTCCCGAACGGGCTTCTACAAACGGTTCCAAAGCTTTGGCGAAAGAGACTCATGGATCCGGTCGCAAGGCTCGCTGAATCACGTCCTGATCAAAATAATTGATGGACATGGCAGCGTCTACCACGACCGACTGGGCATTGATTCCAGAGGAACGTGAGCTCAGCAAGAAAGCAGCCACATTGGCAATCTCGGCGGTTTCCAAGGCCTGTTTTCGGGGAATGACATCTTCGGCAAACAGGTAGGAATCAACATAGCCAGGAATCCCTGCCGAAGCTGATGTCTTGAGCAGTCCGGCAGCGACGGCATTAAAGCGAACCCGGGAAAAGCGGCTAAACGACTTAACGAGAAACGCCAGCGACGAATCGAGGGCTGCTTTCACCGGTCCCATGAACCCGTAATTCTCACTGGCCATGCGGGTGGTTGAAATCGAGATAGTCACCACCGAAGCGTCGGGATCCAGCAGCGACTGCAAGCTCTTACTCAGGGCCAGCAACGAGAAGCAAGAAACATCGACAGCTCTCAAGAACTGGGCTTTATCCGTTTCGTGAAATGGTTTGACTCCTCCCTGGTAGTCTGCGAAGGCAATCGAATGTACCAGGCCGTGCAGCACGGGTACCTGGTCAGCGACGTCACGCTGCAACTGCTGAATCTGTTCTTCATCTTCCACATCACAGACGAAGACCGGTGCTTCACCTAACAGTGGTTGCAACTGTTCTTTTCGCTCCTCGGACCGCACGCTGTAACAAACGTTCACACCAGCCTCGTGCAGCACCTGGCCGATGGCGTAGGCAACACTTTTTCGATTTGCGACGCCACAAACCAGGATATTCTTGTCTTTGAGGTCGAGAAAACTCATGGTTACCTAAGGGGGTTCAGTCACTAACAGGCGTTCACTCGATCGTCAGCCAATCGCTCACGGGGCGGTTTCCATTTCGGCCATCGTACAACCAAATTCAAATCGTGCGGCCAGTTTACCTTCACAACGTATGGACACTTGCAGAAAAAATGCCTGGGCCAATCGTTCCTTCAACCTGACTTCCAACTGGATGACATCTCCAGGTCGAATCACTTTCTTGAACTTAACGTCATTCATGCGAGTTGCAACCGGCACTCCAGGGCCCATCCCTGCTGCGGAATCTCCAGCAAGCATTGAGGCGAGTAGCGCAGCACCGGCCTGCATGCCCGCTTCACACAAGATCACACCGGGCACAATTGGTTCACCCGGATAATGTCCCTGGAAAAAAAACTCATCCTCGTGAAACTTCTTCTGACAAACGATCGAATCCGGGCCAAGTTCGACGATCTCGTCGAGCAGCAGCATGGGCTTACGATGTGGAATCAGCTTCACAATCTCATCAAGACTCATACGTATTCTCTTTTCCCGAGACTCTCTTAGGAGGTGTTCTTGGATGCGGGTACCGGCGCTGCCGGCGTCAGCAAGGCGTCCACATCATTAGCCACGATTACACCGTAGTTAATCGCCCCCAGCCAACCGGACATGATAATACCGACGCTTCCTGCATGATACAGTCCTTTTACCTGCTCAGGCAGGCCACGGCTAATCGCCAACCCTTCAAACTTGGTGCCAAAACTGGCACCATCGATATGCTGGGTATAGTGCCGAAAGGTCAAGGGAGTAGCTGCTTCTGCATGAACGATCCGCTCCCGTACTCGCGGGACATATTTCTCCAGTGCGTCGAGCGTGGTTTCCACCAGGTCTGCCTTGCTGGCTTCATATTCTTCTGCTGGCAAATCAACCCAGTCTTCATAGTTGGCATTGGTACTGGAGACGACCAGGCAACGCTCGCGCCCTTGAGGGCGTGTCCGCGGATAATAGAAGGAGTAGGTTCGACTGGTAATATCACGACTCAACAGCAACTCCGTGCGAAACTTGGAAGCGGTTGAGCTAAACAGTAAGTCACCGGTTGATTCATCAATTCTCTCGTCTGGCTTAAAGGCCATAAATACCTGGGTACTGGAATTATTCAAACGCACTTCGCGAGCCTGGTCCACGAACGAGGGATCCAGGTTTTCTTCGCCGACGAGCTTAAACACGGTCGCTCTTAAATTCGCATTCGAAACGACGGTCCGTGCGCGAATCTTGCGGCCGTTCACTTCAACGCTGTGCAGTGCACCATTTTGAAGATGAATCCGCTCTGCACTTGAACGAATCCTGATATCCACACCATTTTTCTCCAGCTCCTGCTTCATCAACTGAATCAGGTAATCCGTCCCACCCTGAAACGTGTAAACACCTTTGGACATGAAATTGGAGAACACGATGCCGTAAGTAATCGCTGGATCTTCCAGGGTGGAACCATTGGCATAAGTAATCGGTTCCATTAACAGACGGATAACGTCTTCCCGACCAGGAAAAAACCGGTCAAACAGCTGTCGCGTTGTCAGCGACTGATCATCGTAGAAATTCATACCCCGAACGGTCTTAAAAAACTCCTCGATTACTTGCGGGGCAATGGCAAATTGTTCACTCAACAACCGCTGAAAATCTTCCCGGTTGTAAGTCGTCCGCAACGAAAACATGGGGTTGTCAAAGCGGATATTCTTCAGGGGAACGATGGCATCAGCGATTTCCTGGCTCCAATAACGCCGACAACTCTTCAGCATCCCGTAGGGAAAGCCATGCAGAGAGATATCGAAAACATGTCCACCGGGGCGTTTAAACCAGGTGGCCAGTCCCCCCAGCTTGTAGTGCTGCTCCAGCAACAACACCGAATAACCCGCGCGACCAAGAATATTGGCAGAGGTCAATCCAGCCAGGCCACTGCCGATCACCACGACGTCGTACTGATCTTGCACACCGGCTAGGAAATCTTTAGGCATGGAAACTACTCTGCAACTCTGCTCACCAGGATAGTGCCGGCAGCGATCGACCGTCGCTTTGGACTAATCCGTTTCCTGTAACAAGTGGCGATTGGCCATCGAAATGCCGCTGACAATCGTCCCGACGATACCCACGTAGCCCTGATCCGTTCCGCACAAGAAAAGATTCTTTACATGAGTTGTACCATCCAGCTGTTTATTGACTGCTCCGTAGACAGCACCATTATCGTGCCAGGTAAAGCGGCGGATAGTTGTTGGTGTAAACATGTCCGTATCGATCACGTGGTTGCGAAATTCAGGTATATAGCCAGCCGCTACTTCGGTCACCTGATCATACCACTTTCGTTTCTCTTGCTGGTAGCTTTCCGCATCCAGTTGATCCCAGCGATCAAAACTGGCTAACGAGGTGACTCGGATGACGCCGTCAGCCAGTTCACCGTCGGACTGGGAATAAACGAAATTATTTGGTGAACAGATCACACCCGTGCGTGTATCTACCAGTCGATCCTGCGGTTTACTCCAATCAAATACTTCTGAGTCATTATAGAAAACAATGGTCTTATTGTGTCCCAGCTGCTGGGGCTGCTGGTCCAAAATCGAGATAGTTTCCGTGAAAGAGAGCTGGCCCGCCACGGACTCATCGAGCTGACTGATGTCATCACATAACCGGAGCGTTTCGACCAGGCCTGCGGAAGAGAGAATCTTGCGTCCCTGGACTTCCTCTCCATTGTCCAGGACCACCCCGACTGCCCGGCCATTTTCAACGCGTATTCTTGCCACCCCGGACCGCAGCTTCAATTCGCCGCCAAGGGAGCGGAACTTTCTGACCAATTGCCGCAGTATCAAGCGAACTCCCGCGAATGGCCTGGCGAAACCTTCCAGAAAAATACTGCGAAACATGATGCAAAACTGGGCAAAGTCCATGTCATTTTCACGCGCGTTTCCATACCACATGACAGGGCACAGCAACATTTCAATTAAGAGGGGATCGTCAAACGTCTCGTTTAAGACCTGCCTGGTGGAGACCTGGTAGTCGATTTCTTCCAGGTCATCGTAGTCAATCAATTGCCCCAGCAAGCGTTCAAAGTTATCTGCTTCAGCGGGAAATGACTGAGCGATTTCTGACTTCAGCAACTCAAGATCATTGCTGAACTCCATTTCCACACCTGGAAAGACAATCGACGACCCAATCTGTGGCGCCAGTGCGAAGTCTTCCCAGCGGAGACGCAGTTGTCTCAAGAGCAGAGCTAACGGACCTCGCTTGTAACCCTTGTCGGTAAAGTTCGTCACCGCATGCAAACCGACATCGTAATCGCGACCACCAAGCCGGTAAAAAGAATTCAGCCCGCCGATCGTCGTATGTCGTTCCAGGATACACACACGTTGATCGAAGTAGGCTGTACGAATGCCAGCGGCCAGCCCAGACATGCCTGCCCCGATGATAATCGTGTCATACACTAGTTTTTCTGCATATCCTTCATGATGGGTTCGAGATAAGCCACGGTGCTGGCCATGCTGGCCAATTGCTCGTAATTTTCTTCCCTAATTTGCACTCGGTAGCGCTTTCGAAGCTCCATCACGATATCAAGAAAATCCATGCTATCCAGTTCCAATTGATCGCGGAAAGCAGTTTCGTCCACCAGGCCACTGAGGTCTTCATCCGGGGCAATGTCTCCCAGGATATCCAGGATTTCTTCACGTATCTCAACAGGTGTCATTTCAGCGCATCTCCTGATCTTCTTGTTGCTCTAACTGACTTCCACTTCTGGACACTGCAATATCTATAGGTTGCTCATCTTATTCAAATGCGCTTTACAATTACCACAGAATTAATCCCTAACATACCAAAAGAGTTGTTCAAAATATATTCGACCGAACCAACTTCTCGCGGCTGATTGATTACCAGCCCGGGCAATTCACACTCAGGATCCAAGTCATCAAGGTTAATCGTTGCATGACAGGTACCATCCTGAAAGGAACCGAGGTTCCCAACCAGTTCCAGAACACCGGCAGCCCCCATGCAATGGCCAATAAAACTCTTGGTATTATTGAAAGATGTCGTCTTTGAGTCCCCAAAGACCTGCCGTAAGGCAATGCATTCCTGGACGTCTCCGCTGTTGGTTCCAGTCGCGTGCGTACTCACGACATCGATTTGATCGGGCCTTAAGCCGGCTCGCTTGAGCGCCAATTGAACACACTCGGCCTGCCGCTGGGGATTCGGTAGCACAAAATCTGTAGCATCGGTATTCATGGCATAGCCAGCCAGTTCACCATAAATTCTTGCCCCCCGCCGCTTGGCATCATCCAGTCGCTCCAAGATACAAATCGCGCCCCCCTCCGAAACAACAATCCCATTACGATTTATATCGAAAGGCCGGCTCGCGCGTGTCGGATCCTCGTGTTGCGCCAAGGCTCCCTGGCTCTTAAAGCTGGCGAAAATTCCAAACGTATGCACGCTCTCTGAAACACCGCCGGCAATGGCCGTATCACATTCCCCCAACCGAAGCATCTGGGCACCTTGAATTAATCCTGCATTACCCGCGGCACAAGCAGCGCCAATCGTGTAATGAGGGCCGACCACGTTCATGTTCAAGGCAAGTTCGCCAGCCGGGTTATTGGCCACCGTCCGGGGATTATGGTGATGTGACCAGAAACTTGTATCGTAGTCGTAACCCTTTAGCTCATAGATTTCGTTCTCAGTTTCCACGTTGCCATGCTCGGTAACTCCCAGGTAAATTCCGACGCGAGACTTGTCGACGTTCTCCCAGTCCAGCCCGGCATCAGCAACCGCTTCGTGCCCCGCATAAATGCCGATGCTGCCCGCACGTGTACCGCGACGAATATCCTTTCGCGGCTGATAAAGACTGGCATCAAAATCACAGATGCCAGCCAGCGTTTTACCCACGTAACGAATTTCGTAATCCTGGATACCACTGGAACCGCTGAGCAAGGCATTGCGATAATCCTGCAAATTGTTCCCGTTGGGAGCCGTTAAACCGATTCCCGTAATCACGATCCGTTGACTCTCAGGCAACGTCGGTGGCAGCGTGTCAGCAATCATCCCGGCAGTTCCTAGAGGGGAATTAAGAATCCCTGAAATTACCTTGATTGCAGGGCGTTGGCAAGGACTGGAACAGCGATAAAACAGGCAGAAAAACCCGGCTACAGAACCATTTTGGCAGGTCCCTGGTCAGCGAAGCACTGCTTCAAACGGCCCATCCCTTCGGCTGTCGAGATCTGGGCGTCGTACCCCAAATCGACTCGTGCCCGGGTCATGTCAAAATAATGTGAAGTCGACAATTGCGCTGCCAGGAATCGGGTCATCGCCGGTTCGCTCCGCAGTCGTGCGAACCAGTAGACGGCCTCCATGAGGCTCCCAATACACCAGGCAAACCTTCGGGAAAGCTTCCGCTTGACCGGCGGTAACCCGGCTAATTCCAAGATCTCATTGATCCAATCCCAACAATTGACCGGCTCACCCTGGCTAATAAAGTAGGCTTTGCCGGCAGCAGGGGCCCGGCCCGCCAGGGCATCAATCGCCAGCAGATGCGCGCGGGCCGCATTCTCTACGTAGATCATGTCGATCAAATTTTCCCCCTTCCCCACTTGCCGCAACCTTCCCTGCTCTGCCCGCTTGAGTAAGCGTGGAATCAGGTGCTGGTCACGCGGCCCCCAAATCAAGTGTGGCCGGAGGGCACAGGTTCGCAGCCCCGTTTCATCATCAGCTTGCAAAACCGCCTGTTCTGCCAGCGCCTTGCTGTGGGGATAATGACACAACCAGCGTTCTGCATAAGCCGCGGACTCGTCGACTCCCTCTTGATCACAGCCGTCGAAAGTTACACTGGGACTGCTACTATAAACAAGTCGCGACACACCATGTTGCTGGCAAGCAGCAATAACGTGCTCGGTACCAACGGTGTTAACGCCATGATACTTCTTCCAGGGACCCCAGATGCCCGCTATTCCAATCGTGTGAACCACCGCCTGCATGCCGTCACAGGCAGCTGCCACAGCCGCCGCATCCCGCACGTCTCCCACGACTGACTCGACCCCCAGTTCCTCCAGGAAAGAATAGGACTGGCGCGAAAACGAGCGTACGCGATCACCGCGCGCCAGCAGTTGCTCCACGATGTAGCGCCCCAGGAATCCGCCACCACCGGTCACTAGAACATTCAACGCAACAATCCTCTCATCCTGCCGTGATCTCCTGCTCACCGGCCCCTTCTATAAAGAACGGCCAGTTGCCTTGGCTGCTATCCTGTTATCGCCTTTTAAGTCCTCTACGAAAAGGCAGAGAAGTCGTGAAAAAACCTGCTCAAACACCCTGCTCAGCCGCCCAAACAGCCAATTGTTCCCGAAAGATCTTCGAGTTATGACGAATATCGACTGGCAAACCTGGATGAATCAAAACCTGCTGCACCGGTTCCGTGAGCTGATGGTTGCCAGCCAGTGCCAGTAACTCTTGAACAAGTTCTCGTCGATCCTGGTCGTCGGCCGATTTTTTATCAGGCCA
>JYMV01042903.1_pt1 | contig 20071 bp, 17 predicted proteins | sample 338911 | NCBI WGS metagenome assembly JYMV01 (sample SAMN03354496, study PRJNA234377) | hydrothermal vent metagenome | biome: Deep sea; feature: Hydrothermal plumes at the Eastern Lau Spreading Center, Western Pacific Ocean; material: Seawater | place: Tonga | collected 2009 | depth 2000 m m
TCCATCGCCATCATAATCAGCAAAAGAGGCATCTCGAATTCCCGCAGGAAGACGAGGCAAAAGCAAAGCCGTCAAGTCCTCCAACCTTCCAGCACCATCATTAATGAGCACGCGGGTTTGATAGCTGGAGGGTTTTCCATTCGCATCCAGAACCATTTGACCAAAATAAAAAAGGTCCTTGTCTCCATCCTGATCCAGATCAATAGAAATCACCTTATCTATTCCAGGCCGAAGTGAGTAAGAGCCTCCTTTATCCTTGGCGTAAAAATAACTTTTCTTATTATTAAAAAGAATTTGGGTGGATACCCCGTTTTCCATTACCAGAATCAGGTCATCACCGCCATCACGATTCAAGTCTGCTACAGCAAGAGAAAGGATCGGGGCTTTTAATTCCTCTATCCACCGCCCCGGACTTTTCCGTTGAAAACCTTTTTTCCCATGATTGATGAAGACCTGTAGCTGAGGTTTTCCAGGCTCTGCCTCATTCAAGACCACCAAATCCGGTAATGCATCCTGATCCGCATGGAAAAAAATGGCCTGTCTCTGGGAAGAACTTTGTTCAGGAAATAATGTTTCATCGCGAAAACGCTGGCTGGCAGGATTATCCGCAACATGGGGTTGGGAGGCCCCACACCCATTAAGAAATATAATTACAAGCAGTAAAAGTTTAATCAAACAGGGATTGGGGCAATGCCTCTTGCGATAAATCGACTTGCAAGCCTTCATAAGCGGCAATGCTTTGTGGAAAAAGTTGGCGGGATTCTGTTTCAATTTGCTTGATAGTTTCGTCATTGTGGGAGGGATCGTGGTGAAATAAAACCAGTTTTTTGACATTCGCCGCTTCCGCAACTTTGACCCCTTCCCTCATGGTGCTATGCCCCCAACCTTTTCGGGAAAACTGGCCATTGCGGCCATAATATTCATCTTCCGTATACTGGGAGTCATAAACCAGAAGATCGACATCGCGGCAAAGCTCAATCAGGTTTGCATTTGGCCTGTCCTCATAATGTTCACAATCGGTGGAAAACACCAATGCCTTTCCTTCATGCTCAATCCGGTAAGCATAACATCCATTCGGATGATATAAAGGAGCTAAAGTTATCTTGTAATTGTCTCCTTCAATCACTTCCCCAGGTTTAACATCATGATAGGTAATTTTGCAACCAAACAAGTCGGATTTGACCGGGAAACACGGAGGTTCCATCTGTTGATTCAAAACTTCTTCAATGGTTGACGGTAAACTGGTGCCACCAAAAATCCGGAACTCATTGCCGGGAACAAAAAAAGGCGCAAAAAAAGGAAATCCTTGTATATGGTCCCAATGAACATGGCTGAACAAGATAGTGGCTTTTATGGGCATCTCCTTCATAAGCGCCGTGCCCAGATTTCGGACACCCGTTCCCGTATCAATGATAATCAATTCATCGCCGCAACGGATCTCAACACAGGTTGTATTGCCCCCGACACCTGCTGTTTCCGGATTTCCGCAAGGAATACTTCCTCTAACCCCCCAAAATTTTATCTGCACACCACTATCCTTAATTTTGTTTTCCATGGATCTGAGTTGTGCAAAGTTCCCAGCACCACAAAAACAAATCCAAATAGGCTTTTCAAAAAAATAAGAAGAGGCATTATAAACAATGCGTCAGAGGGTAACAACAAATTCCTATAAAAAAAGGAGCCTCATTAAAAACTTTTAAACAGCTATTTAATAATCAAGGAGTTGACCACTACCTTACATAAAATGATACCTGCTCATTCTCCTCTAAATATTCCTTCACCAGTTCTGTTTCCAATGAATTCAAAGTTTCTGGTTGCCAATATCCGGGAAACGTATTCTGGAATCCTTCCACAAAACAATGGGCCACTTCTCTCCATTCCGGTTTTATTGACAATACTTCCTTCAAGGTTGACGTGCCCAAAATCAAGGATTTTAACCCTTGGGCTTGTTCAGATTCCGAGGAATAGCGAAACAGGCTATGGGCCAGTTCTGGATCCCAGTCCAATAAGATTGAGCCATGCTGTAAAAAAGCCCCACTTAACCGGCGTTGGGCACTGCCGGCCAGTTTTTTTCCCTCTACCGTGATTTCCCAATGGTTGGATGTAGAAAAACAGGCCGGAGAACGCTTATTGCCATCCCCCAGAGATCTTTTGTCTTTTCCGGATATTTCAGGTTTGACAACACCGGCTTTTTCCAGAGAAATAATCACCGCTTTCGATACAGCACCAAAAGCCCCGACCAGGTTTCCGGGAAACCTGGGATGAGGGATGGGAGCAACGAGGCTGTAGGTGAGTTCATATTGATGCAACAGAGCCCGCCCACCAGTAAACCGCCGGACGATAGGAATATTTTTTCGCTCACACTGCACCGTATTCACATCCCTTAATTCGTTCTGGGAATAACCAATAGAAAGAGTCGGTTTGTCCCAACCATACAACCTCAAAGTGGCAGGGGCTTGGCCCTGGTCGCAGGCAGTGAGAATGGCCCTGTCTATCGCCATGTTCAACTTGCCATCCCCAGGTCCATCTTCGATCAATCTCCAAGCGGGATTGTTCATCGTAAAAACTCCATATCATTCCTATCCAACGATAAATTTTTTTGACTCAAATTGAATCATCCTATAAACATGAAGTATGAGAGTCAATTCCAGACACAAATGCATTTATTTTTTCGCCTTCATCCTGGCCTGGGGTTTTTGCAGTCCACTGGCAGCCTTTGAAAAACTGGGCCCACTTCGAAAAGAATGCCGGAGTACCTGCCATCAAGCGGAACACATCCTGAAGGCAAAGAAAAACAAGTTTACTCAAGCCGAATGCAAAGCCTGCCACACAGGAGAAAAAAGTGTATTATCTCCTTTTTCAACGCCTAATCCAGCAGGTTTCATCGGCAAAAACAACCTTTTGTTGAAATCCATCATTCAAGCCGTACCCGGTTCCTCATCTAAACAACCCCAGGATAAACCCTCAACCTCTATGACCTTTATTCCTGCCGGAGAATTTGTCATGGGATCAAATGAACGCTGGGATGATGAAGCGCCGGAACACATGTCCGCAACTAACGCATTCTATATAGACCTGAATGAGGTCACCAATGCGGACTATAAAAAATTTGTAAACACCACCCAGAAAACTGCACCTTACCACTGGCCGGAAGGAAATATTCCCAAGGACAAGGAAAACCACCCGGTTGTTTATGTCAGTTGGTTTGATGCGAATGAATACTGCTCCTGGACCGGAAAACGTCTGCCTACGGAACAAGAATGGGAAAAAGCGGCACGAGGTGAAGTAGGCCTCATATATCCATGGGGAAATGAGTGGTCCCTGGACAAATCCAATAATCCCTACAAACATTCCACCGGCACAGAGCCTGTTGGTTCCTACCCGGAGGGGCGCAGTCCCTATGGTCTCTACGACATCTCTGGAAATGTATGGGAATGGGTGGACAGCTACTATTTACCGCATCCGGGAAACCCCGTCACACGTGCGGAATATGGCAAAGACAAAAGGGTATTGAAAGGCGGGTCCTGGTTCGACTGCCTTTCTTATGGTTGCGGATTGAGCGCCCCAACCTTCAACCGAAGTTTTTTTACTCCAGAGGTAAAAAACAACAGCTTCGGGTTTCGTTGTGCGAAAACGAAAAGTCCATGACTCCGAACCAACCTCAGGCTTGACGTTGGCGCACTTATCTTTAAAATGGTAGAGGTACCTATTCTTCAAACTTAGGTCAGACCATGGAATCACCTCGGCCGGATGAAAAAAAACCAGGAACGTCCCAAGTGCAAGTCCCTCCCCTTCCCGAAGAGCGGAGCGGTGTCGAAGTCAGCCTCGTCCGCAAAATAGTTCTCGGACTTTTTATTGTAGGGTACTGGGTGTTTTTTTACTGGTTCCGGGAACCTTAACTGAAGAAGCCTGAAACTGTTTTTTGTTAAGGGTTTCATTGCCCACCAACAGATCAAACTGCTTTTCTGCTTTCCTCAGAACCAACAGGCTTTCCTCCCTCCGTGGAAATAACAGGACAGAGTCTGGATTCCTTTCCAACGGGATAGTGGATTCAGCGCTGTGCAAAGACTCGGGTTTGGTTTCAATGAGAGGCGGTGGCAATTTCCCGAAAGCGGAACGGGTGGAACTGTAAACCAGATACTTCGTGTCTCTGGAATATCCTGCCTTGAGGTCCAGCTTGTCCTCGATTTCCTGGGTAGACAGGTCTGGAGGAATGACCAACAAATGCGTGGCATAGTCTACGTCAATTGCGGGTTTCATTTCTTTTTCAAAAGCAGAAATATTGTAGCCCCTGCCAGCAAAGATCAAAGGTTTATCCTGTATCTTGACCGTTTTCCTTATTCGGTCTGGCTTTTCCGGACCCTTTTTAATTGTAATAACATAACGTCCCGGATCAATAGTCTCGTACCTTTTGAGCGACTGATATGCCATATCCGCTTTAAACTCGGGGAGCCGCCTTTGAGACCGCAAGCTCGCGCTCCTTCTTAGCTTGGCATAAACTCCGGCGATGAATTTATTGTCACTCTCGCCGAGTTCATCCGTATCGGCAGTTTGCAATTGAGGGTCCGGATCCAAAGGAAAATCCAACTCCAACTGAGAATGCAGGGTGATCTTTACCTGCGGTCCAGAATCAAAACCTTCCATCACCAATTCACCTTTCAGCTCTTCCCCGCAGCCTGAAACTAAAAGACTAAAAAAAACCAGGGTGCTTAAACAAGGTCGTTTTTTAAATCTGCTCATAATTTATCATCGACTACTAAGGCTCACGACTTGAAAGAATATCAAATTTCAGGCCTTTCTGCCTCCACCTTAAACCCAATTCAACAGAAAAACATAAAGCAATAAAAATCAATACTTTACATCGATCCTGAAAACTGTTATTCTTTTCAAATCCAATCAACACAGGCCAAGGAAAAGGAAGGATAATGCCATGAGAAGCGGTTTACGTTCCCTTTTAGAGGTAAAGAACATCAATTTCCTTAAAAAGAAGCTGGAAATAGGCGAAATCACCCCTGAGGAATGTAAAGAGGTCATGAAACGCCTGATTCTGAAAAAATACGACCGCATTCAAAACAGGAGCTTTCGGGCCAGCATTTTAGGGTTTGGTCGCTCTCTAGAAACTAAAATACCCGTTAAATCCTGAACCTCGTTTTACATCTTTCCTCCCCGGTTCAACGCCCTAATTCTGTAACAGGTCCCATCTGTAATAGTACCCGAAAAAATAAATTTAGAAAATTGATCGCCTGCCCCGGATAAAGGTATAATGTCGCCGGATTGTAGGCTCACAAAATCACCAAATATTATAGGCCCCTTAAAACATTTCAGGGTCCTCCGTTTACAGTGGACGCTTTACGATTATTTGTCGCCATCGCTGTTCCGCCCGAGGTTCTGGAAATCCTCATTGACATTCAAAACCGGTTTAAAAACCTGGACCTGGACGCAAAATGGGTCAAACCTGAAAATATGCACCTGACTTTGAAGTTTTTAGGTAAAACCTCAAAGGTCTCTCAAATAAAACAGGGCTTGGCTAAAGCCCTCAGCAACGAGCCTGAATTTACCTTATCCCTGGGCGGGACAAAGGTTTTTCCGGATATAAAAAGACCAAGAGTACTTGGCGTGGGCTTGCACTCAGCCTGCGAACCTCTGGCTCAGCTCCATAAAAATGTAGAAGGGCATTTAGCCCCGCTGGGGTTTCCACCTGAGTCGAGGCCATTTTCTCCCCACTGGACTCTGGCGAGAATCAAGTCCGGCAAAAACAAAAAATTGCTGGCGCAACAATTAAATTCCATAGGGCATGTTGCCTCTTTCAAAGTCAAGTCAGTCAGGCTGTATCAGAGTCGGTTGACTCCTGAGGGCGCAACGTATACTGTGCTGGAAGAATTCGCATTAAAAGGGACCCCCAACTGAAACAAACAAGGAGGCATGATGGGCTCGGACGACAGAGAAAAAGCGCTGGAACTGGCATTCACTCAAATTGAGAAACAATTCGGCAAAGGTTCCATAATGAAACTGGGCCAGGCCGAAAGCCTGAAAGGAATCGGCATCATTTCCACCGGCTCCATTTCTCTGGATTATGCATTAGGTGTAGGTGGGGTTCCAAGAGGCAGAATCATTGAAATCTACGGCCCGGAAGCTTCGGGAAAAACCAGTTTAGCACTCCATATCATTGCGGAAGCGCAAAAAGTAGGAGGCGTCGCCGCATTCATTGACGCGGAACACGCTTTGGACCCGGAATATGCTGGCAACCTCGGTATAAATTTGGATGACCTGCTTCTTTCGCAACCGGATACAGGTGAACAAGCACTCGAGATCGTAGAAGTTCTCGTCCGCAGTGGCGCAGTAGATGTCATCGTGATCGACTCCGTGGCCGCCCTCGTTCCCAAGTCGGAACTCGATGGAGATATGGGCGATTCCCATATGGGACTGCAAGCCCGGCTGATGTCCCAGGCCATGCGTAAACTGGCAGGGGTGGTCAATAAATCCAAAACCTGCCTGATATTCATCAACCAGATACGCATGAAAATCGGAGTGATGTTTGGAAACCCCGAAACAACTACCGGCGGAAATGCGCTCAAGTTTTATTCTTCCGTTCGCATGGATATTCGCCGCATTGCCGCATTGAAAGACGGGGAAAACGTCATCGGTAACCGCACCCGGGTCAAGGTAGTGAAAAACAAGGTAGCCCCGCCCTTTCGTCAAGTTGAATTCGATATTATCTATGGAAAAGGCATCTCCAAAACTGGTGACCTGCTCGACCTTGGCGTGGCCCATGAAATTATCGCTAAAAGCGGGACCTGGTTCTCCTATAAAGAAAACCGCATTGGCCAAGGCCGCGAAAACTCCAAAAGGTTTCTGGCAGAGAACCCGGAAATATCAGCAGAAATTGAAAAACGTTTGCGGGAAACTCTGGGGCTGACCGCATCTGAAACGGAGAATAATGCGGAAGAACCTGCAACAAAGGCAAAAAAGACTGAAAAAAATTCCTAAACCGGCCACTAGGCGTGGGGCCGACTGGCAATAGCTGTATCTGGCTAACAAAGAGTTGCCTCGGCTTAACAAGTCATAGCTATCTGCCTCCGGTGGCTCACCGGCACTAGGCGTGGGTGGCAAATTACAGGATCATAAAACCACCAATTTTCAAAAGTCCTCATAAAGTCCGATGCCAGATCGTGAAGCCATCAAGACTGCTAAATCCCAGGCATTAAGATACCTCGCCTACCGGGACCGTAGTGAGAAGGAGCTTACCCTACACCTGGAAAAAAAGGGGCATGCCCCTTCCGTCATACAAAAGGCACTTCAGGACCTGGCAAACCTGAACTACGTTAACGACCAGCGCTTCGCGATGGAATGGGGCCGGTCGCGTGTTGAAGGAAAAAAATTTGGCAAACAACGCGTGCGCCAGGAACTGTTCGCAAAAGGAGTTGCCAGTCACATCATTGAAACAACCTTGGATAGCCTTTACAGTTCTCATCCGGAACGAGACCTTGCCCAGGCCTGCGCCAATAAAAAACTGGCCTCCCTTCACGGACTGGAACCCGAAAAAAAAATGCGGCGATTGGTCCAATACCTTCAGCGAAGAGGGTTTTCCGCCGATATCATCTATGAAACCACTAGGCGCCAGCGTGACGCTGGACCCAGCTAGCAAAAAATGCAGTTTATTCAAACAATTCCTTATCCTGTTTTAGCCGGGGCTGTATTTTGTTTCGGGCTGGCGGTCGGCAGTTTCGCCAACGTATGCATTCACCGTTTGCCCCGGAAAGAATCCGTGGTGTTTCCCGGATCGCATTGCCCGGCATGTTCGGCGGCAGTTCGCCCACTGGATAACATTCCGGTCATCAGTTATATTGCCCTCGGTGGGAAATGCCGCGACTGCGCCACACGTATTTCCCCGATTTATCCAGTTATCGAGACGGTGACAGCCGTCCTTCTGCTGGCTGGGTTTTTCAAGTTCGGACCGTCGTTTGATTTTCTGGTTTATGCCGTGGTGGCCCCCGCACTGGTCATCATCACTGCTATCGATATTGAGCACCAGATTATTCCCGATGTGATTACGCTACCGGGTATTGCCCTGGGGCTTGTGGTGGGAACGTATACGATCGGGTACGCGGACTCTCTGCTCGGGTTTTTTGCGGGAGGCGGATTATTTTACTTGCTTGCTGTTCTCAGTAATGGAGGGATGGGAGGAGGGGACATTAAATACATCGCTGCGGTAGGTGCTTTGCTGGGCTGGCAAAAAGTATTGCTGGTTATTTTTATCGGAGCTCTTTTAGGGTCTGTGGTCGGCGTATTCCAAATCACGGTGCAGAAAAAATCAAGGAAAAGCCTGATCCCGTTCGGACCTTTTCTCGCAACGGGCACCTTGGTCACATTATTTTATGGCAACTCACTCATTCGGTTATACTTGGATTATCTGGGACGATAATGGAAAATATAAACGGTACACTCTAATCAGCCATCGGACTTGAAATATGGAAAACAAAGAAACCAAAAACCAAACCACAACACCTCAATCCAATTTGGACCAGGAAGAAAGAACCCTGGAAACCTTTGCGGCGGAGTTGGAAACCATCAAGGCCAGCATCCAAAAGAGGAAGAGTGAAACCACCACACTAAAAATTCTTTTCTATACCGGTCTTGCAGTTTTACTGTTCGGTTTCATGTATACCAGTCAGACCCTGCAAAGAGCCCAAAACCAAAATCTTGAATCGACCCTCACCTTTCTACAGGGCCAGGTGAATCACACTCTGCTTTTGCTGGAAAATAAACTTCATAGGGAAATGCGGGATATTACAGCGAAAATGAACGGGGAATCCAGCCCTGGCTTTCACAAAACGATCCAAAATATGAATCAGGCTCTGGATCAACTTGAACCCGAAACTACCTCCCTGGGTATTTTGATCAAAAAGGTTCAGAGAAACTCGAATGAACTGAGCCGGATGGTACAGCAAAACCAGGAAGCGGCAATACCCTGACGACTCCTACATAACGGAATCAAACCGACGCAAAAATTTCTTCTATTTTTTCACAATGTTCGAGGGACGGTTCCCAGCCGATGGCCTTCAAGTTTTCTTTCACCTGATCCGGATTTTTCACACCCACCAAAGCTGTTGTGAGCCCCTCCTGCCTCAACACCCAGTTGATCGCGGTCTGGGCACAGGTTTTGCCCTCTTTATCAGCGATTTCTTTTAACCGGTCCACCTTTGCAATATTGCGTACAAATCCTTCGCCGGTAAAAGTGCCAAGGATTCCCTTGCTTCTCCAATCCTCAAATTTCGTATTCTTGTCATACTTGCCGGTCAAAACTCCTGAACTCAGAGGACTGTATGCAATAATTCCGATATCGTTCTCCAGACAAACGGGGACCGTGTCTTTCTGAATATCCCGTGTCAGCAAACTGAACTCCGGCTGCAGTGAAACAATTTTTCCGAATTTAAGACAGTCTTGTATCTGCTCCACCGAGTAATTACTAACCCCTATATGGCGGATCTTTCCTTTTTCCTGAATCTCCAACAGAGTTTCCATGGTCTCTTTCTGCTCCGTCTCCACATCGGGCCAGTGGACCTGGTAAAGAACGTCCGTATCCAGCCGTTTCAAACTTTGGTCAATTTCTTCCAGGATAGAATTTCTGCTGGCGTCCTTGCGGATCGAGCCCAGGGCTTCCTTATCCCACCGCAGTCCGCATTTGGTAGCAAGGATCACTTTATCCCGGACTGGCTTGAGGGCTTTTCCAATCAGTTCCTCGGAATGACCAAAACCGTAAACCGGGGCCGTATCAAAAAAATTGATTCCCAGGTCATATGCCTTTTTGATAGAGTCCAGGGATTTTGTATGGCCTTCACTCTTCCAGAAGGGGGCTCCGCCTATTCCCCACGCACCATAACCTATCACCGACACATTAAGATCACTGCTTCCCAGCTTCCTGTATTTCATATACTCCGCCAAAGTTGAATTTTAGGTCTCAATTTTTATACAAAAACCGTTTGGTATTATTAAGTAATCATTATAATCTTAATTATATTAGCCCATTACCTTTAACCAGAAAACATGAAATCTCTTTTACGAGTACTGAGTTATTTAAAACCCTATCGAAAAGGGGTCGCATTGACCCTGTTTTTAGCCATCTCTACCACCCTTCTGGATCTGGTCCCACCTTGGCTGATTAAAGTGATTGTCGACAGCCTGGTGGAAGGCAAAGAATCGTCATGGATATACGGCCCCATAGTGGGTTTGGCGGGCATCTATCTAGCACGAAATTTCACCAATCACCGGCGCATCATGGTTAACAACAAAGTCGAGCAGAGTGTGGTGTTCGATTTAAGATCCGACGTTTACCGGGCACTGCAAAATTTATCCATGAGCTACTTTGAAAATCGCTCTACCGGTGAGTTGATGTCTCGTGCCAACGATGACGTAAATTATGTCGAGCGTATTTTTATCGATGGTGTGGAACAAGTCGTGACCGCGATCCTGACTCTGATCGGCATTTCCGCCATACTTTTTTATATGCATTGGAAACTGGCAGTGGTGGCCCTGCTTCCCATTCCATTTCTGGTTTATGGCGCATGGTTCTATACCTCCAGGGCCCACGATCAGTATCACGTTGTGCGCAAGCGGGCAGCGAAAATGAATGCCAGATTGCAGGACTCTATTTCCGGAATTCGCGAAACACTTTCCTTTAATCGTCAGCTTTATGAAATCAAACAATTTGAAAAACGCAGTCGGGATTACTGCGATGGAACTTTGGAGGTCATGCGGTTATGGGCATTCTATTCTCCGTCCATGATGTTTCTCGGCTCCCTCGGCACGGTTTTGATCCTCCTGTATGGAGTAGGACTTGTGCAGGCTGGGGATATCACCGTTGGTTCCCTGATCGCTTTCGTAGGCTACCTGGCTTTATTTTATACGCCGATCAATCAATTGCATTCGGTCAATCACATGCTTCAGCACGCATTAGCTTCTGGTGAGCGCCTGTTTGAAATTATCGACACCGTGCCCGAGATACAAGATGCACCAAACACGATTCTCCCTTCCACCAATGTCCGGGGCACGATTCAATTTGACCGGGTGGGTTTTTCCTATATCCCAGGCAAACCTGCCATCATGGAGGTTGACTTTACGATCGCCGCCGGTGAAAAGATTGCCATAGTCGGGCATACCGGGAGCGGCAAATCCACCTTGGTGAAACTGCTCATGCGGTTTTATGATGTCGAATCGGGGACCATTCTCATTGACGGCTACCGGATAAAAAACCTGCCGCTTTCTTATCTGCGCGAACAAATCGGTTTGGTCGCGCAAGACCCTTTCTTGTTTAATGGCACTGTGGCGGAAAATATCCTTTACGGAAATATTGAAGCCAGCCGAGACCAGATCATCTCAGCCGCTGTCTCGGCCCACGCCGACCCATTTATAAAAAACCTGCCCGAGGGATACGATACTCGGGTTGGGGAGCGAGGGGTCAAACTTTCTGGCGGGGAAAAACACCGCATCGCCATCGCCCGGACTTTCCTGAAAAATCCGCCGATCCTGGTGTTAGACGAAGCCACCTCATCGGTGGATACTGAAACCGAGAACCATATCAAACAAGCTCTGAACATATTGATGGCAGGACGCACCACCCTGATTGTCGCGCATCGATTGTCAACCCTGGAAGGAGCAGATCGGGTTCTGGTCCTGAAAAAAGGAGAACTAGTTGAGACGGGAGACCACGATTCCTTGATCGCCACGGACTCGGAATATGCCCAACTGTTCCGCCAACAAGTACACCTCTAGCCAGCGTGACGCTGGACCCAGAAAGCACTAACTCTATCTGCCGAGCTAACGAGTTACCTCGGCACAATCAAGCTCTTGCCCAGTTGCCTCCCCTCCAAGGGGCCACTAGTTCGCATATGCATGGGAGGTTCTAAACCCTTCCGACCTACTCAATATCCCTTCTGGGCGCGAGAGCTATGGTTATCACAGGGGGAGTTATTAACGTATTGCGCTTGAGGGCTTGGCCTGCTTTATGGGGAATGCAGTGCTGGCCCCACGCCTAGTGGGCCTCTTCTACAAATTTACCCATTTCGCGGAATTTTTTCTCCCGCAACTGGATCAATTCGCTCAAAGGAATTTGAGTCAATCGCTCAAGATTTTTACGCAGGGATTTTTTCATACGTATGGCAGCCTGCTTATGGTTGCGGTGGGCACCGCCAAGAGGTTCGCGGACAATTTCATCAATCACTTCAAATTTCAAGAGATCGTTCGCGGTGATACACAGGGCATTGGCCGCCTGGGAAGTTTTATCCTTGTCTCCCCAAAGAATGGAAGCGCAACCTTCGGGTGAGATCACCGAATAGACAGAATGCTCAAGCATCGTAATATGATCACCAATCCCAATCGCCAAAGCACCGCCAGATCCTCCCTCCCCAATTATCACGCAGATAATGGGCACCTTCAGCGGGATAATGCTGAACATGTTGGTGGCAATCGCTTCAGCCTGCCCCTTTTCTTCTGCATCCACACCGGGATAAGCCCCAGGCGTGTCAATAAAGGTGATAATTGGCATGTTAAATTTTTCTGCCATTCGCATCAAGCGAAGAGCTTTTCTATATCCCGCAGGTTGGGACATGCCAAAGTTCCGTCTGATTTTTTCTTTGGCATCCCTCCCCTTCTGGTGACCCACTACCATCACAGACCTGCCATCAAACCTTGCCACCCCTCCAACAATGGAAGGGCCATAGCCTCCGTGACGATCACCGTGAAGCTCGAAAAAATCCGTAAAGACCAAATCTAAATAATCCAGAGTGTAAGGCCTGTCGGGATGCCTTGCCACCAGGGTTTTATCCCAACCCTTTAGATTGGAATATACATCATGCTTCATTCGGCGGAGCTTTTTTTTGAGCTTTGCGATCTCATGGGTGATATCGCCAACACTGTCATACATATGAGACAGGGAAACCAGATCTTGGATCTGAGTTTCCAAAGCAAAAATCTCGCGCTCAAATTCTAGTATTTGCACCATATTTCAAATAAAGTATTCATTAAGAAATGATTTATCCTCCGGCATTTTAACATAAGGGGGGCTCTCTTTATTTAGTAGAAACCGAATATAGGATGGACCAGGTTTCTGAGGTTTTCAGACTCATTCAGCGCACGGGCTCCTTCAGTGCCGATTTTGTTCTGCCCCAGCTTTAAAGATTCCAGGTTCGCCAGTCGCGGAGATCGGGCAATAGCCTTGGCTCCCTCATCCCCGATACGGTTAAAGTTCAAGTTCAGTTTCTTTAGCTTTTTCAGGTTTTTGGATTTTGCCAGCGCCTCGGCTCCCGCATCAGTAATATTATTTTTGGACAGGTTCAGCGAAACCAATCTTTCCAGTTTTTTAGATTTTGAAAGAGCAATTACCGCCTCATCGGTCAAATCATTATTCCTCAAATCCAGGGTCTCCAACTCCGACACAAAAGCAAAGTCCAGCAGTACCAGGACGCCAAAATTCCCGATCAGCCCCTCTCCCACTTGGTTTAACTGGTTCTTGCGGTGGAGTTCTTTAAACCCTTCCATCAACTGGAAACGCTTCCAAGCCTGTTTTCCTTTTTTTTTAATTGGATTGTATGCCAGCTGGATGTTATGAAGCTTGGGCAATTTTTTTGAATGCGTGAGGTCAATGGCCCCTGGCCCCTTTATTTGATTATAATTCAGGTTCAACTCCGCCAATTGAGTCAGGGTATCTGAGTCTGCAATAGCCTTCGCGCCCACATCGGTGATCTGGTTATAAAAAAGGTTTAAAATTTTCAGCTTTGAAAAAGTCATTGAGTTGGAAATAATCTCCACCCCCCTGTCAGTAATAAAATTATGCTCCAGGTAAAGGGCTTCCAGGTTTTTCAAGTGAGGGGATTCGGCCAGGGCACGAACCCCTTCATCGCTGATATTGACCTTATACAGAACCAGAGTCGTGACAGAACGGAGCAGTGGCGATTGAGCCAAAACAGCCAAACCTAAATCGCCCAGATTCTTTTCGTTAATCCGAAGGATCTTGTTATTGCGCTTTAGTTTCTTCTGGATGTACTTCTCGACAGCCGTTCCTGACATCGGCGAGGAAACTGCCCCCAAGGTAAAAACATATAAAAAGGCAAGGATCAAAACCCGGAATATAAACATAAGCTATTACTTCTAATAAAAATTTTAGTCGTTTCTAAGAACAGCGCGGATAGAAATATTCTACCGGGAGGACGGATTGTTTTCAATCTCCTTTAATCGCTTTTCCAGATCACGAATCTTACGGACCAACTCCGGAAGTTTTGGTAAAGCGGTTACATATTTTTTCCACTCGTCCAGGGGAATCGCGGGAGTACCCCCATACACGTTGTTGTTCTTAATATTGCGAAACACACCTGTCTGGGCCGCAACGGTGACTTGGTCACCCAACGTAATATGATCCGCGATTCCCACCTGCCCCGCCAGCACCACATGATGACCCAAGGTACAAGTTCCGGCCAACCCCACCTGCGCCACCAGAATGGAATGTTCTCCTACAATACAGTTGTGGGCTACCTGAACCAGATTATCTATTTTGGTTCCTCGTTTGATACGCGTCGTGCCCAATGCCGCCCGATCCACGCAACTGTTTGCTCCAATCTCGACATGATCCTCAATCACCACCCGGCCGATCTGGTTTATTTTATAATGTGCTCCCTTTTCATCCAGAGCATAACCAAATCCGTCTGCCCCGATCACCACTCCCGCATGAAGGATCACATGACTGCCTAATTCCGTCTCGCGGTAAAGTGTGACATTAGGGTGAAGGACAGTATGGCTTCCAATTCGACACCGGTCGCCCACAACCACACCCGGATACAAATGGACATGGTCCGCGATCTCTACATCATCCCCAATGCACACCCCGGCCGACAGGGTGACCTGTACACCAAGCTTGACATTTTCGCCGACTACAGCCCGGTCATGAATGCCTGCTTTCGGTTTCGGCTCAGGATGAAATTCCCGCAACAAACGGGCAAAGGCAAGCTCTGGGCTGGCAACAATAATCTGGGAAATAGAAATGTCTATCGCTTCCTTCACCAGCACAGCGGAAATCGGGGACCCCTTCAGTGCATTGAGAAACTTTTTTTTACTGAGGAAAGTAATATGTCCTTCCTGCGCCTGCTCAATATTACTGATTCCTGATATCTCCACCGAACCATCGCCTGTTAATTTTCCTCCAACCAATTCAGCGACCTTTTCCAGCTTCATGTATTTTCCCTTCTCAAAAATTTATTTCGCATAGCCACATATCGCATGAAAGGTTCTAAACCACCCCAGCTACCCCATTCGGGGCATGAAGGCTGAGGAAGAATATAGCTCCCTCTTTGTAAAAGAGGGGTCCATTGAAGCTCCCCCTTCTACGAAGCGGGTTGGGGGGAGATTTGATTTACCTGTTTGCCACCGGCGGCTCGGCGGCTTTTAAATGATCAGGCCCTGTCTGCTTGCGCTGACTTTTCCATCAACCAATTCCACTACCCGGTCAAGTTGCCCTGCAACTCTCTGGCTATGCGTAACAATTACAAATGTCTGATTAAATTCCTGGTTAAGTTTTCGAATCAATTCTATCAGTTGGTCGCTGGCATGATGGTCCAGATTCCCCGTTGGTTCATCAGCTAAAAGCAGGTCCGGCTGATTGACAAGTCCTCTAGCAAGGGCTACGCGCTGGCTTTCGCCTCCAGATAGTTCGCTTGGTTTGTGATGCATCCGGTCCTTCATGCCCACTTCGCACAACAAGTATTCCGCCCGCTCTTTGGCTAAACGACTATCCTGATTCCGAATCAGGGCCGGGAGCATGGCGTTTTCCAATGCGGTGAAATCGGGCAACAAATTGAAAAACTGGAATACAAAACCGATGTGACTATTGCGGAAATTTTCCAAATAGCCATTGGATTGTTTATAAATATCCTTTCCTTGAAACAGAACGCTTCCCGTCATCGGTTTGTCGAGTCCCCCAAGGACATGTAGAAGGGTGCTCTTGCCCACCCCTGACGCGCCAATAATTCCCAACACTTCTCCCGATAAAACATGAAGGCTCGTCTGGGCAAGAACGTGGATCACCTCGCGCGGAGTCGAATAGCTTTTATCGACATTAACCGCTTCGATCAGGCATTTTTGTTTCGGGCTAGCGGAATTCGAATCACTCATAGCGCAGACCTTCCACAGGGTCCAGCCGGGAAGCTCTCCAAGCCGGATACAATGAGGCCAAAAAACAAATGACAATCGAAAATACCACGATAAGAAATGAATCGAAGTACTGAATCTCTGAAGGGAGCTTGTCCAGATAATACACATCGCTGGGAAAAGCGGTGATACCAAAAAGGGTTTCAATGAAACCGACAATCTCATTCAGGTTCGGCACGACAGTAAATCCGCCGATGCAACCGACCCCCGTTCCGATGATGCCAATGATCAACCCTTGATAGCTAAAGATTTTCATAATGCTGGATCGGGATGCCCCCATGGATTTCAGAATGGCGATTTCCTTGTTCTTTTCCATAACCACCATGAACAAGGTGCTGACAATATTGAAAGCCGCCACCAGAATAATCAGAATCAGAATTATGAACATCACAATTTTTTCCAAGCGCAGTGCGGAAAACAAATTCTTGTTCATCTGCATCCAGTCTCTGGCGTAATAGGGGAATCCCAGGCTGTGCTGAATTTCTGCAGCTACCTGATCTGCCTGCTCGATATCTTCTACCTGGATTTCAATACCACTGACCTTTCCCTTCATGGAAAAAAATTTTTGTGCGGAGGATATGGAAATGAAAGCCAGGTTGGAGTCATATTCAAACATACCCGACTCAAAAAAACCTACCACCTTGAACAATTTGATTTTGGGAATCAAGCCCATGGGCGTCACTCTTGATGCTGGAGCAACCATCGACACAGTATCATCATGTTGCACACCCAACCGACGCGCCAGTTCCTTCCCTAGAATGATCCCATCCCGGCGGGATTTTCCGGAAGACTTTTCCGGACGCCCCAGCATTTCCAAGCTTCCCTGTACCAGATTTTTTTCAAGATCAGAAACTCCGGCTTCCCGGACAGGGTCCACCCCGCGGACCACTACTCCTGCAGCATTGCCCCCATAAGTCAGCATCACCTGATTCAGGATAAATGGAGCGGCGGCATTCACGCCTTCCGCTTTTATTACTTTTTCAATAATAGCTTCGTAATCCTCCATGCCGGTCCGAGTGATATTGGTGACCACAACATGGCTGTTGGTTCCCAGAATTTTATCTCGCAAGTCCTTGCTGAATCCTGACATAACGGCAATAACCACGATCAGTGCCATGACACCCAAGGCAACCCCACCCACAGAAATCCAGGTGTTGAGTGAAATGAATTTCTGCGACCGTTTGGCCTTGAGATGGCGAAGGCTGATGAAGAGTTCGTAGGACATATCAGGAACGAATCAATAAATGACCGGTTTGTTTCCCGAATCAGGATTCTTTTTTCAATTGCGGGAAAAGAATAACATCTCTTATGGATGAGCTATTGGTCAACAACATGACCAATCTGTCAATCCCGATGCCTTCCCCAGCGGTGGGTGGCATGCCATATTCCAAAGCGCGGATAAAGTCGTGATCCATCCAGTGGGCTTCTTCATCACCTGCCTGGCGTTCAGCAACTTGCTCTTCAAATCTTTGTTTCTGGTCTATCGGGTCGTTCAACTCGGTATATGCATTAGCAATTTCTTTTCTGCCAATGAATAGTTCAAACCTCTCCACCAGACGAGGGTCGTCTTCCTTTTTCTTGGAGAGCGGTGAGAGCTCCATAGGATAATCGGTAATGAAAATAGGTTGCACCAGCTGGGGTTCGACAAAGTGGTCAAACAGTTTAGCCATGATTTTCACATGATTATCCCTCTTTTCGATAGAGACTTTATTCTCCAAAGCAAACGCGACCACTTTTTGCGGGTCGTCCAGAATCTCCTCAGCAACTTTACCGATTTCTATCAGCGATTGGCGGAATGTACACCGCTTGAACGGTTGGGAAAAGTCTATTGTCTCCTCCCTGGTTTCTCCTCCGGCAAAGGAAGTGTAAGGAAACTGGCAATTGTTTCCGGGGAATACCCGGTTGCAAATATATCGGAACAAATCTTCCGTCAAATCCATCAAGTCATTGTAATCGGCGTAAGCAGTATAAAACTCCACCATGGTGAACTCGGGGTTATGTTCGGTGGAGATTCCCTCATTTCTAAAACTCCGGTTGATCTCATAGACCCTTTCAATGCCGCCCACCACCAGCCTTTTCAAATAAAGTTCTGGAGCAACACGTAGATACAGTTCCATATCCAGCGCATTGTGGTGGGTCTTGAAGGGTTTCGCGGTGGCACCTCCGGGTATCGAATGCATCATCGGGGTTTCCACCTCAAGGTACTGGCGTTCATTCAGATAATCCCGCAACGCCTGGATGATCTGGCTTCTGGCGATGAAAACTTTTTTCACATCCGGATTGACAATCAGATCCACATAACGTTGCCGGTAACGAAGCTCCACATCTTTAAGCCCGTGCCATTTTTCAGGTAGCGGAAGAAGCGACTTGGAAAGCAAAGTCACCTTGCCGGCAAACAAGGTCAACTCACCGGTTTTGGTTTTCGAAATCCGGCCCTCGACACCAATGATATCGCCGATATCAAATTTGCCGAATATTTCGTAGGCAGACTCACCCAGCGAATTCTTGTTGATAAAAACCTGAATATCTCCGGAAGCGTCCTTGATATTCACAAAGGTGGTTTTGCCGTGCTTGCGCCGGCTCATCATGCGCCCAGCAGTTATATACTGCGAGTTTTTCTCATCCAATTCTTCCTTGGACATCTCAGAATACTTTTCAAACAAGGCGGAAAGGGCAGTGTTAACGTGAAACCGGTTGATGTATGGAGAAATCCCCATCCCCCGAAATTCATCGAGTTTTTCGCGTCTGAGTTTAACCAGTCGTCCTAAATCTTCCATGCGGTGTCAATTCTGTTACTTAGTTGGAGAAGCTCTGGGAAACCCAGGGCGGTGAGCCCGGAAACTATCCGGGCATTATTGGCCGACGAGCCGCCGCCAGCGTGATACCCCATGCAGGGCATGAAGTTTAATGAAGAGCATAACTCGCTGAACCCAACTAGCAATAGCTTTTTGAGCCAAGATAACTCTTTGCTCGCAGATGTGATATTTAACCGTAGCCTTGTTGTTACCGGGCGAACTCCGTATATCGGGTTTCACGGACTACCGTGACTTTAATTTCCCCGGGGTAGGTCACCTCTTTTTCAATTCTCTTCGCGACATCCCTGGCCAGAATACCGGCCTTCTGGTCATCAATACCATTAGGCATGACAATGATTCTCACTTCACGGCCGGCCTGAATAGCAAAGGTTTTTTGAACCCCGTTAAAGGAGTCGCCAATAACTTCCAGTTGTGTCATGCGTTTGACATAGGTTTCCAGCATTTCCCTCCGGGCTCCGGGCCGAGATGCGGAAATAGTATCCCCTGCCGCCACCAAAACAGCATAGGGGGATTCCGCCTCACAATCTTCGTGGTGGGCGGCAATCGCGTTGACAACAAACGGATGTTCGTTGTAGCGTTTCGCAATATCAACTCCAAGTTGAGTATGCGTCCCATCGGTCTGGTGATCAATGGCCTTGCCAATATCGTGCAGTAATCCTGCTCGTTTGGCCAGAGCCACGTTTAAACCCAGTTCCGCGGCAATGGCTCCACAAACAAACGCCACCTCCTGCACATGCTCAAGAACGTTCTGGGTATAACTGGTCCGATACTTGAGCCGCCCCAGTAATTTAACGATTTCGGGATTAATATTATCGATGCCAACATTTATAACAGCCTGCTCACCTGCTTTTGTAATTTGCTGGGTAACTTCTTTTTTGCATTTATTGACGACGTCTTCAATGCGTCCAGGGTGGATCCGGCCGTCGAGGGTCAGTTGTTCCAAGGCGCGGCGGGCCACTTCCCGTCTGATAGGGTCAAACCCCGACAACACCACAGCACCAGGAGTATCATCAATAATCAAATCGATTCCGGTAGCCTGCTCTAAAGCCCGGATATTTCTTCCT
>JYMV01045489.1_pt1 | contig 20071 bp, 23 predicted proteins | sample 338911 | NCBI WGS metagenome assembly JYMV01 (sample SAMN03354496, study PRJNA234377) | hydrothermal vent metagenome | biome: Deep sea; feature: Hydrothermal plumes at the Eastern Lau Spreading Center, Western Pacific Ocean; material: Seawater | place: Tonga | collected 2009 | depth 2000 m m
TGAGTGGCTTCAAGAAATAGCTCTAGCTCTAGGTCCAGGTCAGCCTTTATACGTTATTTTATTCTCATTTTTGATTGCAGTAGTAGTGGTAATGGATTTTATGGCCCAAGTTCAATCACACTTGATGTCTCAGCAGTATGAATCCCTTCTTAAGAAAGCTAATTTAAAAGGTTATGGAAATAATCCTTTAGGTGGTAGGTAAATCATGAAGGTTAGAACATCTGTAAAGAAAATCTGTAGAGACTGTAAGTTGGTCAAGAGAAAAGGACGAGTTTACGTAATATGTGATTCAGAACCCAGACATAAGCAGAGACAAGGATAGGAGGAACTATGGCACGTGTAGCAGGTATAAATATTCCAGACAATAAACATGCTGAGATTTCATTAACTTATGTATTTGGTGTAGGGAAGACCAGAGCTTTGGACATTTGTTCCAAAACAGGAATTGCCCCTACTGCGAAAATAGGAGACTTGAAAGAAGCGGAACTTGAGCTGATAAGAAATGAAGTTACAAAATATTTAATTGAGGGAGATTTAAGGAGAGATATAGCTACAAATATAAAGAGGCTTCAAGACCTTGGAACTTATAGAGGAATCAGGCATCGTAGACATCTTCCTGTAAATGGACAAAGAACTAAAAATAATGCAAGGACATGTAAGGGTCCTAAGAGACCAATCAGAAGGTAGAATTTATGGCAAAAGGAAAAAAATCAACAAAAAGAAAAGTGAGTGAGGGGATAGCTCATATACATGCCTCGTTCAATAATACTTTAATTAATGTAACCGATAAACAAGGAAATACTTTGGCTTGGTCAAGCGCAGGCGGTCAAGGTTTTAGGGGTTCTAGGAAGAGTACTCCATTTGCAGCTCAGAGAGCAGCAGAGGTTGTAGCGGAACAAATAAGATTAAATGGAATAGAAAGTTTGGAAATTGAAGTTCGAGGGCCTGGATCAGGAAGAGAGTCAGCGATAAGAGGTTTAAATTCTATGGGATTTAAAATAACCAAAATAACGGATGTCACTCCTATCCCTCATAACGGTTGTAGACCACCAAAGAGGAGGAGAGTTTAATATGGGTAGGTACTTAGGACCAAAAAGCAAGTTATCGCGTAGAGAGGGAAGAGATCTTCTGCTAAAAAGTGGCATAAGAAGTTATGAATCAAAATGCCATTCAGAAACCTCTCCCGGCATGCATGGAAGAAGAAGAGGAAGAATTTCTGATTATGGCATTCAACTTAGAGAAAAGCAGAAAGTAAGAAGGCTCTACGGGATAATGGAAAGACAGTTTAGAAATTATTATAAATCTGCTGCTAGAAAAAAAGGGGTTACTGGTGATAATCTTCTACAACTTCTTGAGAGCAGACTAGATAATGTTGTTTATAGACTGGGATTTTCTTCTACAAGAGCTGAAGCTAGGCAATTAGTAAGCCACAAATCTGTAGAGGTAAATGGCCTCACTGTTAATATACCTAGTTACCATTTGTCACCTGGAGATACTGTAAGCCTTAGAGAAAAAGCTAAAAATCAAAAAAGAGTTAAAGAGGCCTTAGAGATCTCCTCTTCTAGACCAGAATGTGAATGGCTAGAAGTAAATAAACCAGATTTTTCAGGAGTATATAGTTCAGCTCCAGAAAGAGAATTTCTAGATTCTGATATTAATGAGAATCTTATTGTTGAGCTATATTCAAAATAATTTGAAGAGGAATAATATGACTGATAATTACGACATAATTAAAGATTTTCTTGTACCAACTGAAATTTTGGTAGAAGAATTAGGGCCAACAAGGTCTAAGATAATTCTTGAACCTTTAGAACAAGGTTTTGGACATACACTAGGAAATGCCTTAAGACGTATCATGCTGTCTTCAATGCCAGGAACTGCTGTCTCAGAAGTAAAAATAGATGGAGTTTTACATGAATACACCACTATTGAAGGAGTCCAAGAAGATGTAATAGATATTCTTCTGAATCTAAAGGAGCTTTCAGTAAGACTACTAGAATCAGAAGAAGCTGAACTAAAAATTTCTAAGAAATCTAAAGGTCAGGTGGTAGCAGGAGATATTGACACTCCTGCAGGCGTAGAAATAGTTAATCCCGATCATCTTATAGCCACCCTTACCGATAAAGGATCTCTTAATATGTTATTAAAAGTGACAAGAGGCAGAGGGTTTGTTCCAGTAAAACCTCTTTCTGAAGATGAAGGACAAGAAACGGGTCTTTTAAGATTAGATGCTACTTATTCACCAATAAAAAGGGTTTCATATACTGTAGAAGATGCCAGGGTTGAGCAGAGAACGAATCTAGATAGATTAATCGTTGATATTGATACTGATGGTACTCTTGATGCAGAAGAAGTTTTAAGAATATCTGCGACTATCCTTCAACATCAACTTTCAGCTTTTGCAGAGCTAGGAAGATTGGAAGAGGTGATAGAAGAAAAAGAAGAAGCGTTGATTGATCCTGTAATGATGAGACCAGTGGATGAGCTAGAACTAACCGTCAGATCTGCAAACTGTCTAAAAGCTGAAAGTATACATTACATAGGAGATCTGGTTACTAGAATGGAATCAGACCTGCTAAGAACTCCAAATCTTGGTAAAAAATCTCTAAATGAAATAAAGGAGGTTTTAGCTTCAAGAGGACTTTCTTTAGGACTGGTACTGGAACATTGGCCTCCCGAAACTACTTAAAATTTTTAACATGAGACATAGAAAATCAGGAAGAAAACTCAATAGAAATAGCTCTCATCGGACTGCTCTGATGAGAAGTTTAGCTATCTCTATTATTCTTCGTGAGTCTATTAAGACCACTTTAGCTAAAGCTAAAGAAATCAGAGGCTTCTTAGAACCTTTGGTGACTCTTGCCAAAGAGAATACTGTAGCCAATCAAAGAAGGGCCTATTCAAAATTAAGAGACAAAGCTGCTGTGGCTAAGCTATTTTCTGAAATAGGACCGAGGTTTAAAGAAAGACCTGGGGGTTATTTAAGGGTCATTAAACGGGGACATAGGACTGGAGATAAATCTCCTATTGCCCAAGTTGAATTTCTGAAAGAAGATAATGAAGTTTCTGAATCAGAAGCACTTGAAGAAGCATCTAGTTAGCCACTCTTGTTACTTTTGATATTTTCTTAGTTTTTAATACCTTACTAAGATGTTTTCCGGTATAGGAAGATTTTGATTTAGAAACTTCTTCAGGAGAGCCTTGCGCAACTATTTCCCCGCCTGCATAACCGCCTTCTGGACCTAGATCAATAATCCAATCTGAACATTTAATTACTTCCATGTTATGTTCAATTACTACGACTGTATTTCCGTTGTTCCTAAGTTTTTCTAAGACCCTCAATAACAATTGGACATCATGAAAATGTAATCCAGTAGTGGGTTCGTCTAAGATATACAGAGTGTGACCAGAAGTTGATTTGGATAATTCTTTAGCGAGCTTTACCCTTTGAGCCTCTCCTCCAGAAAGAGTTGTGGCCGGTTGACCTAGTTTTATATATCCAAGGCCTACTTCCATCAATGTTTTAAGCTTGTTATTTATTGAAGGAATAGCACTAAAGAAATCCAGAGCATCTTCCACTGTCATATCTAATACCTCGAATACATTCTTTCCCTTGTATCTTATATCCAAGGTTTCTCTGTTGTATCTTTGTCCGTTACAAGCGTCACACTTAACATAAATATCTGGTAGAAAATGCATTTCTACTTTAATAAGGCCATCTCCTTGGCAAGTTTCACACCTTCCGCCTTTTACGTTGAAGCTAAATCTACCAACTTTATAGCCTCTAGATCTTGATTCTTGGGTTCCAGCAAAAAGTTCTCTTATTGGAGTAAATAATCCAGTATAAGTTGCGGAATTAGATCTGGGAGTCCTTCCAATAGGGCTTTGGCTTATTTCAATTATTTTTTTTATATTTTCAGCTCCTTTAATGCTGCCGTAGGGTTTAGCATTAAGCTTTTCTTTATAACCAAGAATATTTGAAACGGCAGGCAAAAGAGTCTGGTTTATTAGGGTAGATTTACCGGAACCCGATACTCCTGTAACACAAACGAAAAGACCAATAGGTAATTGTAAACTTAAGTTTTTTAGGTTGTGTCCTGTGGTTTTATCTAAAAATAACCATTCCCCTTCTGTTGTCTTTTTCCCTGGTTTAATTCTCTCTTTAGGCACTTCTATCTGTTTCTTACCTGAAAGGTAAAGACCAGTAATTGAAGTAGTTGATTTAGATATTTCCTCTGCAGTTCCTTGCGCACATACCTGTCCACCATTAATACCAGCTCCTGGGCCTATATCTATGATGTGATCAGCAAAATGCATAGTTTCTTCATCATGCTCTACAACTATTACTGAATTACCTTGATCCCTAAGCTTTTCTAGAGTTTTTAATAGTTTTTTATTGTCTCTTTGGTGAAGTCCTATGGAAGGCTCATCTAAAATATAAGTGACTCCAACTAATCCTGACCCTATTTGACTTGCTAATCTTATTCTTTGAGCCTCACCACCACTTAAGCTTTCTGCACTCCTGTCCAATGTTAAGTAATTTAGTCCTACGTCTATAAGAAATTCTAACCTTTCTTTTATTTCTTTTATTATTCTGTCTGCTATCTCTTTTTTTGTTCCCGATAGTAAAACATTTGAAAATAATTTGAATGCTTCATCAATTGTTAGGCAGGTTATTTCTGGTAAAGAATTGTCTTGTATGAACACGTTTCTGGCTTCTTCTCTTAGTCTGGTGCCATCGCAGAGCTGACAGTCTTTCAGGCTAATTAATTTAGATAACTCTTCTCTAATGTAGTTGGATTCTGTTTCTTTATATCTTCTATTAACATTATTTAGAACACCTTCGAAAGGAAAAAACCTCTCAACCAATCGTCCTCTCTTATTCCTCCAACTAAAATTTACCACCTCTCCTTCGGTTCCTAAGAGAACTAACTTCCTTACACTTTTATCTAATTCTCCAAAAGGCTCATCCAGAGAGAAGTCATACTGCTTGGATAAAGACCTTATTAAATGATAATGGTACCTGTGGCTTGAATCCCAACCCCTTATGGCACCTTCACTAAGACTAAACTGAGGTTCGTGAATGACTTTATCTTCATCAACATAAGGTTTCACCCCAAGACCTTCGCATTCAGGACATGCCCCTGAAGGATTGTTAAAAGTAAATAATCTTGGTTCTAATTCTTGGATGCTGTAGCCACATTCTGGGCAGGCCATCTTTGATGAGAATGTAACTTCAGAATTCTTTTCGGAATCCAAAAGTTTGAGAATCCCTTCTCCTATGCCCAAACCATGATCTACAGATTCAGATAATCTTAAAATGAAATCTTCATCATCTAGTTTAGAAGGAATTTCAAGTCTATCTATAACTGCTTCAATAGAGTGCTTCTTATTTTTGTTTAATTTTGGGGTATCGTCTATATCAACAATAATGCCATTGACCCTAACCCTTACAAAGCCTTGAACCTTTAATTCTTCAAAGACATGTAAATGTTCTCCTTTTTGTTCAGTAATTAGTGGAGCTAAGAGTACAACTTTGCGACCTTTATTAATCTTTAGTATTTGATTTGCTATTTGTTCAACTGTTTGTCCTTCAAGAGAAGTTTCATGAGTAGGGCACTTAGGAGTTCCTGCACGTGCGAAAAGTAGTCTTAAATAGTCGTAGATCTCAGTTACAGTAGCTACTGTAGACCTAGGGTTATGAGAAGTGGATTTTTGTTCAATTGATATTGCTGGTGAAAGTCCCTCAATATGGTCTACATCAGGCTTCTCCATAATCGATAAAAATTGTCTAGCATAAGAAGAAAGAGATTCTACGTACCTTCTTTGACCTTCTGCATACAGAGTATCAAAGGCCAAAGATGATTTTCCAGATCCTGATAGGCCAGTTAAGACAACAAGTTTATTTCTTGGAATATCAACATCTATATTTTTAAGATTATGTTGTCTTGCGCCTTTAACTTTAATATATTTCATTTAGTAAAAAATTTTGAACGGAAAAATAAAAAACTGATTATAATCTCTTAGACAAAAACAAATAAGTTATTTAATTAAAGGACAGAAATGGCAAGAAGTGGAATAAATAAAGTGATCTTAGTTGGAAATTTGGGACAAGATCCTGAAGTTAAATTTACTGCTGGGGGAGCAGCGGTGACTACTTTAAGTATTGCCACCTCTGATTCATGGAAAGATAAAGATTCGGGCATGGATAAAGAGAGAACTGAATGGCACAGGGTAGTTCTTTGGAGAAGATTAGCTGAAATTGCAGGTGAGTATCTAAAAAAAGGATCAAAGGTTTACGTTGAAGGACAATTGCAAACAAGGAAGTGGGAACAAGAAGGCCAAACTCGATATACAACAGAAATAATTGCTAGAGACATACAATTTTTAGACAGCAGAGGCAGTGCAAACACCTCAAACCAAGAAGGGGCGGCAACGAAAGAAGAGCCAGCTCCTGATGTGCCAGAAAGTGGGATTGATGATGACGATATACCTTTTTAGGTTTGCTTTTCAAAAATTAAACAGGCGTTTGTTCCACCAAAACCAAAACTATTACTCATAACCCTATTCACTTCTAGTTCTTTGTTTTTAAGAAGGATTGGTGTGCCTTTAATTTTTTCATCTAAGTTATCTATATTAGATGAACCGACGAGGAAATCTTCATTCAACATAATCATGCTGTAAATAGCTTCTTGCACACCCGCAGCCCCTAAAGAATGTCCTGTAAGAGATTTGGTAGAACTAATGTAAGGAATTTTTTTACCAAAAAGATTTCTTATGGCTTCAATTTCTACAATATCACCTACCGGCGTGCTGGTACCATGAGCATTTATATAGTCTATTTTCTTTTTATCAGCCATAGACCAGGCCATTTCCATGCATCTGAAAGCTCCTTCACCTGAAGGGCTTACCATATCTTCTCCATCTGAAGTAGCTCCATATCCTGTTAATTCAGCATATATATGAGCCCCCCTTTTTTTTGCATGATCTAATTCCTCAAGGATGATGACTCCTCCCCCTCCAGCTATTACAAATCCATCTCTATCTCTATCAAATGCTCTCGAGGCTGATTTTGGGTCATCATTGTATTTTGTTGATAGGGCGCCCATGGCATCAAATAAACTTGTCATACCCCAGTGTTCAGCTTCTGCGCCACCGGCTATCACCACATCTTGTTTATCTAATTGAATTTGTTCCATGCCTGAGCCTATGCAATGCGCACTGGTCGAGCAAGCAGATGAAATAGAGTAATTTATGCCTTTTATACCCAAAGAGGTTGCGAGACAAGCAGAAACAGTGCTTCCCATTGCACGAGTTACTCTATACGGTCCTATTCTTTTTAAACCTTTAGTTCTCAATATATCTGCTGAATCAATTTGATCCTTTGATGAGGCGCCTCCAGATCCCATAATCAAACCAGTTCTGTGGTTAGAAATGTCATCATTGGTTAAGCTTGAGTCTTGTAATGCCTGAACTGCACTGAGATACCCATAACCGGCTGCGTCTCCCATAAAGCGATAAACTTTTCTGTCTATTTCTTCTTTTAAATCAATGCCTTTTATATTTGCTGAAACGTGACTCCTAAGCCCCATTTCTTTGTTTTGTTCATTAATCTCAATGCCGGAAGTTAAAGATTTTAGAGAATTTTTAACTTCGCTGATGTTATTTCCTATGCTTGAGATAATTCCCAAACCAGTTACTACTACTCTTTTCATAAAATTCAGAAAGAAGAGGTATCTTCAAATAAACCTACTCTTAGACTTTTTGCCTTATAAATAATCCTGTCATCCACTGCCATGGTGCCATTGCCAATGCCGACGGTGAGTTTCTGACTTAATACTCTTTTCATATCTATCTCATAGGTAACTTTTTTGGCTGTAGGTAAAACTTGTCCTGTAAACTTAACCTCTCCTGACCCTAAAGCTCTTCCTTTTCCAGGTTTATTGAGCCAACAAAGAAAAAAGCCGACTAATTGCCACATAGCATCAAGGCCTAGGCAGCCAGGCATGACGGGATCTTCCTTAAAATGGCAGTCGAAAAACCAGAGGCTAGGGTCAATATCAAGTTCTGCAATTATTTTGCCCTTATTAAATTCTCCTCCTTCGCCCGAAATATGATTGATTCTGTCAAACATCAACATGTTAGGAGTGGGCAATCTCCCATTCCCATCTCCAAATAATTCGCCTTCTCCGCAATCTAGAAGTTCTTGTTTATCGTAGCTGTCTTTAGCAATAAATGTCATAAACCATTCCTCCGAAGCTTTTTAGCTCCAACTTAGAAGATATTTTATCAGTATAAGAGATATAGAATTCTATGGTTTTATTTAATTACATCTTTCTTTTAGATCAATTACTATAGTTTCCAGAGATTTTTTGTAGGTAGAGTCTTCAAATCTATCTAATAAATTCAGACACCTATCACTATATTTTTCTGCTTTCTTTTGAACTGCATCAATTGCACCTGATTGCCTAATAATATCAATAACTTTTGTTAGATCCGCTTTGTCTCCTTTTTTGAATGCTTTTTGTAGAAATTTCAATTCATTTGTTTTAGCTAACTGTAAGGCTTTAATTAAAGGTAAAGTAACTTTTCCTTCCAGAAAGTCTTTCCCTATTTTTTTCCCAGTTTCAAATTCTTTACCAGAATAGTCCAATAAATCATCTCTTAGCTGGAAAGAAATTCCTAATGAGAAACCAAATTCACCTGAAATTCTCACCAGATTTTCATCTACATTTGCTAAAAGGGCTCCTGCAGAAGCTGAAGCTTTGAAGAGTTCAGCTGTTTTTCTACTAATTATTTCAAAATAGCCTTCTTCGTTGAAAGCTTTAGATTCAAGAATATTTAGCTGCAGAACTTCTCCTTCTGCAATTCTATTAGTTGAATTTGCCAAGGTTTGAATAATTTTTTTATTGCTTAAGGAAGCCATTAACTGAAAAGCTTTAGAATAAACAAAATCTCCAACCAAAACTCCGTGCGCATTGTCCCATTTCTTATGAATACTTTTCTTACCTCTTCTGACTTCACTTTCGTCAACGACATCGTCATGTATTAAAGTGGCTGTATGAAGTAGTTCTATAGCAGCCGCCAGATTTATCAATTCTTTTCCTTTGTAAGCTAGAGTTTTTGCAACCAAAACAGCAAGAATCGGTCGAATTCTCTTTCCTCCAGAGCTAACAATATATGAACTAACTTCAGTTGCTAGTTTGATATCTGAGTATATGGAATCTTGCAATACTATCTCTAGTTCACTCAATTCAGTCTCTATATGCTTGTAAGGATTAAGTTCCATAATTATCTTCACATTTTAGAGTATCTTGAACTTAGATTCTTTTATTGCGATAAGTTTTTCTTTTTCGTATAGTGCGCACCCTCACATTTCCTGTTTTGGAGTAAAAAATGTTTGCAGTTATTGAAAGCGGAGGAAAACAACATAAGGTCAGTAAAGGAGATTCCCTTAAGGTTGAGCTTTTGAACGAAGAAGAAGGTTCAAAGATTGAGTTCGACAAAGTATTGATGATTTCTGATGGCAAAGATTCCAAAGTTGGTACTCCTTACCTAGAAAAAGTAAAAGTGACTGGAAAAGTAGTTAGACACGGTAAATCAGATAAAATAATAGTTTTTAAGATGAAACGAAGAAAAGACTATCGCAGAACCCAAGGACACAGACAAAATTTTACTGAAGTCCTAATAGAGGCTATAAACTCTTAGTTTGTATATTAGATATGGCACATAAGAAAGCAGGTGGAAGTACTAGAAACGGAAGAGACTCTAACGCCAAATTTTTAGGGGTTAAGAGATTTGGAGGAGAAACTGTCTCTGCTGGCTCAATTCTAGTAAGGCAAAGGGGTACAAAATTTCATCCTGGCAAAAATGTAGGATGTGGTAAGGATCATACCCTTTTCGCAAAAATTGATGGTAAAGTTTCTTTCATAAAAAAAGGCATAAAACTTCGCCAATTCATTAATGTAGAACCCTCATAGGGTTTTACTTTCTTCATTTATTTTAGAATGGTTCGATGAATTTCATTGATGAAGTACATATTGATGTTTCTGCTGGAGATGGCGGAGACGGCTGTTTAAGTTTTAGAAGAGCTAAAAACCTACCTAAGGGAGGACCTGATGGTGGCGATGGAGGCTCAGGCGGCAATATAGTGCTTAAATCCAATGAAAGCTTAAATACATTAGCTAGATTTAGATATGAAAAATATTTTGTAGCTGAATCAGGAAAGAAAGGTTTAAGTAATAATAAAAGTGGTGCTAATGGAAAAGATCTCTTTATCGGGGTACCAGTTGGAACTATTATTCATGATGAATCTTTTGACCATAAAGTAGCTGACTTAAATTCAAATAATAAAGAAGTTATTGTCGCAAAAGGAGGTAAGGGAGGTTCTGGGAATGCTAGGTTTAAAAGCTCAACTAATCGGTCTCCAAGGAGAACGACTCAAGGACAGGAGGGAGGCTCTCTATCATTGAGGTTGGAGCTTAGGTTGCTTGCTGATGTAGGACTTTTAGGAAAACCCAACAGCGGGAAGTCTTCATTAGTCAATGCAGTATCAAGTGCTAATCCTAAAATAGCAGATTATGAATTTACCACTTTAAAACCAAGTCTGGGCGTTGTGGATTATAGTTCTGACAAGAGTTTTGTAATTTCTGATATCCCTGGTCTTATAACTGGAGCTTCAAAGGGAATAGGCTTGGGATTCCAATTCTTAAAACACCTTTCAAGAACCAGATTGATTTTGCTAATGATCGATGTAGAAGGAAAGGAAACTAAAGATATAGAAGAAGAAAGCAAAGTATTGTTATTGGAACTTAAGGAATACGATGTAAATTTAATTAAAAAGGTTAAATGGTTGGCATTAAATAAAATAGATTTGATCTCTAAAGAAAAGCAGATGAAATTAAAAGAATACTTTGATAAGCAACAGGACTTGGAGGTTTCTCTTATTTCAGCCAAAAACAGGATAGGAACTGAGAATCTTATGAAAGAAGTTGGTTTTACTCTGGAGAAGATTGATGAGTAAAAGTAGGGAGCGATGGGTAATTAAAGCAGGCAGCAGCTTAGTTGCAGGTAACGATGATGGAATCAACAAGTTATTCATTAAAAATTTAGTTCTGCAGGTTAGTCAGTTGTTAGAAGAGGGCATCCAAGTAATTATTGTGTCTTCAGGAGCAGTTGCCAAAGGGATGCATGAATTAAATCTAAATGAAAGACCTGATTCTCTCAATCTTCTACAAGCTGCAGCTGCGATAGGCCAATTAGGTCTAATAGACAGTTATAAATCTGAATTCTCCAATTTTGAAATAAAAACAGCTCAAGTATTAATCAGCCAAGACGATATAGCCAATAGAGAGAGATACTTAAACGCAAGAAATAGTTTAATGACCTTGCTTGAACTAGGAGTTGTACCAATTATTAATGAAAACGATAGTGTATCGACTGAGGAAATTAGTTTTGGAGATAATGATACTTTAGCTGGAGCTATAGTAGGTCTTACCGATGCCGACAAATTTATTATGCTGACTGATGAACAAGGAGTTTTTTCTCAAGACCCCAAGAAATATAAAAATGCAAAGTTGTTAACTAAAATTAACCTAGATGATCAATCTCTTGAAATAAATAAAATTGTTGAGGGAACGGCAGGAATTTTGGGTAGAGGCGGCATGAAAACAAAGATAAAAGCAGCCAGACTTTCTCTAGATGCTGGGGCAAAAACCTGGGTAGCCGATGGCAATGATGGCAACATTCTAACTGATATATTTTATGGACAAGAAGTGGGAACATTTTTTGAAGGCGAAAGAGATAAACTCCAATCGAGAAAAACATGGATTGCCTCTTTAGGTTCTCCCAAAGGACAGTTATTAATCGATGATGGAGCTGCTAAAGCGATTAGTGATGGAGGAAGTAGTCTTCTGCCTGTAGGAATTACAGCAATTGAAGGTGATTTTGAAAAAGGTGCTTTAGTTGCCTGCGTAAATCAAGATCAGGAAATAGCCAGAGGTTTTAGCAATTTTAATTCCTTTGAAATAAATCTAATTCTAGGTCTTAAATCAGGAGAAATTAATACTAAATTAGGATACGCCTCTGCAAAGGAAGTCATTCACAGGGATAACTTGATTCTTAGCTAAAGAGCTTTAATTTTTTTATTAAGACGAGATTTAGTTCTAGAGGCTTTATTGGCGTGAATAACTTTCTTGTTTGCCATGGTGTCCAATACTTTTTCAGCTTTTTTGAAGGCTTCTGAAGCTGATTGCTTGTCTCCTGCAGTAATTGCAGATGTTACGGCTTTTACTGCAGTTCTAGTGAGTGCTCTTTGCGAGCTTTTTAAAGAATTTCTTTTAGGGTTCTGCCTTGCTCTTTTTAACGCAGATTTAATTCTTAACTTTTCTCTATTGGCCATATACTTGTCTTAGATTTAGAGCCGCGCATAATGCATTCTGAAAAGACCAGTGTCAAGTGAGTTTCTAGAAATGAGCGAGAAAAGACAAAGATTCCTGATTGCTATACTCAGGTTTCATGGAGACGTTCTATTAACAACACCGATGATTAGTGAAATTAAACGTATTTTTCCAGATTCTATTATCGATTTGTTGGTCTACAAAGGAACCGGATCTATTCTTGAACTTGATGACAGGATAAACAGTGTTCTTGAAGCTGAACCATCTGCTAATTCAAACTTTATCAAGAGAACCTTCAAAGAAATCTTACTTTTAAGAGCGTTGAGGAACACAAAATATGATTTTGGTGTATTTCTCACCACTCAATGGCGTATGGCTCTAATGGCACGGTGTTTAAGGGGCGCTAGGACAGCGGGAGTAGATGACGTAAAAAGAAGGAAACCTTTCTGGATCAAAAGCTTCTCTTCTATTTCTCCTGCAGCTGGAGATGGTCACATCGTTAAAAGGAATTTAGCTGCTCTTGAGACTTTAGGGTTAACTTCAATAGAAGAAAAACGTGAATTAAGTTTAATTATTCCACAAGAAATTAAGAACAGAATTGAAGAAATAAAGAAAAATCATCGTTTGGACAGTAATTATTGTGTATTTCACACGGTTTCAAGGCGCGAAACTAAACTCTGGAAAAAAGAGTCTTTTGCGCAACTGATCGATCACTATGCAGATCAGGGATTAAAAGTGGTTTTGACCTCGGGGCCTGATGAGAAGGAAATAAATTATTTAAAAGATATTGAAAAACTAACCAAGACTAATTTAATCAATTTGGGAGGAGAAACCAGATTAATCGAATTAGCTGCGCTAATTAAAGACGCAAAATTTTTTCTGGGATTAGACTCGGTCGCTTCCCACATAGCAGCAGCTGTTGAAACAAAAGGAGTGGCTTTATTTGGACCCAGCAATCCAAACAACTGGAGGCCCTGGTCTAATAAAGTATCAGTAATATCGAGAGGTAAAGAAGAAGAATTTTGCCAAGCTCATGGACACATGGAAGGAAAATACAAGAAATGTCTTTGTTATATAAATCCAGAAAGAGTTATAGAAGAGCTCGATAAGCTAGTTAATTAAGGATTTTATAAAATCTATTTTATTTAAAAAATCATCCAGATCTTTGTAAGGGAGGCCACAAACAAGCCTTTCAATTCCCATGTCTTCAAATTTGGTCAACTTCTCTTTACTTAAAGCTTCATCGTCAAGGTTGAGCCGACTAACCACATTAACTTTGTCGCTAGCTTTGTTTGATGAATCACACATATCTCTGTAGATTCTTAAATCTTCTTCAAATTCTTCAGGTTCATTTACGATAGGAATCCATCCATCTCCATGTTTTACAGCCCTCTTGATGGAGTAATCTTTTGATCCTGCTATGTAAAAAGGTGGTTTTGGTGGTCTGGGCTTAAATAAGAATTTTTGTTCGTTTAATTCCACTTCATCTTGACTGAAGGCTTCATGCAAAAAGGTTAGAAGTTCATCGGTCTTTTTACCTCTTTCTTTCCTATCAACACCAAGCGCTTTAAACTCTGCATCCATCCATCCAAGCCCTATGCCCAATAACAAACGATTACCAGACAGTTCTTGGATACTGGCAATTTGTTTTGCTGTAGGTAAGATTTCCCGATAAGGAGCAATTAAAACACCGCTGCCTAATTTTATAGTTGAAGTCAACCCAGCTAACCACGCCAAGGAGGTCAGAATATCAACATAACGTCCTCCTGATCCTTCAGAATCTTCAGGCGGAATGGCAATGTGGTCGACTACCCAAATTGATTCAAACTCTCTATCTTCTGCTGCTAAAGCTGCTCCTGCCATGATTTCTCTGGTGGATTGGTCGCCCATGTTTCTTATCATTAATCCAATATGCATGTTTCTTTCCTGAGGTTTGATTTATAGTTTGCTTTAATAAACTTTATTGGTAAATATCCATTTACAAATTAGGAGGAAAATTTAAGCATGAGCAAGAGCACAGAAGTTCTTATTGATGGTTTAACTTTTACTGAAGGACCTCGTTGGCGTGAAGGAAAACTCTATTTCTCAGATTTTTTTACTCACCGAGTTTTAGCTGTGGATACAGAAGGGCATTTAGAAACCATCGTAGAGACCCCTCATCAGCCTTCAGGATTGGGGTGGCTGCCGGATGGATCCATGCTTATCGTTTCTATGAACGATCAAAAGTTATTGTGTTTTGCCGATGGTAAGTTAACTGAGGCTGCGGATTTAAGTCAACTAGCAAATCACTATTGCAATGATATGGTAGTTGATAAAAAAGGCTATGCTTATGTAGGAAATTTTGGATTTGACTTACATGCGAGGGAAGCCATAAAACCAACAAATCTAATTTTAGTTAGACCAGGAGAAGAGCCATGTGAAGTGGCTGAGAATATATTTTTTCCAAATGGAACTGTTATCACTCCAGATGACAAAACTTTAATATTAGGAGAAACCTTTGCTTCTTGCTTAACAGCTTTTGATATCAATGAAGACGGAACTTTAGCCAATCGAAGAGTTTGGGCAGATTTAAGGACAATAGAAGAGGGTTATTCGCCCGTTCCGGATGGAATTTGTCTTGATGCCGAAGGAGCAATTTGGGTAGCCTCTCCTTCAACAAATGATGTAATCAGAGTCCAAGAAGGCGGTGCCTTATTAGATAAAGTAGAAGTGGATAGGGGGGCTTTTGCTTGTATGCTGGGAGGAGAAAGCGGTAATACCTTATTTATTTCTACCGCAAATGATTCACAAGAGGAAACTTGCCTTAAAGAAAAATCTGCACGAATCGAGATTATCGAAGTGGACGTTCCTCGAGCGGGACTGCCTTAAAGAAGATTTAAAGCTTTGTAGGAATCCCCCGTCTCTTTTAAAGTATCTTCAATTGAGTAAGTGGAAAGACCGAGTTCTTCTATTGCTAAAGAACAGTAAGATCTAGGCGAATCATAAGTCTTCTCTTTAGGTTTACCATCCTCCATTTCTTCCCCACCTATATGTTCTATTTCAGGAAATAACTCTTTTAGTTTTGCTTGAAGTTCCCATGTGAACATCTCACCGGATCTATCCGTTGCAGAAAGAATGTATCTTGAACCATTTTTTGCATTGGGACTTTCAGTACCCAATCTATGGGCTCTAGCCACATCACGAACATCCACCATATTCCACAGCATCGTGCTTCCTCTAAGTTGCCTTTCTTTCCAATAACCAAAGTCTAGACCTTTTAATAATTGCCCAATGAAAAACTGCCAACTAAAGAATTGGTTATGATTATCACTCATCAAGGGCCCAATCACGTGTAAGGGGTTAATGGAAATAGCTTCAAAGTTTCCATCTTCTTCAGCAGCCTTATAAATCATCTTTTCAGTATTCGCTTTGGCCATGGCGTAAGCTATATCTCGGTTTTTGGAGATATTTTCCTCGGTCCAAGTCCCTCCATAACCTTCCACATTATCTCCGCACCAATCTTTTTCTGTGAATACATAACCTTCGGGTCTGGGATGGCCCACTGCTGCAAAAGAACTGGTAAAAACAAAACGTTTTACCGTTCCCGATCTCTTTACTGACTGAATTACATGCTCGTTTTGGGTAAAACATCCATCGTAGACTTCCTGCGGGGTTTCCCGATTGAAGCCAACTGCTGCTCCACAATGAATAATTCCACTACATCCTTCAAAAGCTTTGTCATAACTGCCTTTTTCTAAAAGATCGCTTTCAAATAACTCAACACTGCCCTCCAAATCTTTTTCATTGAGATTAAGAAGATGATCAACTTTTTTTTCATTACTTACATCTCTGACGCAAGCGTGAACTTGATAACCCTGATGCATCAAGTCTTCAACAACTCGGGACCCTATGTATCCGCTTGCTCCAGTTACAGCTACTGGACCATCAGCCTTAGATATGCCTGTCGTCAATTTATCCCTGTTGTCGCTAGAAGAAGGTTTTTCTTCTACCTCCTCTTCCTTTCCCTTTCCTTCTTTTATGCTGCTGAATATGGCTTGAATAAAGTCTAAAGATATCCAAGTGCCTACTAAACCAACTAAAAGAATCCAAATAATATTATTTTCAAACATAGCCATAAATCTACATCACATCCTCAATATATGCAATTTAAGAGGCTAATTAATATCCGTTCCAAAAACGATAATATTTCCATCCAAATCTTTACAACTAAAGTCCCTTAAGCCGTAATCTCTATCGTCTGGAGGAACTATTATTTGCACTTTGGCTTCTATCAATTTTTGATGTAAATCATCAACTTCGTCAGTGAGGATACTCAGATTACCACTTCCAGCAGGTTGCCTTAAATTTTTGGAAACAAGGTGAAGCTCTATGCTATCTTTAAACAAGCCGGCATAAAATTGTGGCTCTCCGTAAATAAAATCTAGTTGAAAACCTAATGTCTCAGTATAGAACTCAATAGATTTCGATAGATCACCCACCGAAAAGATAGGTACCAAACTAGTAAATTTTGCTGTCACAGTTCTAGTCTAGTAAAAGCTGGTGCTAAATGTAAATGAACATTTAGCGATTCTAAACAACTAGCCTTAAGCTCTAATTCTTGGAAATATTCCGAAGGTCCGTAAGCACTTTCAACTGCAGAGGCGACAAAACCAAATTTTTTGTAGTAATTAGGGTCACCTAAGAGGAATAAAGCATCCAATCCTTTTTCCTTGCTCTTCTCAATTACAGTTCGCATGAGAGAGCTGCCTATTCCCTTAGACTGAAATTCTGGAAGCACAGACAAAGGAGCTACCTGGCCACAAGACAATCCTGTGTCAGGAACTAAAGTTACGGGGGAGACGAAAATATGACCCACGATAACAGAGTCTTCTGCTACTAAATTAACTATATCGTCATTGTCTTTAATAAGTTCTTTAACCAATCTAGCTTCGATAATTTCTCCATCTCGAACATTTTGTTCTTCGTCGAAAGCAAGTGATACAACTTCATAAATATTATCTAAGTCTTTATTTATGGCATCTCTAATAATCAAGAGTCAGAGCTTTATTCTTTAGGGTCAAAAGAAGCACCGTGAGCAACTTCCCATAAAAAACCATCAGGGTCTGAAAAATATCCAGAATAACCTCCCCAATCAGCTTCTTGCGCAGGTTTAATCAACTTTGCTCCAGCTTTCTCTGCAAAATCCAATATTTCATCAACTTGAGAACGACTGCTGACGAGATAATCTTTGTTCCATTTTAACCATACTCAATCTCCTGAATGAACTACATTAGGCTGATCTAAGTAAAAGGTATTGCCATTTAGGAAAGATCTTTAAGGCCTAGAGTTTGTCTTGCCTCTGCAGGTGTTTGTAGCGAGCATCCCATGAGTTGAATTATGTTGCAAGCCCTCTCGACCAATTGAGCATTGGATGCAAAAACCCCTTTTTCCAGATAAAGATTATCCTCAAGGCCTACTCGAACATTGCCTCCCAACAGTACCCCTTGTGCAACCATTGGCATTTCCATCACACCAACACCGAATCCACCCCAGTTGCAACCCTCAGGCAATGCATCAACCATGGTCTTGAAAGAAGCGGTATTGGCCTCAGCAGCCCAGCGAATACCAAGACACACTTGGAACAAGGGCGGGCTATCAAGAAGTCCCTGAGTCATCATGTATTTAGCAAATGACAATTGGCCCAATTCAAATACTTCAAGCTCTGGTTTAACACCAATTTCCTGCAGCCTTTTGGCACCCTGCTCCAGCATATTCGGTGTCGAGATGTAAACGTAATTGCCTTCTGCGTAGTTGAACGAACCGCAATCAAGTGAACAGATCTCTGGCAACAACTCCTCAACATGCTCCATTCGCTCCATCATACCAACGCAGTCCGTGGCATTACTGAAGTTCAAGGGTTCATCATCGGGACCAAGGAAAAGATCACCGCCCATACCGGTGGTGAGATTAATAATGACATCGACATCACTACTGCGAATACGCTCCACGACTTCTCGGTAAAGCTCCACCCGTCGACTGGGTTTACCGCTATCAGGTTCTCGAACATGGATGTGGGCAATTGCAGCCCCAGCTTTAGCTGCCTCAATCGCAGCTGTTGCTATTTCCTCAGGGGTGACTGGAATCGCAGGATGCTTGCCAACCGAGTCGCCCGAACCGGTTACCGCACAGCTGACAATAACATTGCGGTTCATTTGACTACCTTGGTTTGCCTTAGCGTTGTAAATATTTTTGTTTGGGTCATATAATAAAATTATATCAACTTCTCTTCCGCTTAGACAAATAAAGGACGGGCTTTGGCCCGTCCTTTATTATCATTCAACTTAACTTAGAAGTTGTAGGTCAAACGTGCGCCCCAAACTTCTCTTGGAGCCATATACATGGGGTGAGCACCAGAGGTCAAAGGAACATCAAAGCTTCAGGATCGTCGATATTCCCATGCCTTAGAACCTCATCAGGTGCACCAATTTGTTCATACCAAACAGCCTTCACTAACTGTCTTCCCTTGGAATTCTGACTTGACTTAAGCTTTCCGTGTGCCCGTCTATGGCAATGGCTTGTCCGGAGACTTTTTGTGCTATCGGAGACAACAAGTACTTCACCATCCCAACTATTTCTTCAGGATCAATGAATGTTTGCATTGACGTCTGATTGAGATAGGCTTCTTTCACAACCGATGGATCGGTATCTCTTTCATCCGCCTCTTTGTTTATAACTCTCTCAATTCTGGGACCATTGACAGATCCAGGGCAAATGGCATTGACACGGATATTTTCGTGACCGTATTCCATGGCCCAGGTTTTGGTTAAACCTATTAGTGCCCATTTTGTTGCTGAATAAGCAGATCTTAATGGGGTGCCAAAAAAAGATGAGGTCGATCCGATATTTATAATCGATCCTCCTCCCGATGCACGCAACATTGGAATTGCCTCTTTGCTGCATAGAAAAGCACCATTGAGATTGACCGATATGGTCTCTTGCCAATCGGCAAAATTAAATTCTTCGAGGTTGGTCGTCGGTCCTGCGATCCCCGCATTGTTGATGAGTGCATCCAGACCACCCAGTTTTGCTTCCACGTTACTGAAAAAATCGATGACATCTGTTTCATTGGAAACATTGCCTACGCTTGTAAAGATATCTTCATGGTCAGCGGTAAAGGCTTGCACTCGTTCTGCGTTTTTATCGCAAATTGCAACACGTGCTCCCAGGCTGCTGAGTTCATTGGCAATGACTGAACCAATGCCGCTGGCTGCTCCAGTGACAGCAATTCTCATTTCTTTAATCTCTTTAGCCATGCAAGACTCAATCTCCTGAATGAACTACATTAGGCTGATCTAAGTAAAAGGTATTGCCATCAGGATCTTTGAACATAGCCATAAATCCCCCCCAAGGCTGGTGGGTAGGGGTCATAGTGAATTCGACTCCATTTTTTATCAACTCTTTGTATGTAATTTCCAAATCATCTGTGCAAAACCCTATGCCTGTTTGCCTCCCAACCATAAGCATTCCTTCTTCTTTGACCTGCTCAGAAGGAGGAATGGCCGCTACACCCATCCTAATGGGCCCGCAGGCAAACGAGGCGTATCCAAATTCTTCATCTTTAAACTCCAATTTCAATCCAACTTTATCTTTAAAAAAATTTACAGATTCAGCAAGGTTACTTACATATACATTTA